>Ga0210394_10004155_pt1 | contig 17179 bp, 11 predicted proteins | sample IncBWC12MmetaG_FD_160121 | JGI IMG/M metagenome (GOLD analysis project Ga0210394, IMG submission 160121) | Forest soil microbial communities from Barre Woods Harvard Forest LTER site, Petersham, Massachusetts, United States - Inc-BW-C-12-M | ecosystem: Environmental > Terrestrial > Soil >... | reverse complement strand
GCAATCCGGATCGCGTCACCTTCATTTGAGAATGGAATCACGGCGGCGACCGGGCCGAAGATTTCTTCCTGTGCGATTCGCGCTGAATTGTCGACGTCATAGAAAATTGTCGGTTCGACGTAATATCCGCGTAACATCGAAGATGCCCGTCCGCCGCCAGCGGCGAGCTTCGCCTCCTTCTTACCGAGCTCCTGATACGATCGCACGCGATCGAATTGATCCTTGCTCACCAGCGGACCCATTTTTGTTTCGCGATCGAGCGGCGGGCCCAAGCGAATCTTTTTGGATTTCGCAGCCATGGCTTCCACGAACTTCGAGTAGATCGACTTCTCGACGAGAATACGGCTTCCCGCGGAGCACACCTCACCCTGATTAATGAACACGCCGAATAGAGCGCCATCGATTGCCGATTCGAAGTCGGCGTCGGCGAAAAATATATTAGGAGACTTCCCGCCCAGCTCCAGCGTGACGCGCTTCACCGTGTCGGCCGCCATTTTTACGATAGCCTTCCCTACCGATGCGCTTCCCGTAAACGCAACCTTGTTCACGTCGGGGTGTCGCACCAGCGGCGCACCGGCCGTTTCACCAAGTCCCGTGATGATATTTACCACGCCGGGCGGCACTCCGGCGTCACCTAGAAAGCTCGCAAACTCAAGGGCTGTCAGCGGCGTTTGTTCCGCCGGTTTGAGGACACACGTACACCCGGCCGCAAGCGCGGGAGCGAGCTTCCAGGCGGCCATCAGAAGCGGATAGTTCCAGGGAATGATTTGAGCCGCGACGCCGATGGGCTCGCGAAGAGAAAGGCTCAGAGCATTGTCCGGCACCGGGTTCACGTGCCCCAGGATTTTCGTGGCAAGCCCGCCGTAGTATTCGAAACATGTCGCCACGTCGGCGATGTCGTATTCCGCTTCCACAATCGGCTTCCCGGAGTTGCGCGCTTCCAGCTCCGCCAGCCGCGGCGCTTCTTTCCGAACGCGTTCGGCCAACCGAAAAAGGATGCGGCCGCGTTCCTGCGCGGTGGTTTGGGGCCAGGCGCCGGACTCGAAGGCCGCCTTCGCTGCGGCGACGGCGCGATTTACATCCTTGTCGTCGGCATCGGGGACTTCTGCCATGATCTCTTCGGTGGAGGGATCGATAACGGCAAGATGCGAACCACTATTGCCCGGCACAAATTCCCCGTTGATAAACATCTGATACTTGCGAACGCTGGCTTTCGCTTCGCTCGCCATGGAATCCTCCTCGAAACTATCCGCTAGACGGCGTTGGCCGCAGCGTGCGCCGCTTTGCGGCGGCCGTAGACGTAAAAAAAGAAAACCGCTAAGCCGATAAAGAATGCCGTGCCCCCGGCCATCCATTCTTCGTACGAGCGCAGCGACGTGATTTGCTGAGCCGGGAAAAATGCCAGCGCAATTCCCAGGATCGTGGTGATCAGCCCGCTTGCGCCGGCAAGCACGAGCACCTGTCTGCTGTAACGCCCACTCGATGCTGAGGGCCCGAAGGCGATTTTCAGCAGCGCGCCAAACATGTAGAGAAACGGCACTAGTTGCAACACGACGGCGAGCGATAGCAGCCTTTGGAAAGTCTCCTGCACGCCTGAGCCGAGGATGGAAATCAGCACGAGCATCGTGGAGACCACGCCATGAACAATCAGAGCCGCATAAGGAGTCCCGTAGCGCGGATGAACTTTTCCCATCCAAGCCGGCAGGTAGGAATCGAGTCCCGCGACGAACGGAATCCGCGCCGAGCCGGACAACCAGGCCGACCCGATGCCAGCGATCGAAATACTCAGCATCAAGGCAAAAGGCGCCACGATCCATCCCACTCCGACTTTCGCGGCCATCTGGCTCACCGCCTGGACCACCCCCTGCAGAACGTTGATGTCGCTTCGGTTGATTGCAATGAGCAGCGTGAGCGTTGTCGCAATATAAAGAAGGCCGGAAAGCACGCCACCCCATGCGACTGCTCCAGGCAAAATCCGCTCCGGCTCTTGAATTTCATCGCCCATGATTGAAGCAAGCTCCAGACCCACCAGTCCAAAACAAATTACCCCGAACGAATTGAGCACGAATCGGAAATTCGCCGGAATGCGGAAGTCGGCTCCGGTGATCGTGGTCCCAAAGCGCAACCAAACAAGTATTCCAAGTCCAATCAACGTCACCGCAGCAATTCCCGTGCCGATGCCTCCCAAATTGTTGATCCACTTCCCCACGCCCAGTCCCACGATGTTCAGCACAACGAGCAGGACCATCAGCACCAGCGATGCGACAGCGATGAACGCCTTGCTGTCGGCGAGCCCCGCGTGGCCACTGCCCAATGCGAACACTGATACGCCAACGAAATAGAGCATCACCGTGGGCACGTACATCATGTTGTTCGTCCAGTAGCACCAGCCGGATAGGAAGCCGTGAAAATCTCCGAAAACTTCCTTAGCCCAGAGATACACACCGCCTTCACCCGGATACCGGTGTGCCAACTCCAGAACGGCAATTCCCTGCGGCCAGAAAAACAGGACCAGCGAAATCAGCCAGAGCCAAATCGTCACTCCGCCGTTTGCGGCGATGCTTGGAACGACATTCAAATTGAACACGGCGACCACGAACAGCGCCACTAAGTCCCAGCGGCCGAGCACGCGCTTCAGTTGTGCGTTGCCGCTCTGCGCAGTGACTTGCTCCGCCAGAAAGCCTCCGTGTCCGCGACGATAATTCCTAGTGTCCGCCGGCGGACGCGGCGTGCGGCTCTTTCTGAGCCTGGGCCAGTGCAGGCGCTACTTCCGCGAATACTTCCAGATGCCGGTCGATATCCGCATCCGTGTGCGCCACTGAAACCGTCCACTGCTCGTCCCACCAATACGGCTGCGCCATAACTCCGCGATTTACCATCGCGAACCAATAGTGCCGCCACAGTTCGCTATCGATCGTGAGCCAGTCGCGATAGTTTCGGATTGGTTTGGGGAAGAACATGAGCGCGCCGTTTGATCCCGCGCCCACAACATATGACAGCAACCCGGTCTTCTCGATTTCCTTGTTATAACCTTTCAGCAATTTCTGATTGAGCCTGCTTACATGCTCATACGCAGCCGGAGTGAGCACTTCGCGAAACGTGGCGAGTCCCGCCGCCATCGCCACAGGATTCGTGTTGTAAGTGCCGCCGTGAAACACGCGATGATCGGAAATTAAACCCATTACCTCGCGTGTCGATGCAAATGCGGCGAGAGAGAATCCGCCTCCAATGGATTTCGCCAGGCAAACGATGTCCGGCTTCACTTTGAAGTATTCGCAGGCGCCGCCGCGCGCCAACTTCGCGCCGGTCTTTACTTCGTCGAAAATCAACAGGGCGCCGTTCTTTTTCGTTAACTCGCGTAGCGCTTGGTGATAGCCGGGATCGGGCATCAAGATACCGACGTTCATCATGATCGGTTCGACGATCACGGCCGCGATCTCGCCAGGGTACTTCTCGAACAGCCGTTCGACTCCCGCAGGATCATTGAATTGCGCGACAACCGTATTCTGCAGCGACGCTTTGGTGACGCCCTCCCCGCCCCGTACGGACGTCGGAAAGTTCGGATCACCTATTTCGTTCGCCTTTGGTTTTACGGACACCAACGCCGAATCGTGCAGACCGTGGTAGCCGCCTTCCATCTTGATAATGCGGTCGCGCCCGGTGGCGGCTCGCGCGAGACGGACGGCGTGCATTGTGCACTCCGTGCCGCTATTGCTGAAGCGCACCATCTCGACCGGAAACCGCTTGCAGATTTCCTCCGCGAGCTCCCACTCAAGATCGTGTGGCATGCCAAACATCGTGCCGGCGCCAAGCTTCGCTTCAACGGCGCGAACGACCGCGGGATTGCAGTGCCCCGCCATCAGCGCACCGAAACACAGATTGAAGTCGATATATTCGTTTCCGTCGATGTCGTGGATGCGCCCGCCTTTTCCATCACGAACGAAAATCGGGTACGGATCGTAAGCGCGGTAGTTGCTCGCCACACCAAGCGGCAAACGTTCAGCTGCCTTCTTGTGCGCTTCCCGCGATTTCGGCGTGCGCTTTTCGTATGTTGCAATTTCTTTCTCGAGCCCCTGATGCATGACATCTCTCCGTACAGCGATTCGCTGTGGCCGATACACGGCCCTTCGATTTATAACGGTTAAACACGCCGACCGCGCAAATCCAAACCACTGGACGAGCAGCGCAACAGCTAGCGCGTCACGTTCCAGCGCCGGAAGCGAAAGCCGCGTTGCTTGAGCTCCCTGAAAAACGGCGCCGGCGGCACAACATTCTCGGGCGCCTGCACTCCAACACCCGAAATCTCTCCCCGCCCCACCATCACCGCTGCAATCGCCGCCGGAAATCCTGTATCCCGCGCGACGGCAGAAAACTCGGGGCGCGTAGAATGATCAGCCCACATCTCCAAAGCCGAAGTCTTCCGAACGCCGCCTCGTCTACCGGACACCACCACGCGCAACGCTTCCACATCCAACGGCGTTTTCTTGGGCGCTCGCTTCTGCATCAGCGCGAGCAGAACGGCGCGCGGAGACACTCGCGTTCCGTTCACCGCTACCGGTTCGGCGCTTGTGAATCCGGCCAGCGCCAGATCGCGGACGAGATTCACAAGCTGCGGCTCATAATTAATCTTAAAGAAACATTCCCGCAAGCCGCGCTTCGCAAAGCTGACCGGCAGCGTCCCCAGTTCCGAGTGAATGGAGTGCCGCAACACGATATTGCCGATGGGCTCGGGGAATTTCCCCTTCTCCGGCTCCGACAGCATCGCCTTTTCAACGTAGCGGCCATTTTCGAAAGCCACCGGCGGCATCGTTAGCTCGTCAAGTATCGTAGCGATCGAAAACGTGTACGCGACGGGACTGTCGTAGCGCTGCTTGTCTGCCCCGGCGTTATAAACGCGAATCGATTCGACGCGCTCCAAGCCCTCGCTCAATTCCCGCGCCATCACGTTGGTGATCCCCGGCGCCCCGCCCATCCCGGCGATTGCGATCCGTCCGATGCGGCGAAAGTCCCGGTCGAGTGCGAACTGCTTGCGCGTCATGTGAAAAAGGCCGCCCAGATCCATGTAGTGCACGCGAGCGGCCAGCGCGGCGCGCATCACGTCGAGGTTCCAGTTGTACTGCGTGCAATTCACAACCACGTCGGAGCCGCGCAGCAGGCCGGCAAGATGCCGCGTATCGCGAACGTTGGCAAACACGCCCCGCGCTTTTCCTTGGCCGAATTTGCGCGCAACCTCGTGCGCCCGCGCGCGGTCGAAATCCCCAACCACGATCCTGCGCACCTCGCGCGCACCGCCAAGGTCGTGCACCACCGCCCGCCCCATCATTCCCGCACCCAGAACGAATATCTTCATGTCACTCCATCGCAGCCGTCGTACGCCCTAAGCACGAAAGCGAGGGGTCCGCCATCGGCGGACTCCCTCGCTTTGTTCCATGCCGTCTCGCCTCAGAACAGTATCTTCAAACCGAACTGCATCACGCGAGGATCAATCCTGGTTTTCAAAATCTGGCCGAAGGTCGAATCTGAAAAGTTACCGTCTGGGTTCTTGAACTGCGTGTGGTTCCAAGCGTTGTAGAACTCGGCTCTAAACTCCGTGTTGAAACGCTCCTTAATGGGCGTCTTTTTTATGATTACCAGATCGGTGTTGCTGAGCGCCGGGCCACAGCAAAGCGCGTGCGGCAAGTTGCCAAACGATCCCAACGGAGGGTCGTTAATGTTCGCGGTATTGAAGAAGAAATTGCCGTTTTTCTTGGGATTTAGGAACTGGACGGGCCCTGTCGCTTGCGGAGTGTTCGCGTCCTCGAAGAAGAAGCTGCTTTGGAGCTCGGCGTCATCCTGCGTCTGCACGCGAATCGGGAAGCCGCTCTGATAAGTAACGATCGCCGATAGTCCCCAACCGTCGAGAGCCTTGCCCCTGAACCCTTCGTACTTCGGAACGGGGAACTCCCAAACGGGGCTAAAGACAAAGCGATGTTTTGCGTCAAGAAGCGAAAGTCCGCGCGTGGCATTAAAATTCAGCGAATTTAACTGGCTTTCAAATGAAGCGCCCTGGTCAATCGCTTTGCTGAATGTGTACGAGGCCTGAAACAGCAGCCCGTGTGAGTAGCTCTTCTCCAGCGAGATCTGCAAAGCATTGTAGTTCGAATTCGCTATCGTGTCCTCGGCAAAGATGTTGCTGAATATCGGCACACCGTCGGACGGGCAGCCAGCCCCGGTCATGGGATTGCAATTCGGAGAAGAAAAAGGCCGGAGGCCGACAAGTGTTATGCCGTTAGGTCCCACGGGGGTTCCCGCTGGCAAGCAAGTCGGATTCCCTCCCGGCGCGCCGCTGTACGGCAACACCAAACCAGTGCAATTGACCGCAGGTGTTTTGAAGGGACTTGCCGGGGGTGGAACGAATTGCGGAATTACGGTTCCACCGGGAATGAAGTAAGAACTGTCCGAACCGAACCCCCCGCAAGTTCCCGCGCCCAGAATCTCGTTGATTTCCAGGCACGTCGATGCATTCCCGGAGTTCTGGTCGTGCGACGCGAGCAAGTGGTGAGCCTGAGTGCCCACGTAGGACACACGTACCATCATGTCCTTGGAAAGCTGACGCTCGATCGTGAGATTGTATTGCTCCGAGTACTGCGATTTGAGATGCGGCTGGAATTCACCAAAAAGCAGCATCGTCCGAAAATTGGACCAATCCACACAACCATTAGGACCGGTAGGCCCCCCGGCATTCACGGTGCATGGCGTTTGCGGCGTCTGGTTGATGACGCCCCCGAAAGGGTTGGGTGACGTTCCCCCACTCTGGAACTCAAAGGGCAGATTAAAGAGCGAGTTCGAAATAAACGCGCTCCCTCCGAACGGAGGTTCGGCGCTGAACTGCTCCATAACAAGCTGCTCGATAGGGTTGTAAAAGATGCCGTAACCGAGCCGCACGCTGGACTTCCCTGGACCTCCCGTCAGCTTCGCGAGCCAACCCTCGGTCCATCCTGGACTCCAGGCGATGCCGATGCGGGGAGCAAATGCTTTGTAGTAAGTCGAAGTGAGACCGCGAGGCACGCCTTTATCGCCGGGGAAGACCAGGCCAAGTGGGAACACTGCATTGTTCGCGCCGCTGTTCTGCCCGCAATCCCCTGGGCTGAGTCCCAGGGCCGCCGCATTCGCGGAAGACAAAAAACACGGATATTGCGTCGTGACTTGGCCGGGACGGAACGTCTGAAGTCGATTGCCCAAGTCGTAATACGGCGTGTTCAACTCCCACCGCAGGCCGTAGTTCAGCGTGAGATTCGATTTCAGTTTGAAGCTATCCTGGGCGAACAAATAGAGCGCGGTGTTGCGCAAGTCTTCGGCCTGCGCGGAACCTTGCGTGTAGGAACTCGGTGTCCCGATGAAGTAATCAGGATACGCGCTTGTAAAGCCCACGTCGTTGGTACTGGGCGTCGTACAGTTTGTGGTGTCGGGATTCAGCGGATGGCATAGGTCGGCTACACTCAAGAACGTGAACTGCCCGCTCACATCGAAAAACAGAAATTGGTCGAAGCGCTGGCGGCGGACGTCGCCGCCAAACTTCACGGTGTGCTTTCCGAAGGTCTTTGTGAAAATATCCGACCATTGGAACGTGTTCCCCACCTGGGGCAACTCGCCCTCGAAATTATTACCGATGGTGAAGCCTCCCAGCACCTCAACGTACGGAAGTCCCACGTGACCCGGAAGGTTCGTGGTGATGCCGGCTTGAGGATTGGCAGGATCGGTAAAGCAGTTGGTGGCGGGGATAAGGACGCACGAATCCTGTACGCTGTTGAGGGTATTCAAAGGATGATCGAGTTTCTTCTGGCCTTCACGAAAGTAGTTGAAGCGGAATTCATTTACCGAGCTGGACCCAATCGTCCATGTGTGACTGAGGTTCCATTGTTGTACGCGTGTAGCAAAGACAGCAGGGAATCCCGGAACGATGCCGCCCGGCTGCGAGAGTTGAAAAGTGGAGAACGGATCAGTCGTATTGTCGTCATCAAAATAATAGTAGGCGCTGAGTTTCTGGCTCCCGCTTGTGTTGATGTTGTGGTCAAGGCGCACGGTAAATTGATTCGCATGCTCACGCACGTCAGGGCCCGCGGTGATCGTACCGGTTCCGAATCCGGCTACATACTGCTGATACAGAGCTGCTGCCGTGGGATCGAAGCAAGCAGTGGGAATCTTGTTATTGGGGAATATATCGGAAAATAAAGTGCCCGCCTGAATCGCGCTGCCACCCTGTGCCGTCACTGCCTGCTGACAGGTTTGCCCGCTGCCGGAGGTTCGGTTAGCAAGAATCGCGGCGAAATTTGCATCCGTCAAGGTTCCGAAAAAGGGTTGCCCCCCGGAGAAGTCGCCAGTCGCTTCTGCCGCAGTTGGAAGCGTGATACTTCCGGTAGGAATCCCCTGAATCAAACGGTTGCCCTCGTAGGATCCGAAAATGAATGTCCGGTCCTTTTTGATCGGGCCACCCAGGGTGCCGCCGAACTGATTCTGTTTGTAGTCAAGGAGAAAAGGATCGAAGAAGCCGCGCGTGTTCAACGCCTGGTTGCGTAGAAATTCGTAAACGTCTCCGTGAATCGCATTGCTTCCCGACTTCGTCACGACATTTACCACCGACCCTGAGTTGCGTCCGAACTCGGCATCGAATGTGTTGGTCAACACACGGAACTCTTCGATGGCATCCGGGGAAGGTTGGATTGCAGGCGCGTTGACAAAGATGTCGTTGCCGTCGCCTCCGTTGACCATGTAATTGTTCGAGCGGCCGCGACCGCCGTTTACCGAAACTGCTCCCGGATTGCCGCTGCCAAAGAAAAGGTCCGTACCCACCTGAGACTGTACCCCGGCCTGCAACTGAAGCAATGAATACGCATTGCGCGTATTCATGGGCAATTCGCGTATCGAGGTGTCCGTCATCACCGCGCCCAGTTGCGTGCTTGTCGTTTCCACCTGCACGGCGTTCGCTTCGACCGTCACCGTTTCCGCCGAACCGCCCACCTGCAGCGTCACATTCACAATCGCAACGTGGCCAATGGTGACCACAACATCCTTGGCCACGAACTTCTTGAATCCCGCTGCTTCCGCGGTAACCGAGTAAGTTCCCACCGCCAATTCGGGGACGTCAAAACCTCCATCCTTCTCGGAGGTCACCACGCGCGTCGCGCCCGTGCCCGTCATTACGATCGTCACGGTTGCGCCCTGGACGATTGCGCCGGAGGGATCCACCACTCCCCCCCGAATTTCTCCGGTCGTCTGACCAAACGCAGCCGTGCTCCAGAGCACGCTGCCCAGCAAGAGCCACACCCGTCCCCACGCCGTCGGTCTCATAGCCGCTCCTTTGAAATGGCTGGCGCCCACCCCTGACGACTTCCCCCAGTTTTCGGTTGCAGCCTGTGAAATAACCTTACTATAATTCGCGAACGTTAGAGTAAGGCCCCTGGGGTTGTCAAGGAGAAACTGTTTTGGCGCATGCCAGCCAGCGGCACGTCACGGGTGCGACGACTCGCAGCTATTTGCGCATCAGCGATGTCGCCAGAATTGTGGGCGTTTCCCCTTCGATCCTGCGCTCCTGGGAGCATCTCGGACTCATCTCGCCTGCGCGCACCCAGAGCCGGTACCGTCTCTACACAAATTCGGATGTTCGCTTGTTGAAACGCGCTCAATTTTTGCGTCGCGCGCGCGGCATGAATGCCCCCGCGATCGTCCATCTCCTAAAAACGCAAGGACTGCTTCGGCCGGGTGCCGGGCGGGTGAAAGCGAGCCCAATCGGCCCGCGATTGCGCCGCCTGCGGCTGAAGCACGCTTACTCCCTCGCAAAGGTTGCCCGCTCCGTCGGCGTGTCGGTTGGCTTCCTCAGCGCTCTCGAGCGCGGCCAGATGAGCGCTTCCGTCGCAACTCTTCGGCGTCTGGCGCGCTTCTACCGCATGAACATTCTCGCGCTCTTTGATCCCTCCGAGTCCAATCCCGGCCGCGTGCGTCCCGAGGATCGAAAAGTTCTCGAAGCGGGACCCGGCGTTCGCATGGAGCTGCTGTCCTGGGGTCAGACCGTGATGGAGCCTCACCTGTTTCGCATCGCGCCCGCTGCGGGAAGCGGCGAATCGTACGCGCACGAAGGCGAGGAGTTTCTTTACATCCTGCAAGGCTCGCTTTCGATCACCATCGATGGCGGCGAGCAGCATGTTCTTGAAGAAGGCGACAGTTTCTATTTCGAAAGCAGTTCGCAGCACAGTTGGACCAATCCAGGCAAGAAAGAAGCCTGGGTGTTGTGGATCAACACGCCGCCGACGTTCTGAGGCTTCGCGGCCAAAAGCAGGTCTAAACCATGAAACGACATGCGGTGGTAATCACGTTTTTGATGGCGATGGCCCTTGGCGGCCTGATAGCGGCGGGCTGCGCCAAGAAAACTCCCGGGCTGAGCCTCCTCGTCTGGGAGGGTTACGCGGATTCCTCCTATATTCACGCGTTCGAAGAATCCCACCACTGCAAAATCAGCGCCGCCTATATGGGTTCCAGCGATGAGCTCGTAGCAAAGCTGCGCGGCGGCAGCGCGAGCAACTACGACGTTATTTCCCCGTCGAGCGACGTAGCCACGATGATCGCTTCCTCCGGTCTTGCAGCGCCGCTCGATCTCTCAAAGCTGCCCGCCTATTCCCAACTTTCTGAGCGTCTTCGTTCCATGCCCCTCGTGCGCATGAATGGCAATGTCTACGGCGTCCCGTTCACCTGGGGTCCGAATCCGCTTCTTTACGACACGACCTTTTTTCCGAAAACTCCCGAAAGCTGGGCGATTTTGTGGGATCCCAAGCTTCGCGGAAAGATATCCGTCTGGGATGAGCTCTCCACGATTTGCATGGCCGCGCAGCTTTTAGGCTACGACAAGCCGGATCCGAATCATCTATACAACTTGACCGACCAGGAACTTGAAAATGTAAAGAAGAAGCTGCTGGAGCTGAAACCCAATATCCGCAAGATTTGGACCACCGGCGGCGAGCTCACGAATCTTTTCGAAAATCACGAAATCGTTGCCGCCATGGGTTGGCCCCTAATGACCAACCAGCTTCGCAAAGTGAACTTCCCTATCGGCGAGACGATCCCGAAGGAAAACACCACAGGCTGGATCGACCACCTGATGATCACCGCGGCGAGTGAGCACAAACAACTCGCCACCGAATTCCTCGAATACATGATCGAAGCGAAGACACAGAAACTCGTTACCGACGTGACCGGCTACGATCCCGCAAACTCGCAAGCAGCGCAGTTCATGACTGGCGAACAGAAAAAATCGCTCCATCTCGACAACGTCGACGACTACATGACTCACATCTATTTCTGGCAGCAGTACCCTCGCCGGGACAAGTACAACGAGATTTGGAACGAAATAAAGGCCGCGCAGTGAGTTCTTCTCCGCCGCCCGCGCCGTCCGCCCAGACTTTGCTCTCAATTCGCTCGGTCGCGAAGCGATTCGGCAACCGAGAGATATTGAAACGCATTTCTCTCGACGTGGCGCCCGGCGAGTTTTTGACGATTCTAGGAGAGAGCGGCTCGGGAAAAACAACACTCCTGCGACTCGTGGCCGGTTTCGAGCAACTCGATAGTGGCGAGATATGGATGGCCGACCAGCGCTTGGACCAGCAGCCGCCATATCGCCGCCCGGTGAACACCGTTTTTCAAAATTACGCCCTTTTCCCGCATCTGAGCGTTTTTGAAAACATCGCCTACGGCCTGCGCGCCGCGAAAACAACGAACGGCGAGATTCCCGCGCGCGTCACGCAAGCTCTCGACATGGTCAAGATGGGTGAGTTCATCGCGTCACCGCCTTCGCGATTGAGCGGAGGACAGCAGCAGCGCGTAGCTCTCGCGCGAGCGCTCGTCAATCGTCCGCGCGTGCTCTTGCTCGACGAGCCGCTTTCCGCGCTCGATGCCAACCTCCGCCGCCAGATGCAGATCGAACTCAAGTCACTCCAGCGCGAAGTGGGAATCACGTTCATATTCGTTACTCATGATCAGGAAGAAGCCATGGCGCTCTCCGATCGCATCGCGCTCCTCCGCGCCGGCGTCCTCGAACAAGTCGGGCCGCCTCGCGAAATATACGGCCGGCCCAAAACCTCCTACGCCGCCCAGTTCATTGGTCAAACGAATTTGCTCCCCGCCGAGGTTCACGACGGGCTGGCCAGCTCCGGAGCAATCGTTTGGCGCACGTTCGAAGCAGCGGGAAAAGCGATGTATTCACTCCGTCCCGAGTGCATCCGTCTCGTTCCGGTGCTTGCGCAAGCTTCTAGCGAGGCGTCCCTCGCACGCTTCCGGGGCCGCATCCGCAACCAGACGTTTGGCGGAGCGATGGATCTGCTCGAAATCGATTGCGGCGATTCTCAAACCTTGCGGGCAAAGATCGCCGCTCCGGGGCCGCTTGGCGGAGAACAAGTATTTGAGTTCTTCGCCGACGATGCGATCCGGCTCGATGATCAAGGTGGCGCTTAGCGATGTACTCGCGCTCTTACAAAGCGGCCGTCACCATTCCTCCAGTTCTCTGGGTCACAGCGTTCCTGCTCGTGCCCTACGCTCTTCTCCTTTGTTACAGCTTTTGGTCGGTTACGCCAGCGAAAGAAATCGTTCATTCCTGGAACCTGAAGAACTATCTCGATCTGTTCCGTAATTCGATGTATCCCACCGTCCTTTTTCGCTCGATGCGAATTGCAGGCGCCGTAACGTTACTCGCGCTCGTACTCGGATATCCGCTCGCCTACTATCTCTCGTTTCATGCAGGCGGGCGCAAGGAGCTTTTATATCAGCTCGCCATCATTCCTCTATGGGCAAGCTATCTGGTCCGCGGGTACGCCTGGAAAACAATCTTAGGGACGGACGGCGTATTAAACGGCTTCCTCCAATACGCCCACATCACGCGACATCCTGTGGAATTCTTTCTTTATAGCCCGTTCGCGGTCGTGCTCACGCTGACGCACATCTACACGCCCTTCACGTTTCTTCCGATCTATGCGTCACTTGAACACGTCCCGCGCAACCTGATCGAGGCATCGCACGATCTCGGAGCCTCACCCGCGAAAACATTCCTGCGCGTGATACTCCCGCTTTCGCTTCCGGGTGTGCTCGCCGGAGCAACCTTCGCGTTCGTCTTGTCGTTGGGAGATTTTCTCGCCCCCCTCCTCGTCGGAGGCTCAAGCGGCATCATGATATCCAACATCGTCGTCACTCTATTCGGCGCCGCCTACGATTGGCCCAAAGGCGCCGCCATATCCCTGTGCATACTTCTAATCGTCGTCGGCATTTTGTTCATCACCGAGCGCGTCGAGAAGAGGTTCTCATTTCGATGAGCCGTAGCTCCCAACGCGCAAGTGCGCCCTTTCTGAAAGCCTACGCTTTCCTTGTCTACGCGTTCCTCTATCTGCCGATCATCGTGCTCGTGGTTTATTCCTTCAACGGCGGCGTGGGCGGTTTTCCTCCGCATGGCTGGACGCTCTCGTGGTATCGCGAACTCGGTTCCGATGGCCCTCTTTGGGACTCGGTCCTTAACAGCCTTATAGTCGCGTTCGCCGCCGTAGCGATTTCACTTAGCCTCGGGCTTCCCGCCGCGCTCGCCTTGGACCGCTCCGAATTCCCAGGAAAAGCCGCCTTCCGCCGCATCGTTCTCCTCCCCTTGATTCTTCCGGGAATCATCACCGGCCTCTCGCTACTCACGCTTTTCGTCGGCATCCACATGAACTTGAGCCTGCTGACCATCACCCTCGGCCATGGAACGGCGTTGATATCCGTCGCGACCACCGAGATCTTTGCGGGTCTTCAGAAGCTCGACCGCCGCCAGGAGGAAGCTTCCCTCGATCTCGGCGCGAATCACTGGAAAACGTTTTGGCGTATCACGCTTCCAAATCTTCGCGTATCCATGATCGCCGCCGCTCTTCTCATCTTCACGCTGTCGCTCGACGAGATCGCCGTCAGCTTCTTCCTAATCGGCCGCGACAACACCCTGCCGCTCGAAATCTGGTCGCGTCTGCGCCGCGGCATCACTCCGGAAATCAACGCGATATCGACGCTCATCCTTCTGTTCTCCATCGTCACCATCGTGATTTGGTACCGGCTGCGAACCCGAGGCGCGCTCGCTGAAGAAGCGGCTGCCGACTTGGTGCTTTCCACTTCCGAAGGAGGCGCGCCATGAGTTCCAGTCGCCGCGATTTTCTTAAGTTCGTCGTTGCAGGTTCGGTAGCCGCCGGCTGCCCCGTCGATTTTTCGCTGTTCGCCGCGGCTCCTGACGTCAATCCCGCAATCGAAGGCGAACATTTCGAAATCTGCCACAAGGTTCGCGATGGCCACGCATTCGCGCGCCCTCTCGTCACCAAGCGTTGCGAGGTCTTGATCGTTGGCGGAGGGATCAGCGGACTCAGTGCGGCATATTACTTGCGTCAGCACGATTTCATGCTGCTCGAAAAGGAACCGCAATGGGGCGGCAACGCAATCCTCGAGGAATTCGGCGGCCAAGAGTACGCCACCGGTTCTGCTTACGACTACAAAGACACTCACAGCGAGAAGCTCGCTCGGGAACTCGGCTTGCACCTCCTCCCCATCAATTCGCCCGACTCCACCATCGTCAAAGGCAAATGGGTCGCCGACACTTGGGGCGCCGGCCTCGACGAGCTGCCCTATCCCCCCTCAGTCCGCGAAAGCTTCAAGAAATTCCGCACCGACATGCTCGCCCTCGCCGCCGACGAGAATCAGGAACAATTCGACGCCTTCCCTCTCACAAAGTATCTGAAGAAATATGCGCAGGAGGTAAAGCAGTGGTGGGATTGTTACGGCCCCTCCAATTACGGCGCAATGGCGGAAGACACCTCAACCATGGTCGCGCTTAGCGAACTAACCGACTTGGCGAATGCGGCCAAACGCGATACGCGCGTCACTCTTCCCGGCGGCAATGCCGTCCTCGCGCGAAAACTTACCGACTTGCTTCACGCCGACCACGCCAACCAAATGCTCTCCGACGCAACAATCGTCGCCGTTGAGCCTCAGAAAACCGAAGTTCACGTCACTTACGTGCAAGGCGCGGCCGTAAAAACCATCGCGGCCAAATTCGTGGTGATGGCCACTCCGAAACACATCACCGTGCGCCTTATCTCAGGCCTTTCCGATGCTCAGACCGAAGCCATGCGCTCGTTCCGCTACTGCCCTTATGCCGTCATCAACATGATTTTCGACAAGCCCATCTACAATCGCGGTTACGATACCTGGTGCCCGGGAACCTCATTTTCGGATGTCGTCGTGTCGGATTGGGTGGTTCAAAAACAGCCGGGGTACCAGCAGAAGAAAAACATCCTTACGTTCTACACGCCGATCTCTGAGCTGAAGCGCGATAGCCTTCTGAAAATAGACGGCTGCCGCCGCCTCGCCATGAATGTACTGCGCGACTTCCAGGACCTTCTTCCAGAATTTCAGGCGGACCCCGCAGAAATGCATCTCTTCCGCCGCGGCCATCCCCTGTTCCTGTCCGCGCCGGGCATCTACACCAAGGTAATTCCCGCCGCGCGCGAACCGCTCGACCGCATTGCATTCGCGAACACGGATTCAATCGGACCCGAATCCCTGGTTTACGCCGCAGTCGAGGCAGCGCAGCGCGCCGCCACGTGGACCGAAAAGCGCATGGCGGGACTCACTCCCGCCGCCGCTCGAGACGCCGCCTACAAGAAATAAATTAGCGCGAACCCTTAATTCGCTTCCGCGCCCACCGGAACGTCGATGCTCTCGGCCTCGCTCGCCGTCTGATGTTTCGGCCGCTCGATTTCGATTCGCCCCTTGAAGTACGCGCCATCCTCGATGCTGATCCGCGACGTCGTAATGTCGCCGATCACCGAGCCATCCTTCTTGATCTCCACGCGGTCGCTCGCGCGCAAGTTCCCCGTCAGCTTCCCGTACACCACCACTTCGCGCGCGATCACTTCCGAGCTCAACGTGCCGGTGCGTCCCACCGTCAGCCGTTGCCCCGCCAGCGCGACGGGACCTTCCACTTTCCCGTCAACTTGCAAATCTTCCTCGCCCGAAATTTTTCCCTTAATCTCGATGCTCGCCCCAAGGCAAGCCAGACTGCGCGCCGCCGGAGCGCTCGGCCGCGAACTCGCAGCTGCGCCGAACGACGATTGTGACGATGGCGACGATTGCCCCTGCAATGGCGTTGGAGAATACGAAGGCGCTTCGGATTGCGTTTGCGGCTTGTTCCACATGGTCCCTCCCCAGTTTGCTCGAAATTTTGGTCGAAGTTTGATCGAAAGCGTGATTCCGGTTCCGCTCCACCGACGTATCCTTACTCTATGTGTCCGCTGCAAAACGAAGCAACGCCGAAAAGGTACAGGTGCGCCCGAATCGAAATCCTGTCCTTTCGTACAGGTCGCCGCCAAGGGAGTGAAATGCGCGAAATGTTAGCCGGCCGCGGTGGAAGTTAAAAAGAAAAGACGCTCGGGGAGAGAGGCCCGAGCGTCTTTATTTCCTTGCCAGAGAGAGAGGAGTTATCGAGTCTGTATCAGAAACCGCGTTTTGCGTCAGGGCACGGCTTCAGCCGTGCCGTAACCGGCGCAAAATAAAAACGGCTTCAGCCGCTGAGGTTGCGAATTCCCATTTCTCAGTAATCGAGTTCTAGCGCTTCATGCTATTTGCAACGCTCATGTTGTGCGCGCCGGAAACAAGAAAGCCCGCAGTCGCCAGTGACTGCGGCACCCACCACGTCCGCCGGAAGAAATTGTTCTCGCTGCGCTGCATGTGCCGCGCCACGTAATCCAGCACCACCGGGCCAACTTGAATCGCGCCGTACAGCGCTCCTGAATGCGCGAAAGGACGCAACAGCGGATCCCCTTCCACTGCTCCGTGTCCGATCGCCTGCCGCGTTGAATACGCGTCGAAAGTTGCCGCGCTGCTCTGCACCAACGACAGCGCCAGCCACGCGCGGCTCGGATGCAAAGTTTCCGCCGGATGGATTTGAATCGGCTTCGCCGGCTCGGGATCGGGTACGCGAATGGTCGCAATGCCCTGCTTCTGCGCGTCGCTCAGCGACACGTTGTTCAGCGATGCGAATGTCGTCCCTTTCGCCGCGTCCTTGTCGTTCGTCGAACTTGTATCGAATTTCACCGCATCCAGGTTCCAGTGAATCGGAGTTGGGTCGTTCGCATCCGCCGTGCCAGTCGAAGTC
>Ga0210394_10004154_pt1 | contig 17182 bp, 13 predicted proteins | sample IncBWC12MmetaG_FD_160121 | JGI IMG/M metagenome (GOLD analysis project Ga0210394, IMG submission 160121) | Forest soil microbial communities from Barre Woods Harvard Forest LTER site, Petersham, Massachusetts, United States - Inc-BW-C-12-M | ecosystem: Environmental > Terrestrial > Soil >... | reverse complement strand
CGCGCAGTAAAACCAGGAAACAATGGCAACTATGGTGACGGCGACACCGAGACAAGGAATCCAAATCCACTTGTGGCTGGGCAACATCGCGTTCTCCTCGTTCGCTCGCAAGAGCCATATGAATCGCTCGCGGCTTCCTTCTGAGAACGTACAGAGAATGTTTTCTTGCAGGCTTTGTGACGGATCTTGTTACGAGGCAATTTGGCGGCATAACGCCCTTGCGGGCAGAGATGGCGATAGCTTTGCGGCTGCAGCTGCACGGTATTTCGTGCGCAGCTCGTCGACCGTTATTGCCGGACCGGCGCCGGTCTGATCTCGGTGCTCCAGGTCACCCGGCCGGTGGAATCGAAAAGAGTGATGATGGGCTTGCCGTCCTTGAAGCCAAAGACTCCGGCGGCGGTGCCGTGCTCGTCGGTGAGAACAAATCGCTCCGCAGTGATCGTTTTCGACGGCGGAGTCTGCTCCTGCGCGCGCAGCATCTGCGGCGACACAGCGTGCGAGAGGATGCCGCCCAGCAGACCAGCAATAAGCGAAAGACCGAGATTCAGTTTCTGATTCATGGACGCGTTCTCCTGATTTGGCGATTCCTGCGCCCAGTCGTTGCGTGCAAAATCGTGCACGCGGCGGCGAGCTTCATCCTGAGAACGATGGCGCGGCGATCTCTTGCAGACTTTGTGACGAGTCTTGGGCGCGACCTCGGGGTAGCCCGGTGAGTTCGCACGGGAAATTCGATCAGAGGTGTTCGCGGTCCTTCAGTTCTTTTTCGCGCTTCTTGCGGTCTTCTTCTTCGGTGCGTTCCCATTCAAGGAGCTCTTCTTCGGACATCTGGTAGTCGTCGCGGGAGGCGAACATGGAGCTGCGGCGGCCGCGCTGGGCCGAACGCAGGCCCCGCCGCTTTCTGCTGCTCGGTGAGAAGTCGCTCATGCTGCGAATGGGGTCGGCGAGGGCACCTGCTTCGACCAGCAGTTCGCCGACCTTTTCGAGGAAGTCGTGCAGGTGGTAGGGCTTGAGCAGATACGGAAGGCCTTCTTTTTCGAGGATCGGCTGGGCCTGCAGAGCTGCAAGAATGGGCACGAGGAAGAGAACGCGTATGCGTTTGGGGCGCGCGGCGTCCACTTCGGCACCTTCGAGCGCGTCGGCATCGCCTTGCGCGAGGTCCTTTAGGATGTTGAACAGGGGGCCGCGCACGTCGGTCATTGCCACGTTCACGATTACCAGGCTCCACTGGCCGCTAGCCAGCTCGAGCATCGCCGCCGAGGCAAGCGGGACGATACGCACGCGCCAACCCTCTGAATCGAGGACGTTTTTGAGCGCGCGCTGACTGACGATATCGTCGTCTATAATGAGGATGCCGACTTCTGCCAATTCGGTTCCTGCCAGCCCTACAGGGGTGTCTCCAAGAGTATATCGGCCATAGACCGCCGGGACATCTGTACGAGAGCCCGGTTTCCAGGGCGAAGCCTGCCTGGGCGTACAGGCGAACAGAAAGCGAACAATAGTGCTTGACAAAGCGAACAAAAGGCGAATATATTGTCTGCCGTGCGGCGAGGCAATCAATGGCCACTTTCCCCATTCTTCGTGCGACACCAGCGACGCTCCAACGTCCTCGGAAGCGTGCGAAGCAGACCAGTCTCACCCTATTCCCCACAGCCGCTCGCCACGGCAACTGTGAGTCACCGTGCGAGGCTTCCGCGCCCCCTCCGGCACCAAGCCGGAGAACGAAGCCCGCAACGGAACTGGTCGGCATTGCACGCCTCGCCGCTTCCTCCCCCTGCGCGGATGCCAAGCGCGGGACGGAGTATTTCCTGCTGCCGGTGCGATCGATCCTGAATCACTGCGATTCCGAGCGTGTTCCTTTTCGCTGGACCGTGAATCCCTATCGCGGGTGCGAATTTGGGTGTCACTACTGCTACGCGCGCTATACCCATGAATATATGGAGCTGGATGGAAACGAGTTCGAGTCGAAGATTTATGTGAAGCAGGATGCCGGGCCTTTGGCCGGGCGCGATTTGGCGAACGAGAAGATTTGGGGCGAGCATATTGCCATTGGAACGGCTACGGATCCTTACCAGCCTGCCGAGCGCGAGTTCGGAGCGACACGGGCGATTCTGGAACAGATGGCGGAGCGCGAAGGGCTGAATGTATCGATCACTACGAAATCGAATCAGGTGCTGCGTGATATGGATCTGCTGAAACGCATTGCGCAGCGTTCGACGCTGGCGGTGAACCTGAGCATTACGACGCTGCGAACGCGCTTGGCGCGGTTGCTCGAGCCGCGCGCGCCTCGGCCGGATTTGCGGCTGGAAGCCGTTCGCGCCTTGCGCGAGGCGGGAATTGCGGCGGGGGTATTGGCGATGCCGATTGTGCCGGGAATTACGGATCGTGCGGAGGACTTGGACGCTTTGGCGCGCGGGGCACGCGATGCTCGTGCTCAGTGGTTCGCGGGGAATGTGCTGTTCCTGATGCCGGCTTCGCTCAAACATTTTTTGCCTTTCCTGGATGCAAAATTTCCGAAGCTTTCGCGGCAGTATCGCGCTTGGTACGGGCGGCACGGGAACGCCCCGGACGCCTATCGCAAGGAAATCACTGCACGGGTGGAGTACTTGCGACAGAGGTATAGACTGGGGTCGCGTCCGGAGCGCGGCGCAAATCGCTCGTGGAAATCGCCGCAGTTGCAGCTGGGGCTGGGGATTGATCGGGGAGGAGAACCATGTCCCGCGTGAGATCTGCCACTAGGCCGGCGAAGCGGCGTCGCAGGAAATCCGCTTCGGAACCTGAGGAGGCTGTGGCCGCAGCTGTCGCGCCGGTCGAAGTTACGCCGGTGCGCGGCGTGAAGCTGAAGCACGTTTCCGCGATCACGCTGGTTGTAGCTTTCTTATGTTTGTTTGCATACTTGGCCGGGCGCGTGGACGTCTCGGCTGCGACATCGGTGCCTGGATATGGGCAGGGCGCTGCGAAGGAGCGCGCAATGTTCTTGGGATTGCGGACGGCGAAATATGAAGTGCAGGATATGGCCAAGGCCAAGGAGTGGTACAGCAAAGTATTGGGCATTCAGCCTTACTTTGATCAGCCGGCATTTTACGTCGGATACAATGTTGGCGGGTATGACCTGGGATTGGTGCCGGCGCCGAAAGCAGAGGCAAAGCGAGCCGCAGCGGGTGTGGCCTACTGGGGCGTGGAAGACGCGCATGCGGCGTACCAGCGGCTGATTGAGCTGGGCGCAACGCCGGTGGAGGATGTGCAGGACGTGGGCGGCGGAATGCTGGTGGGCGAAGTGCGCGATCCGTTTGGCAACATTTTGGGCGTCATCTACAACCCACAGTTCAAGCTTGGAGAAACAAAGTAGCGCAGCGCGCCTGGATTGCGCGGCTCACGAAGCATTCCGGTTTTGCAAACGCAGCCTATTGCGGCTGCTCGGGTCGCATGTGCTGATCGAGCCAGGCAAGGAAGACCGTGAGCAGGCGGCAAATGTACCGCTGCTGAAGGGAATTTCGATCAGGCGGGGTATTGCCTGTATGCTGCGCGATACGACGGACGAATCACGCCGGTGATTCCTGCTGGCTGACGATCAAGAGCAGGGCCGCAACGGATCGCAGCGCTTCGCAATGCGCTAAACGGTTACGCCGTGCACGGCCTGATGCTTTTCGAGGGCTGCCATATTCTGCAGGATGGACTCGATGACGAACTCGTCGCCGAATTTTGAATTGATCATGATGTTGTAGAGCGGACGGTGCGGCCATTCCTTGCCGAAATAGTGGCGGATGAAATCGGCGCGGTCGCGATCCACTTCGGCGACAAGTTGCTGCGCTTCTTTCTCCGTTTTGCCGATGGACCTGATGCGGCGGATTTTTTCTTCTTCAGAAGCGTAGATGAAAACGTGGAAGGCGTCGGGACGGTTGCGAAGAAAATAGGGTGAGCCGCGGCCGACAATTATGCAGTTGCCGCGGGAAGCGATATCGCCAATAACCTTCTGCAGCATCTCGACCATGCAATCGGTGTCAAATACCCGGGACCCGCCGATCCCGAGCGTTCGCTCGTAACTGCCGCGCGCGTAAACTTTGAACAGCCGATAGAGAAAGGGATCCACGCGCTCATCGCAGCGCTGCGCTTCGCGCTGGTCCACATTGGCAGCGCGGGCGATTTCGGCGGTGATTTCCTCGTCCCAGAGTTTCCAGCCGAGGCGTTCAGCGAGCGATTTGGCGATGAGCGTGCCGCCGCTGCCGTATTCCCGTTCGAGGGTGATTATTTTCACAGACATCGCTGGCGCCGCTGGGAGCCTACAAGCGATCTCACAAGTATGCAAGCACGACCGAAAAAGTGGCTTCTGGGTTAAAGCCCTTTTCCTTGCTGCGCTTGGCGGTGGGACTGAACGGTCTGTGTGAAAACTGGAGATTGATGCCGCGAGCGGCTGAAACTGCTCTGATCTTGCGTCGGTTAGGGCACGGCTAAAGAGGTGCCCTGACGAAAATCAGAAGTTCTCACACCCACGCTGAAGTCCCGCCCTTCCGGGTCTCCCATCTAGGAGACGCCCGCTAGTGTACCGCCATCGCGCCGCCATGTTTTACTTTCTTCATGAGGAACACGAAGGGAATCATGGCGGCGACGCAACAGCCCAGAATCCAGAAATTGTCAATGTAGGCGAGCATGGTGGCTTGGCGGTTCAAATTGTTGGCGACGATGCCGTAGGCCTGGCGACCCGCTTCGGCGGGGCTGGAGCCGCGCGCGATCAGCGCGTGCGTGGTGTTCGCAATCATGGCCTGGAATTGGCCGTTTCCAGAATTGAGGCGACCGGTGAGATTGGCTTGATGCACTTGCGTGCGCCGGGCCAGCATGGTGGTGACGAAGGAAATGCCGACGCTGCCGCCGATATTGCGCGCGAGGTTGATGAGGCCGGAAGCCGCGTTATTTTTTCCGGGCGGGATGAAGGCGTAAGCGGCCGTGTTGATGGGCACGAAAAGAAATGCGAGGCCCATGGCCTGGAACACACGCGCGGTCGCCAAGGTGCGGAAATCAATCGCGGTGTCGAAGTTCGTCATGTGAAACAGGGAAAAAGAAACCATGGTGAGGCCGAATAAAAGCAGGCGGCGCGCGTCCGTGTGGCCCAGCAAATAGCCGACAAACGGCATGCACAAAATAATCGCGATTCCGCCCGGCATCAAGGCGAGGCCCGCCCTTTGCGCCGTGTAGCCCAATAATTCCTGCGAAAACTGCGGCAAAAGCACGGTGCTGGAAAGCAGAGCGAAGCCGACCATGAACATCAGCATGTTGCCGATCCCGAAGGAACGGATTTTGAATAGATGCAAATCGATTATGGGATCTTTGTGATGCCATTCCCAGATGCCGACGGCGACGAGCGAGATTACGCAGATGACGGTCATGACCACGATGAAGTTCGAGCCGAACCAATCGTCGCGCTGGCCTTTGTCGAGGACGACTTGCATGGCGCCGAGGCCGAGCGCGAGCAGTCCGAGGCCGATGTAATCAATGCGGAAACCTTTGCGTTTTTCCTGCTTCATGTAGGGCGGATCGCTGATCAGGATATTGGTGAGAATCAGCGAAATGATGCCGACGGGAATGTTGATGAAAAAAATCCAGCGCCAGTTGAAATTGTCGGTGATCCATCCGCCGAGCGTGGGGCCGATGGCCGGAGCCAGCACCACCGCCATGCCGTAAACGGCGAAAGCCATGCCGCGCTTTCGCGGTTCGAAAGTGTCGGCCAGAATGGCCTGCTCGCTTGGTTGCAGGCCGCCGCCGCCCACCCCCTGCAGGACGCGAAAAACAATCAACATGCTGAGATTGGGCGCAAGGCCGCAGAGAAAAGAGCTGATGGTGAAGAGCGCGACGCAGGACATGTAGAAGCGTTTGCGGCCGATGAGTTGGGAAAACCAACCGCTCATCGGCAGAATGATGGCGTTGGAAACCAGATAGGAAGTCAGCACCCAGGTGCTTTCGTCCTGGCCGGCGGAAAGGCTGCCGGCGATGTGCGGCAGGGCGACGTTGGCGACGCTGGTGTCGAGGACTTCCATGAACGTCGCCAGAGTGACCGTGAGCGCGATGATCCACGGATTGATGACCGGGCGCGGGCGCCAGGCAGAATCAAGCGGAAGCGAGGCGGCGCTCAATTTATTTCACTTTGACTTTCGGCTCGACCGACATTCCCAGGCGCAGGTAGTGATCGCTGTTCTGTCCCTTGTCCAGAACGATTTTTACCGGGATGCGCTGCACCACCTTCACGTAATTTCCTGTGGCGTTCTCTGGCGGCAGTAGGCTGGTGCGTGCGCCGCTGGAACCGGCGATGCTGTCCACGTGGCCCTGGTAGCTGCGGCCGTTGGCGTCCACTTTAATTTCCGCGGGCTGGCCAGGGCGCATGTATTTCAACTGCGTTTCCTTATAGTTCGCGGTGACCCAGACTTCGTCGAGCGGGACGATGGCGAAAAGTTGCTGGCCTGGTTGGACGTTCATGCCCACTTCGGCGTTTTTGCTTACGACGCCATTGACCGGCGCGATGATTTTCGTGTATTGCAGATTCAGTTGCGCCTGCTCCACCGCGGCTTGTTTCTGTTGCACGGTGGCGTCGGCGGAAAGCGCGCGAGCGCGCGTGGAAGCTACTTGGCGCGGGCCGGTCTGGGCGTTGCGCCAGTTGGCTTCGGCTTGCGCGAGACGGCTGCGTGCCTGTGTTACTTGCTGCTCGGCGGCAGTGGCCGAGGCATGCGCAGAAGCGACTGCGGCACTGTTCGCTTTGGCCGCCGCGACAGCCTGGTCGTATTGCTGCTGCGAAATTTCCTGCTTTTCCACAAGCTGTTTGTAACGCGTCAGGTCGTTTTGCGCTTTCACGTCGTTGGCTTGAGCCTGATCGAGCTGGGCTTTGGCGGCGCTGTATTGATCTTGGGCCACGGAAATTCCCGCGCGGGCGTTCTCGACGTCCGCTTCGCTGGAGGAAACCTGGCTATCGGAATTGACCGAAGCGATGGGCACGTTGATGTTGAGAGCTCGCGCGGTGGCTTGCGCGTCGGCGAGCGAAGCGTTGGCCTGATCGAGCGCAACCTGGTAATCACGCGGATCAATTTCAGCTAGCACGGTACCGGCGTCCACGTACTGATTGTCGTCCACGTTCACTTTGATTACGTAGCCGGTGATGCGCGCGCTGAGCGGCATTAGATGGCCGTCCACTTCGGCGTCGTCGGTGGTTTCGTACATCGAGAAATAACGATAGGTAAAGAAGCCGGCGACCAGCAGCACGACGGAGGCGATCGCCAGGAACATAGGCGCGCGCGGATGCACTTTGAAATAGCTTTCGGCGCGAGCGGGCGGTGGCGAGGCCGAATGAGTTTCTGCGGGAGGCTGCTTTTCTGCAGCGGGAGGATTTGCCGGGACTTCCGTTTGCTGAGGCATGGCTTATTTTCCTTTGAAGTATTCTTTTACGCTAGCTTCCGCGAGACCCAGCGCGCGTGCCAGGGAAATTTTCGCGTAGTTGTAGCTATAAAGACTGAAGATGTAACTGTCGTTCGCGGTGGCTACTTGTTCCTGCGCCTGGACGACTTCCACCGTGTCCGCAACACCGGCCGCAAAGCGATCGCGCGACTGGTCCAGAGTTTGCTGCGCCAGGTCAATATTGCTTCTTGCGACTTCCACTTGTTCGGCGGAAGACTGCAAATTCAGGAAGGCGGTGCGCACGTCGGCGTCAATCTGGCCGCGAAGATTTTCCAGGCGCTGGCGGGCCTGTTCGAGCTGCGCGTCCGCCTGCAATTCGTCGCCGTGTACTTTGCCCCCCTGAAAAATGGGGAAATTCAGCGTGCCGCGCACGTCGAACACGCCGTGCGTGCTGAGGCTGGGATAGGTGCTGGCGACGCCGTAATCCGCGCTGAAAGAAAGCGAGGGAAAGTATTCGGCGCGCGCCGCTTTTTTCGAATATTCCGAGGCGCGCACGGTGGCGCTGGCGGCCATAAAATCGGAGCGCGAGGCGTAGGCGCGCTGCAGCGCTTCGTCGAGGGTCATCGCAGTGAATGGTTCGTAGGGCGATTTGTCGGTAAGCTCGTATTGCTGGCCGCCGGCGAGGCCGATGACGCGCGCCAGTGTGAGTTTCTGGATGGCAAAATCGTTCTTGGCCTGGATGAGCTGCTGCTGGCGTGTTTTCAATTCCACCTGGGCGCGCAGCCCGTCAATGGCGGGAGAAGTGCCGGCGTTCACCTGATCGGCTGCCTGATTGTAAAGCGCCTGCGCGGTGTTCACCTGCGCGGAGACCGATTCGATGCGCGATGCGTCGGCGATGGCTTGCAAATAATTGTAGCCGACGGCGAGGACCACCAGATCGCGCGCATCCTTGGCGGTGTACTGCGCAGCTTTCATATTTTGCGTGGCCGCATGCGTGTTGTCGATGGCGTTCAGATCGATTAGCGATTGCGTTAGGTAGGCGCGCGAATCGAAATAGCCAAAGGGCCCAACGATCGGAGGAATGTTGAAGCCGAGACCGGGAGGAATTTTGAAATTGAATCCAAATTCCGCCAGACTCACTTGCGAACCGTCCGCGTAGCTGCTGGTGGTGATATTCGGGAGCAGCGAGCTCAGTTTTTTCCAGCGCTCGCCGTGCGCCGCACCGATGTCCTGTTCCGAGAGCAGCAGTCCCAAATTGGTCTTCAGCCCGCGGTCAATCGCATTCTGCAGAGAGATTTGGATTACGCCGGGTTCCAATTTTCCCGGCACGCTGCCTTGAAACGAATTTTGCGCTTGCGGGGCGGCGGGAGCGCTGCTTGCCGCGCTGCTGCTGGAAGAAGACGAAGGTTGCGCGGGCGCGGGACCGGCAGCGGCCTGCGCTTGCGTTTGTGCCGCCCCTAGCGAAAGCAGGATTATAAGAATCAAAAATTGCAGCGGTCGAGCGATCACGAAATCCTCCTGCTTGGAATGTTGCAAATTGGATGAAGATGAGCGTTTCCAAGACTCAGGGAAGTTCCCATCCGGTGCTTGGCGCGGGGACGGGCCGCTCATGCGTGGGATCTCCGTGCCCGCTTGCGCAGGGTGCGTGTTTCCGCGGGTAATAGGCTCGGCTGGATCAAGTCCCAAACCTCTTCGGAAATTTTGCGCAGCGTGGATTCCGGCTTGATGGCCCAGCTCATCGTGACACCCATGAAGATTCTCTGCGTCATGCGCGCCAAGGCAATTGCCGGAATGTCGCGCCGGATTTCTCCGTGTTCCTGCGCCAGCGAGAAAATCTGCGCCAGGATTCGGCGGCCGTGGTGGCTGCGTTTCAGCAGTTCTTCGCGGACGGAAGTGCAAGAGGCGTGCGCCGCAAAAATCGCGCGCAGCAGGGCGGCGCTCTTGTCGGCCTGGCCCCCGGCGTCTCCTACCAACTCCCGGAATACATCGAGCACGGGTCCTTTCGTGGCGCGCGCTTTCTGGAGCGCGCGTTCCAACGCAGCCGTGCGCTGGCCCCCGAATTCGGCCAAGATATGCTCCTTGGTGGGGAAATAATTGAAAAAGGTCCCCTTGCCTACATCGGCCGCTTCGGTGATGTCCTCCACGGTGGTTTCCAGGAAACCCCGTTCGGCGAACAGGGCCAGCGCGGCGCGGTACAGCCGGTCGCGCGTTTCCGTGCGATGGCGTTCGCGGCGGCCGCCGCGCGGGGCGGCTTTGACGGGAAGAGGGGCGGAGGATAAGCGAGCGGTTTTCACCAGGACACTATAGAGGGAGTATAAAGCAAATCCGACCCACGGTCAAAATTGGACTTCGGTCACATCGGGGTCACGGGATTGCCTGCGCTGAATGGGCGGAGCGGGAACGCGCGCCGCGCAGAAAGAAAAATGCGCCGGAGGCACAAGCCTCCGGCGCGGGAAGAATGTCGGAGCGGGGCTGCTTACTTCGACAAGTTCTTGGGGCTATGCGCGCGCAAGGTATCCAGCAAGAGCTTCGCTTCCGGCGTGGGACGGACTGCGTTGCGCAGCACGATATCGCGCGCGGAGATTTTCTTGCCGTAGATGCGTTCGTTGCCGTCGTTGTCCGGGCGCACCGTCGAGCCGGCCAGAGAGATTCCCGCGAAGAGGCCGCGGGCTCGCGAATAGGTGAGCATCTCCGCGCGCAGGGTTACGTCGGTATCCGCTGCGGCGTTCCGCCCCACGGGACCGGCCGCGACCGAGGCGTCGCCGCCCAGTTTGACCTTGCTGGCGAGAATGGCGTTGGCGCCCCCCTCGTTCATCACCAGGATGACGAAGTCCGTTGCTTGGCCGCCGGCTTGAAATCCGAAGCTGGCGCCTTCCAGAGCCATCATGGACGGGGCGCTCCAGGGACCGCGGAAATGTTCGCCACTGCGGCAGGTCATCACACCGCGGCCAAAGCTTGCGCCGACGATAAATGCGGCCTTGAGCACGGTAGGATAGACGATGACGCAGTCCGCTTTGTCAATCAGGCTCTGGGGGATGTCGTCGGGGATGTCCATGATTTCTTTCAGAACTGTGCCGGCAGTGCGAATCCGGTCTTGATCGGTGGTAGTGTCGTCCGCGCGGGACGACCTGGGGCTGAACATGGCGGGAAGACCAATCAATGCAGCAAGCAGCAGGGCCGGGAGGACTTTGCTTTTCATGCGATGTACCCTCCTATGGGTGGGCCATAATCATATGGATTTTGCGCACGAATCGCAACCTAACTGCAGACTTTCCGCGCGGCTGCGAGGGATATCATATAATTCGGACGCTCTGCGGATTTGCGAATGATGACGAGGCTAGCATTTAAATTTCCAGGGCGTGTTTTTTGGCGCGCGCGGTGTTTGTGTTTTTCCGTTGCGGGTTTGCTGGGGATTTGTTTTTTCATTTTTGGCCCCCTGGCTGTTCCCGTTGCTGGACAGCAAGCTCGGTCCGGCGTGCCCACCGCGCCTTCCCCTGCGAAGAAAGGATCAGGCGGCGCGCGCGGTGCCCAGCCGCGCGCCGATGTCGTGCGATTTCGTGCGCGCGTGGATGCGGCGCTCGGTGAAGTGCATGCGCAGAAGGCGCTGTGGGGAATCCTGGTGACGGATCGCGACAGCGGGGAAATATTGTATGAGCTTAACGCTGATCGGTTTTTTACTCCGGCATCGAACGCGAAAATCGTCACCACCTCGCTGGCGTTAGCGACGCTTGGTCCGACGTATCAATTTCGCACCACGCTCGAATCCGCGGGACGGCTGGGAGACGATGGGCGCCTGCTGGGCGATCTGGTTTTCGTGGGGCGCGGCGACCCAGATCTTTCGAATCGGAAATTTCCATACGCTGGAAAGGTGGAACACGACGGGCCGGCCGAAAAAGTCCTGGCGCAGATGGCCGATGACGCCATCGCCAAGGGCCTTAAAGAGATTGACGGCGATATCATCGCCGACGACAGCTATTATCCTTACGATCCTTATCCGCCGGGATGGAGCGTGGGCGATCTTTATTTCACTTTTGGCGCGCCGGTGAGCGCCATCGCCTTCAATGACAATTCCATTTCCGTGGAAGTTAGCCCCGGCCTTCGCGCGGGCGATCCCGCTGGTCTCGCTGTGGAACCGGCCGCGGCGATAGGCACGTTTGGGCACGAACTTACGACCGGCGCGGCCGATGGGAAGCCGGAATTTGGCGTGGTGCGCCAGCCGGGGCCGCAATTTCTCTTGCTGCGTGGTTCGATACCGTTAGGACACGCGCCGATGAAGCTGGATCTGGCGATGCCGGATCCGGCCGAAACGACGGCGCTTGCGCTCAAACAGGTTTTCGAATCGCGCGGGGTGCGGGTTACCGGCACGGTTCGCGGACGGCATGCGCCGCCGCCGGAAATTTATCCGGACGCGCCTGTAGTGCTGGGGCCGGCGCCGGTGCCGCGCGCTCCGGACACGATTGTTTTCGCGGTACATATTTCTCCGCCGGTTTCTGAGATCGTTCGCGTGACAAATAAGGTAAGCCAGAATCTGCATGCCGAATTATTGCTGCGGGCGGTGGCACACGAGAAAAGGGGATTTGGTGTCACGGATGCAGGGATCTGGGTGGAGCAGGATTTTCTGAAGATGGTGGGCGTCGCGGATGGCGACGTTGTTTTCACGGATGGCTCCGGGCTTTCGCGCGACGATCTAGTGACGCCGCGAGCGGTCGTGCAGCTCTTACGTTACGACGCCTTGCAGAGCTGGGGCGCGGATTACATCGGCACATTTCCGATTGCTGGCGTGGATGGCACTTTGGAAACCCGGCTTAAGGATACCGTCGCCTCCGGCCGGATCGAGGCGAAAACGGGAGCTCTTGATCACGTGCGGGCGATATCGGGATTCGCCACTAGCTTGCGCGGCGAGCGGTTAATTTTTGCGATTTTTGGGAACAACAATCCGCAGCGGGGACGCGACGCTACTGTCGCGGCCGATGCGATCGCGGTCGCGATGGTCGAGCTGCTCGGCTCGCCTCCGCCGGCGGAGCACAAGAAAAAGAAATAAGGGTGCGCGCGCTGCGAGGCGAAGCCGTGGGCGTCGGTTCGCGTTGGCGATCTTAGGTCACGACTATCAAACCGGAGCCGGGGCGGCTAAAGCCACGACCCACAGGGATTCCCGAGTTCGTACGCCCGCCCTAAAGCCACGAGTTACGAAAGATTGCCGGGTTGCGACACAGACTCTGGCGCGCTGATTTCCCACAGGCAACCGGGCTACAATGCACCAATCACTTAATTGTTCCGTCGAGGGATTCGTGTCGCGCTCTGCAGCTCAGGTTCTGGAATTCGACCAACTGAAAGAGATTGTCGGCGGTTACGCCACTTGTGCGCCGGGACGCCGCGCGATCCAGGCTTTGGCTCTGCAGCGCGATGTGGAAGCGCTCGACGCGGAGTTCGTGCTGGTCGACGAGGCGGCTGGTTATTTGCGCGCGGGATCCGAGCTTGGCTTCGGCTCGTTTGCGGATCCCGAGCAGTGGCTCGCAAGGCTGGCGGTGCCCGCCGCCGTGCTGTCGGTTGCAGAATTTCTGGATGCGAGTTCTCTGCTGGAGATTGCGAGCTCCTTGCGCCAGGTATTTAAAGCTGACGCGGCAAAATATCCGCAGCTTGCGGCGCGCGCCGCCTCGCTCGGAGATTTTCGACATCTGGCGACGGCGATTCGCCGCGCGATCCTGCCGAATGGCGAGATCAACGACGACGCTTCGCCACAGCTGCGGCGCATCCGCACGGGCATTGCGCAAGGGCGCGCGACGATTCGGCGCTCGCTGGAGGGTATCTTGCGGGCACGCGGTGAGGCCGGCGGGTCGGCGGGCGGGGAAGACTACGTCACGCTGCGCAACGACCGCTTCGTGATTCCGGTGCGTGCAGCGGAACGGCGTGCCGTGCCCGGCGTGGTGCACGGCACGAGCGCTACGGGACAGACGGTGTTCGTCGAACCACTCGAGGCGATTGATCTGAATAACCGGCTGGTGCAGCTGTCCGAAGAAGAGCTGGTGGAGATTTCGCGGATTCTCACGGAGCTCACCGAGCGCTTGCGCGCGGATCGCGCTGCGCTGGCCGCCGCGGCTGTGCAGATTGCGCATTTGGATTCCGTTTTTGCGCGCGCGCGATTTGCTCGCGAGATTGATTGCGTGATGCCCGTTTTCCAGGCCGGCAATGCGCTGCGTCTGGATTCTGCGCGGAATCCCGTGCTGGAAGCGAAGCTGCGTCCGCTGGGGGGGAAGGCTGTGCCGCTTGCGATGGCGCTGGGCGGCGCTGAAACGGTGATGGTGATCAGCGGGCCGAACACGGGCGGCAAGACGGTGGCGCTGAAATCCGTGGGATTGGCTGCGCTTTCGGCGCAATCCGGTATTCCGGTGGCCGCCGAGCGCGCGGAGATGCCGATTTTCGATCACGTGCTGGCAGATATTGGAGACGAACAATCCATTGCCGCGGACCTTTCGACGTTTTCCGCGCATATCGTGAATCTGAAAGCGATGTTGGACGTGGCGACAGACCGTTCGCTGATTCTGGTGGACGAGATGGGCACCGGGACGGCTCCGGAGGAAGGCGCGGCGCTGGCCGTCGCGCTGCTGGAGGAATTCCGCGCGCGGCATTCACTGACGATTGCCACGACGCATCACGACCGGCTGAAATCCTACGCTTCGACGACGCCTGGCATCGTGAACGCAGCGATGGAATTCGACGAAGAAAATCTGCGACCGACCTATCGGCTGCTGGTGGGTGTGCCGGGAACTTCCAGCGGGATCGAAATTGCACGGCGGCTGGGGTTGCCCGAGCGGGTGGTGGAGCACGCGCGCGCGAGCCTGACTCCTGAATCACGGGAAGCGCGCGACCTGATTGCTTACTTGCACCGCAGCCGCGATGAGATGGAGCAAATCAAACGGCAGTCGCGCGAGGAATTGGCGCAACTGGAATCCGAGCGGCGACTGCTGCAGACGGAATGGGTGGAGCGGCAGAAAAAACGCATTGCGGAGCTGGAGCGAAATTTTCAAGAGACGCAGAAGCGGCTGGAAGCGGAAGTGGCGCGGGTCACGGCCGATATTCAGGACCGCACTTTACGCGCGCAAATCGAAAAACAATCCGGCAAGCGGCTGGCGAAGATTGGGTCGGATGCGCGTGGCGATGCGAACGCGGCGGTGGTGGAGACCTTGGCTGGTTCGCAAGCGGATCTGGGCGTTTCAGCACCGGTCGCGGACAAACCGGTCGCGCCGGAGCTGCTTGCGTCCGGCCAGCGCGTGCTGGTGAAAAATTTCAAGCAGCCGGTGGTTTTTCGGCGTCAGGATGGGCGCAACGCGGAAATCGAAGCGGGACCGCTCAGGATGCGCATTCCGCTCAGCGATGTTCTGGCGATCGCGGACGATGCGCAGGCGCCGAAGTCCAGCGCAAAGGGAGCAGGGCGATCTGCTGGCGTCACGGTGCACGCGCAACCGAGCGATGAGCCCGTTGGCGATGAAATCAATGTGATCGGGTGCACCGTGGAGGAGGCTACGAATCGTGTGGACAAATTTATAGATGAAGCGGCGCTGGCGGGCAAGCCATCGGTGCGCATCATTCATGGTCACGGAATGGGTGCGCTGCGTCGGGGACTTGCAACGTTTTTGTCCGGGCACCCGCTGGTGGAAAGCATCCATCACGAAGCCGCAGATCGTGGCGGAGAAGCCATCACGATCGCAGAACTGCGGGCTTGAGCTAGCGAAAACAAACAGGTGTAGAGTAAGAAGTCCTTTAGGACCAATGGCGGAAGCGGGATCATTCGCGGATCGGGTGAAGCAGCAGGCGGACATTGTTCGCGTGATTGGCGAATATGTGCGCCTGAAGAAGAGCGGACAGAATTTCAGTGGGTTGTGCCCGTTCCATCAGGAGAAGACGCCGTCGTTCAGCGTGAGCGCGGTGAAGCAGATGTATTACTGTTTCGGCTGCGGGAAGGGCGGCGACGTTTTTCAATTTGTGATGGAGCTGGAGAAGGCGCCGTTCCCCGAAGCGGTGCGGACTGTCGCGGAAAAATGCGGGATTGCGATACCCAAACCGCGGGAACGTTCGCCCGAGGAGCGCAAGGAAAATCAGCAGCGTTCCGCCTTGGTGGAGATGCACCGGGAAGCGGCGGCGTTCTTCGCGCGGCACCTGCTGCAGACGCCGGAAGGCAAAGTCGCGCACGCCTACCTGGAAGAGCGCGGGCTGAATCGCGAAGCGGTGACGCGCTTCGGCCTGGGATTCGCGCCGTCGGCGGGCGATGCCTTGGGCCGATTTCTGAAGCAAAAATATCCGGAAAACATTCTGGAAGTTTCCGGGCTGGTGGGGCGCGACCAGAGCGGCCGTTTCTACGATCGGTTTCGCCGTCGCATCATGTTTCCGATTTCCAATGAAGCGGGGAAGGTGATTGCCTTCGGCGGGCGCGCGATGGGCGACGACATGCCGAAATACATGAACTCGCCGGAAACGCCGATATATTCCAAGAGCGGCGTGCTATATCACCTGGACCGTGCGAAGGAATCGTTGCGGCAGAGTGATTTCGCGGTTCTTGTGGAAGGATATATGGATGCGATTGCGGTGGCGCGCGCCGGGGTCGGCAACGTGGTGGCCAGTTGCGGCACGAGCCTTGCGGAGCCGCAAACGAAACTGCTTTCGCGGTTCACGCGGCGAATTGTAGTGAACTACGACCCGGACACGGCCGGGCAAGCCGCGACGGAGCGTTCGCTGGTAGTGTTGCTGGAAAAAGAATTCGATGTACGCGTGCTGGCGCTTCCCGGCGGCGCTGATCCCGACAAATTCATCAAGGAACAGGGCGTCGAAGCCTACAAAAAATTGCTGACGCAGGCGCCGCCGTACCTGGATTATTTGATCGGCCGCGCTCGGCTGATGGACCGGACGACCGCGGCGGGGAAAGTGGCGGCGCTGAATTTTCTGATGCCTTACGTGCAGCGGCTGCCGAATCGGCTGCTGCGCTCCGAGTGGGCCACGCGCATCGCTTCGGAATTGCGCGTGGATGAGCCGGTGCTGCGCGCGGCGTTGCGTCGTGCGGCGGACGAGCGGCGCAGCGAAGTGAAACCCAAAGCCGAGCTACTCACTCCCGCGGTGAAGCGCGCCGAGCGGCAGCTGATACGCATGTTGTTCGAGGCCGTGGAATTTCGCGAGAAGCTGGCGCACGAAATCGCGTCCGCGGATTTGCACCGAGGCCTCGAGACGCGAAACATTTTTCAGGCGCTGGTGGCGGCCATCGCAGCGGGCCAAAAACTGGACGCCGCTCAGTTGGCCGCGACACTGGACGACAAGGACCGCCGCCTGTTCTTTGAGATTCTTTTTGAAACGCTGCCGGAAGGTACCTGGGAGGACGCGGAAAGCTGTCTCGGGTTTCTGCGCCACCGGCCGGTTGCGCAGGAACTGACGGATTTGCAGAGGCGGATCGAAGCGAACCCGGCGGCCGATGAGCTCAAAAGATTGGTGGTTCGGAGGATGGAGCTGCTGCGGCTAGTATCTCGCGAGCGGGAAGCGGAACCGGATAAAATCCTTCCCGAACAGTAACTTACGGCGCATCGTTGACGTTAGTATGGGTGATATTGTATATTTGTAAGGTTTTGGAGGAAACGGGCGGCACGTTTCGCGCATCATATGGATGTGCAAGGGCAGGCGCGGGCGTGGCGGCACGGGCGCGGAATCGGCGACGGGTTCGAAAGTTCGTTGTAAAAAACCGTTTAAATGCAGCTAATTTGCAGTGCGCCGGGGTGTCTCACCACGGCGGCTTTGCATTTTGCGGACCTGTTTGCGCGCATCGCCTGACCTC
>Ga0210394_10004153_pt1 | contig 17184 bp, 13 predicted proteins | sample IncBWC12MmetaG_FD_160121 | JGI IMG/M metagenome (GOLD analysis project Ga0210394, IMG submission 160121) | Forest soil microbial communities from Barre Woods Harvard Forest LTER site, Petersham, Massachusetts, United States - Inc-BW-C-12-M | ecosystem: Environmental > Terrestrial > Soil >... | reverse complement strand
CGCGGCAAGTTCTTCCATACCAACTGGACCGGTCGCGGCGGGCGTGTCTCATCAAGCACTTATAACGTGTAAATGACACGCATTTGACAAATACGAGGGAAATAATATCGCCATGAATTATGGTTTTGACATCCTGCCCGCGGGCGGACTTGACTTTCTTGCGCTGGGCGCGCTGGTAAACCGGCTAGATCCGGGGATTATTCCCTGGCGCAAAGCGACGCATTGCGATATTCACGTCAGCGGGGGCGAGTTTAACGTTGCGGCGAATCTGTCCGATTGCTTCAGGCTCGATACCGGCGTGGCTTCGGCGATGGTCGATTATCCGCTGGGAGACCTGATTGCGGAGCGGGTCCGGGCTATGGGCGTGAAGCCGTTCTACAAGCATTTTCAACATGATGGCGTGAATGGTCCGAACATGGCGACGGTTTATAGCGATCGCGGCCAGGGTGTCCGCGCGCCTGTGGTATTCTACAACCGCTCGAACGAGGCAGCGGGCCGGCTGAAACCGGGCGATTTCGACTGGAAGGCCATTTTTTCCAATGGAGTACGATGGTTCCACAGCGGCGGAATTTTTGCCGCTTTGTCGCCCACCACGGCCGATCTGACGATTGAAGCTATGCGCGCCGCGAAAGCTGCCGGGGCCATTGTTTCCTTCGACTTGAACTATCGGGAAAAGCTCTGGAACGTTCACGGAGGGCACCAGCGGGCGCTCGAGGTGATTGGCCGCATCGTCCAGAATGTCGACGTCCTGGTCGGGAATGAAGAGGACCTGCAAAAAGGCCTGGGAATCCCCGGGCCGGAAGTGGCGGCGAAATCCAAGCTCGACCCCTCGACGTTCTTCGGGATGATCGACAACGTGGTCGTGCAACATCCTCAAATTAAAATAGTTGCGACTACACTGCGGGAGGTTCATTCGACCAACCGGCACAGTTGGGGAGCGGTCGCCTGGATAAGTGGAAAGACGTTTGTATCGCCCACTGCGGAACTGGACGTTCTTGACCGGGTAGGCGGAGGCGATGGGTTCGCGGCGGGCTTTATCTATGGCCTCCTGACCGGTAAGCCTCCAGAAGAGGCCATTAAACTGGGCTGGGCGCACGGCGCGTTGCTGACTACCTTTCCCGGCGATACAACTATGGCGACTTTGGATCAGGTTAGCGCATTTGCGAAGGGTGGAACTGCTAGAATCCAACGCTAAACACACGTGTTCAAAAATTCATCGAACTGTGCTGGATTTCGGTGAAGCTTTAGTATAGAGTTATTTTAAACGTAGGTCACACTCACGGTCTTGAGGGAGGTTCCATGTGGAAGTTTAGGTTTTTGAGTTGTTTTGCGATTTTCGTTCTGATCGCCACTGCCGCTTTCGGGCAATCCGATAGCGGCTCCATCGCGGGATTCGCGAAAGATCCATCCGGCGCGGTTGTTCCGAAGGCCAAAGTGGTCATCCGGAACGAAGGCACGGGCGAGACGCACACGATCATTACAAATGACTCCGGGTACTATACGGTGGCGAATTTGCCGCCTAGCTTGTATACCGTCACGGTGGAAGCCGCCGGATTTAAGAAGTTCTCCAGTACGCATAACAAGTTAGATTCAAACTCAGCGTTATCGCTCGATGTGGCGCTTGCCGTCGGCGCAGCCACGGAAACGGTAGAGGTTACTGCTGCCGCGACTGTTTTGCAGACCGATTCTTCCGCGGTGATGGATGAAGTGACCGGGAAGCAGATCGATTTGCAGGAGCTGAACGGCCGCGACCCTCTCTACATGGCGCAGCTGATCCCCGGCATGCGCTCCAGCGGCACGATGGGCGATTTCAACTTTGGCGTCGCCCCCGGCAATCCGTTCTCGGTCAACGGGGCGCGCTCGCAAGATACCTCGATCACGATCGATGGCGCGCCCGCAATGCGCACCCGCGCCAACGGCGCGGTGATCGGCGCGCCGAACGTCGATTCGACGGAAGAAATTCAGGTGATGACCGCCGATTACGCGGCTGAGTACGGACGCGCAGCGGGTGGGCAGATCCGCCTGGTGAGCAAGAGCGGCACGACTGATTTCCATGGCGGCGTTTACGAATATCTGCGGAACTCGGCGATGAACTCCAACACGTGGACGCGCAATCAGAGCACGGTCACGAACTTCACCCAGCCGCTCCGGTATAACAATTTTGGCGGCACGATCGGCGGTCCGGTGTGGGTGAAGGGAATGCCCGACAAGTTCCGGCAGAAGTTCTTCTTCTTCGTTGCGGAAGACTGGATCCGTTACCGGTTAGGCGATTTCAACGACCTAGCGGTTCCGACGGCGGCGATGCGCAACGGCGATTTCAGCGCGCTGCTCGGCCCGAACCCATTTTATAAGACGGGAACGGTAGTCTACAATCCCACGACATGCGCAACGCTAGGCAGCGCCAGTTGCGTTCCCTTTCCGAATAATGTGATTCCGCTCACCCAGTTGAGCCACAACGGCGCTGCCATTTTGAGCGCCTACCCCACAGTTACGCCGGGCTTCCAGGTCGGAACCCTTAACTGGATTGCGACGGCGCCGCATCCCATCAACCAGCGCAAGGGCACGCTCGATTTCGACATCATTGTGGACCCCAAGAACAAGATCATCGCGCGGCGGACCGATGTCTCCTACTTCGAGTATCAGCCGTTCGATCAGGGTTCGGGTCTCACGGGCAAGTACTTCAACCGGCCGAATCAGACCACCACTTTGTCGTTGATTTCGACCATCAGCCCGACGATGGTGAATGAGGTCAGACTCACCCTGAGCATTGACGATGTCTACATTCCCGTCAACACAGCTCTGAACGGCTTCAACCGGGGGGTCTTTGGGATCAACTACCCATACCTGATGCCCAACGGCAAGGACGAACCGAACAAGATTCCGACGGTAAATGTACCGAACTTTTCTAGTTTGGCCGGCGGCCCGTATCCGTCGCACTCCTCGGGCCCCATCTGGACTTACGGTGACACACTTACGAAGGTCTGGGGCAATCACACGTTTAAATTCGGATACTCGGGCGAGTATTCCGGTGAAAACGACGGCGACCAGATTAATGTGGCCACAGTCCCCGGCGGCGCTAGCAACCAGAACGGCACCTTCACGTTTACCGACGCCCGGACCGGCTTAGGCGCGACATCGGGTGTTGGATTGGCGAACCTCGCGCTCGGCTTGGCCGACAGCTATACCGAAATCGGCCCTCGCGCTCTCACCATATGGCGCTCCGCGGTGAATGAGGCCTTCGCTCAGGATTCCTGGAAGGTGAATAACAAACTTCACGTGGAGTATGGGATCCGCTGGACCAATATCCAGGGCTTCCACCCGCTTTGGGCGAATGCCGACTACTTCGACGGCGCACTCTACAATGCCAGCCAGGCTGTGACGGTGAACAGCGCGGGCAACGTAGTACTCGGCACAGGAAACCCGTATAACGGCGTTGTGATTCCGGGATACAGCTCGTTTCCGCAGGCCGCAGTCGGCCGCGTGCTGGCGGCCACGCCGGCTACCGCCAATCAGTGCGACGGAGCTTCCTGCACCTCTTTGTTCGCTCCGAACCTCAGCAAGAGCTACGTTGCCAGGACGAACAATTGGCAGCCGCGGGTGGGCGTCGCCTACCAGCTCAACGATAAGACGGTGCTGCGCGCGGGCATCGGCAATTTCGTGACCCGCATGGGCCTGCTGGACAACGTGTTCCCCGGAGGGAATTCGCCCTTCCAGCCGTTTGTCACGGTGAACAATGTTTCCGTCGACAACCCCGGCGGAGCGCTGACCAGCGCGACGGCGGCTCCGTTGACCATCACCACGCTGAACCCGAACCTGAAGCCGCCGCAGGCCTGGAATTGGAATGTGACGGTACAGCGGCAACTTTTCCTGCATTCCGTTCTGACAGCCGCTTACGTGGGACACCGCGGAATCCACGGATGGCAGGTGTATGACATCAACGAGCCCACCGTGGGCGCTTTGCTCTCGAATCCGGGAATGAACGTTAACCAATTGCGGCCATATAAAGGATTCGCGGCCATCCAGGAAGAAGAGAGCGTGGTGAACTCGACGTATAAAGCCTTCCAGCTTACCTGGGAACGGCGATACACCAACGGGTCCAGCTTTGGCCTGAGCTACACGCTCGCCAAGAGCATGGATAACGGATCGAACTATCGCGACATCGTCCCGGATACCTACAACACCAGCAATCTGTGGGCTCCGTCGGAGTACGATACGCGCCACGTGCTGATCATCAACTATATCTATGCGATTCCGTTCCTCAAAAGCAATAAATGGGCGGGCGGCTGGTCGATCGCAGGAACCGCGCAGTTCCAGACGGGCTCGCCTTGCGGCATCGGCACCAACAACGACTTCGCGGGTGTAGGAGAGTTCGGAAGCTTCGGTTGCGGCTCGGAAGGCCAGTTCTGGAATCTGACCGGACCGGTGAGCATCAACACCGGAGCTTTCGCCGGACCCAGCGGCAACGCCAACTCGGTGAAATATTTCACGGCAACAGCCACGCAGCCGGCCGCCGGGACATTCAATCTGTCGCCCGGCGTGCGCAATTCGGTCTACCAGCCGGGGCTGCAGGATTGGAACATCTCGTTGTTCAAGACATTCAAGGTTAACGAGCGATATGGGTTCCAGTTCCGCGCAGAGGCGTACGACTTCATCAACCATCCCAACCTGAGCGGGCCGAACCTGAACCCGACCTCCAGCCAGTTCGGTGAGATCACCAGCAAGACCGGGTTGGTCCGGGCGCTGCAGTTGTCGCTGCGGTTCTACTTCTAGACTCGAGGAGTCAGGAGACAGAAGTCAGGAGTCAGAATTAACGGCTCTCCGGTTTCGGCCGGGGAGCCGTTTTTGTTTTTGGTTGACTGTGGGGCGGGCTATCAGCCGGCAGCTTGCTTCCAGCAGGCTCTTTCGCCGCCTACAACACAAGCCCAGGAGGGCGGCCGCCGGCTGATAGCCCGCCCCACATTAGAGATCAGCCTCGCCAACGCGCGCCGAGGTCTAACGATTTGCGGCAATAATCCAAGCTCCGCTCCATATGATCCAGCTGCTGGATCTTCAGCGCGTCCATATATTTCTCGCGCTGCCCGTTGACGTCTTCCAGAACCTGCGGCTCATTGAACGGTTTTCCGCGCTTCGCCAGCGCCAAAAACCGCGACAGGTCTCGCGAGCGGGCGCGCGGAAAATATTTCGTCCAAAAGGCGTTGTCGTACACCGGAAGAACGACCGGCGGGCGCGCCGTGATCGGCTTGCAATAGATATAGACCGAGGGCGAAATCAGCTCGGCGGCGCGCGCGACGATGGCTTTGAAATCGTTCGTCCCTTCGCCCAAAGGAACCCACTGGATGGCGATGCCGCCGGGAGTTTCATAAACCACTGAATCCCGCAAGTGAAACGAGACCGCGTAAGGGCCGAGTTCTTCGACCGTGGTCATCGGGTCCTCGGCGACGAAGACCGGATTGCCGGTATCGAGATAAGATCCAACGAACTCCTTACCCGCGGTTTCGATGAGCGTGCGCGTTTCCCAGGCCTGCAATTCCTTATGATTCTCGACGGCGATCTTGATGCCCGCGTCCATAGCCTGCGAGCGAACCTCGCGCAGAACGCCGACCGCCGATTCGATGATCTGGTCGAGAGAGCCGTCGGGCAGAGCATAGCGGTCGCCGGCGACCAGCGTGCGGACGATAGGCGATCCCATGGCCGCGGCGCGGGAGATATTCATTCGCAGCTCGGCGATAGTCTTGCCGCGGTCTTCCGGTTTTTTTGGATTCACGGCGCCGGTCATGGCACTGCCCCCGGTTTCGAGATGGAGCCCCGTGTCCTTGGCCCAGGCGCGGACTTCGGCCCAATGTTTAGGGTCGCGGACGCCGGGGTCGAGCGAGTCCTGAAGAAAGACCGCGTCGAGTTTCTGCTTCGCAGCGTAATCGAAATGCTGGCGGTCGTTCCAACGCAGGAAGCGAAGGCAATAGGTGTTGTAGCCGAGGTTCCATTTACGAGGGGCGGCTTGCAGCTGCGCGGCGGCGAGCGCGAGCGGGGCGCGGAGTAGATCGCGACGGGTCATGTCCCGAGTATACTCAAGCCGGTCGGCCGCGGAGGCTGCAGCTCGCTAAGGCTTGCCTTGGCTCGCTTCTGGATTTACGGAAGTCTTGGAGATGCGAGCCCACATGCCATACCACATTTCGACTACCCGGTCCCACAGTCCGACGGTTTGGAGAACCAGGACGCAGGTTGCGGTCACCACCACAATGTTCAGAATCGCTTTGATACTCTCCGCCATCGGAACGTAAGTATTGATCAGCCAGAGAGCCATCCCCACAACGATCAGGGCCAGCACCAGGTTCACGAGCGGCTTTATGCGATCCGGCGTGCGAGCGTTCGTGTTCACAGCACCGGCAATCCCGGCGACGAAGATTAGCGTGAGAACGAGGTAGAGCAATGGCATTTTGGAACCTCTCGCGAATTCGGAGCAATTCGTTTGCCAACACCGGCGCTTTAAGAACCTCTCTGAAATCAGTAAATCGCCGGCGGCGTCCGGGCTGAGCAGCGCAATGTTTGCCTGGCGGTGTGCAATCCGGAGGGGGCGGCGGCGCGATCGGGCACGCGAAAGCAGGATGCTGAAAAGGGATTGTAATGATCGCTTCCTGCAGTCGCGGCTCGGTAAGTAATTGGTTTTCCGTGCGGCTGATTCTGAGCCGTGATGGCCGGCTTTCTAGTGTAGTGCGTCGCTCATTTCGAACAGTATGATTCGGGACGGGGCAAAAGGGGTACAGGCACGAAGTTTCGCAAAACCGGCGAAATTCGAGCCAGTCCCCCTTTTGCGCGTTAGAGCGTTACCGTTCAGGATTTGCGACGCAGACCACTAGCGGTGCTGGGATTGTACGGAGGCCGTTCTGTTACAGGCGATCGGCCTCGTCGCCGGCGCCGTGAATCTCGTCGCACTACCCGGCCGCGCCCGGAGAGTTCCTACTAATTTGCACAGGCGGCGCGGGCACTGTGGTACACTCCCGCCGTTATCTTTGGAGGCACGACATGAAGGCTTCTCTGTTTTATCGAATCGCAGCTGTTCTTCTGCTACTTTTTGCTGCCGGACATACACTTGGTTTTCGCCAGTCCGATTCCACATGGGGAGTCGATACGCTTCTTGGCTCAATGCGGTCCATTCACTTTGATGTGCAGGGGTTCAGCCGGACATATTGGGACCTCTTTGTCGCGGCTGGATTCTCGGTCGGGGTGTTTTATCTGTTCGCGGCGGTACTAGCGTGGCAGTTAGGCGGCCTTCCGGGAGAGACTTTGGCGGTCATGCGCGTCACTGTGTGGGCTCTCGCTCTTTGCTTTGCCGCCATCACGGTTGTGAGCTGGAGATACCTCTTTATCCTCCCTATCGTTTTTTCAATCGCGATTACAGTGTGTTTGACTGCGGCGGCATGGCTTTCAGCGAAGCCCATCTGAAGCCGTTCGTTCGCGTCTGTTTCAGCCCGCCTGTTCTGCGCACCGAGACGCCGGAGCCGTCATTCTTCCCGATGGGCTGTCAGCGGATCGATCGACGTCCCCTGCCGGGCCGTCAACTGGGATTCGGAGCGCACGCGGGCTAGATTACAATAGCGAAGCTTTCATCGGGGCGGGCGAAGACCGCGGGAAAACTCCAAACGGGAACGTTCTGGCGAATCTCCGAGGCAGCGGAAGGCCGTCCCGCTTTATCAAAGAACTGCCAGCCCAATACGCCGCCACGCTGCCAGCCAGCCCCCTCCACCCAGGCGAGCAGCGTCTCCCCACGTTTGTTTCGCGCAAGAGCGGGATATTTTCGCTTGGGATTTTCGCCGGACGGTGCGACCATACCGGCTCTCGCCGCGCTCATGCCTCGGCTGAGAGGCGCGAAGTATACCTGGGTCTGCGTCTCCCAGGCGCCGAAAACTTCACTTCCATGCTCGATAATGTTCATGCTGCTCATCGGACAAGCGTTGACGTTCCACGGATGTAACAGGGCGACAGAGAAACTGTTCCCGCCGTCCTCAGACCGAAAGGCGTAAATGTCCCGATGGACGTTTTCCCTGGCAGAGCGGTACAGGCCGTGGATCACGCCGCGAGAGTCGGCGAACAGGCGCATGCCGCAGCACCCGCAGGCGCCGGTCGGCTCCTGCGATACTGGCCGCTCCTTCGCGAACGTACGGCCTTCGTCGCGCGACCGCGCAATCCAGACTTGGCGGCCGGCTTCGCCCTGACGCGCGCCGGGAATCTTTCCGTGCCAACCCACGTAAACGTTCCCGTCGTGGTCGGCAGCTATTGTTCCTCCGCCGTCCAGCCCGAATGTTTCCTGTATCAGGTTGCGCTGCGGCTCAAACGCACTGGTCCGGTCGTCGAGGCGAGCGTACAGCATCGGGGAACCCGGTTTGCCCGCTTCCGGGTTGATCGGACCTCTGGGTTCCGCTGTATCCGATCCGTTCCAGGCGACATGCACGCGATTCCCTTTTCCCACGGATAGCTGTGCCCCACGAATCGCGCCAATCGCGATGGCGCTTCCTAACTGACTGTTGACGCGAATGGCTGGGGAAAACTTGCCGCCAAAATCATTCGATCGCGTATAGAAGACATCGCCTTGTTTTGGATCGCCCGCAAAGTAGATCATGTGGACGACGTCGTCGCACACTGCAATCTGAGGCTGGATGCCTCCCCGTGGCACCGACAAGACGTTTACGGCCTTGGACTGCGAACTCGCAGCGCGCAGCGCGGGGACAAAGGCGGCGCGAATCAGCAACTCGCGCCGCGTCCAGGGAAATGAACTCTTACCGTTGATCACGTCTCCATTCTCTCTCTCCGGCAGTGGCAAATCAACGCGTGATGGCGGAACCGATGGCTCGGAAATTGGCCGGAGTACAGGAAGGGCGTTTTCCGTCATATTGACGTGACGCCGGTTGGCTCGGCTAGAATAATCGAGATCGTGCCAATACCCGATATGAAATCGATACTTTTGCCGCTGTTCGCGGGCTCGCTTTTCGCGCAACAGGCGGGCCCGGATCCAGTTCTGCGCCTGGATCCGCTTCTGCGCTGGATGGATGGCATCGCGCAGCGGCAGTTGCAACTGCGGGAGGCTGCGATTGCAGGTGTCCAAGATGTCGCGGACGCGGATCGCCGCAAGCGGTGGGTGCGGCAGACATTTCTCTCCATTCTCGGTGGGTTGCCGGATTACAGCGGCCCGTTGAACCCGCGAATTACGGGTCAGATCGAAGCCGCCAGGTATACGATTGAGAAAATAATCTTCGAGAGCCTGCCCGGCTTTTACGTCACTGCAAATCTTTATCGGCCTAACACTCAGGGCAACCAGCCAGGCCGCTATCCCGGAATCCTTTTGCAGGCGGGCCACACCCAGGAAGGAAAGCCAGAAGGACAACGCCTCGCCGCCAACCTGGCGTTGAAGGGATTTGTGGTGCTGGCTTTCGATCCCATTGGCCAGGGCGAAAGAGAGCAGACGTACGACCAGAGGGTAGACTGTCCGCTCGCGGGGTGGTCGGTGCCGGAGCACATTCAAGCAGGCGCGCAAAATATTCTAATCGGCGAAAGCGTGGCTCGCTACTTCATTTGGGACGCCAAGCGTGCGGTCGACTATTTGGCCAGTCGGCCCGAAGTGGACGCCGAGCGGTTGGGCGCGGTCGGATGTTCCGGAGGCGGCGCCCTCACCACGTTTATCGGCGCGCTGGACGCCAGAATTAAGGTGGTCGCCCCGGCTTGCTTCATCAATTCTTACCGGCTGTTGTTTGCCGGTCCCGATCCGGACTCCGAAATGACCCCGCCTCAGCTTTTATTCCGTGGCCTCGATATGGCCGATTACGTCGAATTGTCGGCTCCCAATCCGTGGCTGATTCTGGCGACCGAAGGGGACTATTTCACGCCCGCCGGCGCAAGGTTGGTGTATGAGGAAGCGCGCCGATGGTACGGGCTTTATGGGGCCTCCGAAAAGCTGCGCTTTTTCATCGGAGGAGGTCCGCACGGAACGCCCCTCGAAACGAGGGAGGCGATTTACGAGTGGCTCATCCGCTGGCTGAAAAACGGCCCAGGCGATGCCTCCGAGCAGCCTGTGAAGCTCTACACCAACCACGATCTCTTAGCGACCGCGACCGGACATGTCGCGGACCTGCCGGGCAGCCGGAAATTGAGCGAGTTGATCTGGGATGAATTCAACGCCCACCAGCAGCCAGGCTCGATCGCGGATCTTCTTGCCGAATTGCGAAGATTGAACATCCCTTCGGATCAAACAGCGTTGCAAGTAAGAGTTTCGAACGAATTGGTTGGCCCCCAGTCGCGGCACGAGACGATACGCTTCGAAAGTGAGCCGGGCGTCGAGATCAGCGGCACCCTCCACATCCCGAACAGCAGCGGCCGGAAGCCCGCTGTGCTGGTGGTGTCCGATAAAACGAGTAACGCTTCGATTCCATCTACCGCAGTCCTGGCGGAGAACATCGCCAAAACGGGGCGCGTGGTTCTGGAACTGGAGGTTCGCGACGCTCCCGGGGAAGGGAACCGGCCATTTATCGGAAATTGGATCACAAATGCGCGGGCCGACCAAATCGGCCGCAACCTGCCGGCGATGAGGGCGCACGATATTCTGCGCGGGATCGATGTTCTCGCCGCGCGCCAGGACGTGGACCAAGGATCGATCCGCGCGGTTGCCCGAGGCGTGAGAGGAGTCTGGCTGTTGCTCGCGGCCGCGATTGATCCGCGCATCGCCAGGATTTGGCTCGACCGGACGCCGTATAGTTTGCGAGCCGCCTTGCAGAACTCGATGAACACCGAGTTATTCGACGCTGTAATCCCAGGCTTCGCGCTTCATTGGGATTTGGACGATCTGAGGAAGGCCATGGGCGACCGCAAAGTGCTGTGGACCGATCCGGCGAACTGGATGGAAAGAACCGCGGCTCTCAGCGGTCCGTTCCAATATCGCTATATTCTCGGCGACACGACGGATCTCAGCAACGCACAGGACAAAGCGTACATCGAGGAACTGATTCGCTGAGAAAGCCGACAGCGGCCCCGGCTGCGACGCCCAACGCAACGACAGCCAAGGCCAGGGTTGTGGCGAATGCTCTTTCCCGCCGGATGTTCGTCGTTGTGAAAACCGGAGATGGGTGGAAGATCGCGCATCTGTCCCAGCAATTTCGTTTGCGCAGTTTTTCGCGCCTGCCCGCTCCCTGACGGTCGCGGCTCCGTGTTGACACTGAGCCGCCATGCGTGAGCTTGCGGGCAGACACGAAACACTGTCGCTAATAAAATCGCTAGGACAGCTTACTAGTGCTGTGACCGGATGATTTGTTGGCAATTCAGGGTGACGTCAATGTCCGGACGAAAGCGAAATATTCAGGCGATCACAGCACTAAACTCAGCATTCCCTATGCCAGGCCCGATCCCCGCTGCTGTTCGCCGGCGACTGAGGTGTAGACTGGCTTGGGAGAGAAGATCATGACGTGGTTTCACATTTTGTATGGTGTAGCGATTGTGATTTTCGCGGTCTTCCTGGTTTGGCGGTCCAGTCGGGGAACGTTGCAAGGGAAAGATCGCGTGGGGGCATTCGCCCTGCTTGGACTTGCCGCCCTGGGCTGGCTGGCAAACACATTCGGCTGGTAAGGAGGAAAGGATTCCATGGCCGCAAAGAAAATGTTTCCCCCGGGCGAAGTCGACAGATTGCTCGGTAATAAGTACGACGAAGTTAAGCTTAGAATCGGCTTTCGGATTCAGGCTGGACAAATCGTAATGCAGTTCTCGGACCACGTGGAGTGGGTTCGCATGACCAGCAGTGGCGCTCGAAAACTGGCGGCGATGCTTGTTGAGAAGGCCGACGAACTGGACCGTCGCGGAAATGCTTCCAAAGCTGCCGCCAAGCGTGTTCGTGCGAAGCCGGAGAAATCAACCTCCTCTACTTAATTTGTGGTTTTTCGCCGAAGTGCCCGAAGGGCTCCATCTCTCTTCCACCGTCCGGAAAGTCCCTTAAGGAACGCAAGACCTCCGAGCCGCCATGCGCAGCATGCGGATTGCTTGATTCGGGGGAGAACCCGCATGCTACGGATGGCGGCTCAGCCGAAGACCTCGCTATAAGTACAGCAGGTGTCGCACGGTGGGATCGTTTGCGATGCAGTTTCGCAACCGCTCTTCCAGATGGCTGTCCGCCCTCGTTAGCCGGTCATGCTGGCGAAGGTGTTCTGCCCAGGAACTCACCACGAATGTTTCGATATACCGGTCCGGTTTCTCCAGATCTCGGCAAATCCCCCATCGCGACGCCCCATCGCGGCGGCGGACGCGTCCGTATTTGCGCATGGTCTTGACAAACTCTGATACCTGTTCGGGATTGACTTGATATTCAACCGTGACCAGGACCGGGCCGTCATCGGCATCGGCTCCGCTTACCAGCGGCAGTCGCCAATGATTCCACGGCGTTAAGTCAACGTTCTCGCTTGGCAGGCGCAGAACGAGTCCCAGGCCTGTCGACAGGATGGTTCCGATACCGGCCCAGAAAAGTGCACTGCTCACGCCGGAGCGTTCTGCAATCGCACCCCACGCGGCGCTTCCGGCCGCGACCGCTCCTTGAAACACGAGCATCGAAACGGCCAAAACTCGTGCCCGGACCCAATCCGGCGCTTGATTTAGAACTTGAACGTTGAACAGGGAGATGAAGGAGATCCAAGCCGCGCCTCCGATCAGCATGACCGCACCCAGCGGCACCAGCGCGTGGAGCGTACCTGCGGCGATCGTCGTCAGACCGAAGACTGCAATCCCGGCCGACACGATCACGTCTGCCGACCACCTGGATCGAGCCCGCTGCATGACCAGCGCACCGAGCACCGCGCCACCGCCAAAGCAACCCAGCAGAACCCCGTATCCCACCGGACTGCCGTTTATGCGATGAGCGATGGAAGGCAGCAATGCCAGAAGGCAGCTGGCGAAGAACATTGCCGTTCCCGCCCGCACCAGCACAATGCGAACCGCCGGGGAGTAACGGACATACCGAATCGCCGCGACGGTTGCACCCGTTACTGTTTCCGGCGGCGTGGCTCGCTTGACGGCGACCCGCTTCCAGCGCAACACCACGAGAATGACTCCAAAAAATGACAGCGTGTTCAAAAGGAACGCCGCGCCGATGCCCGCAAACGCGATAACGAAGCCCGCCAATGCCGGTCCGACCGCCCGGGCGAAATTGAATTCAATACCGTTCAGCGCCGAGGCCGCGGGCAAATCCTCTTTCGAAACCAGTTCCGGCAAGACGGCGCGCCAAGTCGGTGTTTCGAATGCGTCTCCAGCCGAGAGTGCAAACGTCAGGACGAGCAGCAGAACAGGAGACATTTTGCCTGCGATGGTCATTGCCGCAAGCACAGCCGCGACGATAACCATCCATGTTTCCGTCCGCAGGATCACTTTGCGGCGATCGACGATATCGCCGATGGCTCCCGCCGGAAGCGCCAAAATGAAGTACGGCAGAGCGGATGCTGTCTGCGTGAGGGCCACATACATTGGCCCGGCATTGAGAGACACCATCAGCCAAGCCGCCCCCACGCTCTGCATAAAGGTGCCGACGTCCGAAACTACGTCGGCAATAAGGAGATTGCGGAATGTGGATGATCGCAGCGGCCGGAAGAGACTTGCCGGGGCATCACTTGTCGGAATCGCCATGGGCCTTGTGTCTCTACGGTATCAGCATCTGCTCGGCCGATTCGTGCAAAAGGGCGACCTCCGCGTCGACACAGAACCGCCATGCGTCAGCATGCGGACCGACACCAGGATCGTCAGCACGCCTTACTACTTCGCCGGACGCCTCGGCCGCTGCTTTTCAGCGACTGCGCGGATCGTCAGTTTTCTCTTTCGCGTAAAGTCAAAAGGCACAACGGCCCGCTCCAGCGCCTCGGCGATCAGATCCTCTACCGCCGGATGGTCCAGCGTTCCCGCACTGTTGAGCACAATCGAACGGACCCGGCTGCCGCTCCCCCTCAGCAGCTTTTCCGGATCGCGGAGGCCCTTCCCATGGGCAAAAAACAAGTTGACCCAACGAGGATAAACGGCAATCGAAAAAATCACGTCCGACGGCCGCTCGCCGGGACAAAACCCGATCACCAGGGCGTTATAGTTGTCGTAGACCATCTCGACGGCGCCGGGCAACCGCTTGCGCATCTTGATCAGGACAGCCTTCGCGAGGCCGGCCATCTCCGGCGTGTACTTCGCGAGGAATTTTTCCAGTTGAAGTTCCGGACTCTCAGTACGTTTCAATCACCGGCTCCGGTTGCGCCTTGGAACGGATGCGGAAATGATACACCAGTGCGCCCGTCACCACCGTGACCACCGCCGCCAGCGAAACGTAGGGCTTCAACTGCACGCCCTGCACCGTCATCCACAAGCCCACCAATATGAACAGAACCGGGAACAGCGGATAGCTGAAGCTCACCACTCGCAATTTGCGCCAACCCGGCTGCCTCCGCAGATGGAGCAGAGACGCAACGCTCATCACCGCGAAGAAATTCAGCAGGAATCCGATGTAGATCACCAGTTGCGGAAACGGAGTCAGTGTCAGAATCATGGTGCAGATCCCCTGCGCGACAATCGCCAGCACCGGCGTCCGCCATTTCGGATGCACCTTCGCCGCCGACGCCAGAAACGCCCCGTTTTTCGCCATCGCGTAATAAACGCGCGGCCCGATCGTCACCATCGCGTTCACCGTCGCCATCAACGACAATGCCATCAACCCGCTGAACAACCCGGCGATCTCCGGCCCGAACAATCGTGACGCCGCCAGCGCTCCCACCGCGATCTGCCCCTTCAGGTCGTTCAGCGGCGCCGCGTAGATGAACACGACATTCAGCAACACGTAAAGCACCGCCACCAGCGCTGTCCCGATCCCGAGCGCCGCTGGCAGCGTGCGCGACGGATGCCGCAACTCCTCCGCCACATAGGTCGCCGCATTCCACCCGCTATAGGCAACATAAATCCAGAACAAGCTGAGGAAAAACTGCTCCGGAATTTTGGTTGATGCCGACCGCGTCGCGTCCATGGAGAGATTCCCCCACGACCCGTGCCCGATCAAGAACGCCAGCGCGATGAATCCCACCAGCGTCAGGACCTTCGCGGCGGTGAGAATGTTCTGGACTTGCGCCACGCGCCGCACGCCGACGCAGTTCAGCACCGTGAACACCAGCACCAGCGCGCACGCCACGATCTGCGCCCCGCCTAGATGCACCGTCCATTCCCCCGACCCGGCAAGAACTCGCGCATTCTCCTGCTTAACCGATGGGAAAAAATATCCCACGTAATCCGCGAACGCCAGCGCGGCCAGGGCAATCGGCCCCGAAAATCCGGCGAAGAAGGAAACCCATCCGGTCATGAACCCCCACGTCGGACCAAACGCCCTCGTCAGGTAAACATATTCGCCGCCGCTCGACGGAAGATTGACGCCCAGCTCGGAATAACAGATCGCGCCGAAAAACGCACAAATCGCGCCCACCACCCAGATCGACAGCACCAGCTTCGGAGTTCCCAGATCGCCCGCCAGGAATCCTGTGGTCGTGAAAATCATGGTGCCGATCATGTTCGACACCACAAGCGCCGTCGCGCTGACTACTCCGAGCTGTCTGAGAAGGGAGGGCCTGCTGGCTGCTGCCACTCAGCTATTCTACCGCGCTTATTGCCGATACCCGCCCGCCAGCAGCACCGTCTGACCCGTAACCCACCCCGCATCCTCGGATGCAAAGAACACCGCAGCCTTGCCGATGTCGTCCGGCTGTCCGATCCGCCCCCCCAAAGGAGTCCCGGCTTCGACCGTCTTTTGGAAGTCGCTCTCCGCGAAACCCGCGGCGTGCATGCCTTCCGTTTCCACCATTCCCGGATTTACCGAATTCACCCGGATCTTCTTCGGACCAAGCTCTTTGGAAAGCGCAATCGTAACCGAGTCGACAGCCCCCTTCGTCGCGCTATATACAGAGCCCATGGCCGACGGCATGGAACCAACAACCGAGCCGATGTTAATGATGGAACCACCCTCCGGTCCAATCAATTTGACCGCTTCCTGCGTGGTCAGCAGCAGCCCGAGCACGTTCAGATTGAACTGCTTGTGAAAGTGCTCCGCGGTAATCGATTCCAGCGGCAGGAACTCGTAAATTCCGGCGTTGTTAACCAGAATGTCAAGCTTCCCGTAAGCCTTCTTCGTCTCCGCAAACAAGTGCGTAATATCTTTCGACTTTGACACGTCCCCCTGTACCGCAATCGCCCTGCCGCTCTTTTCGGTAATGCGCTTCACCACCGCGTCCGCGCCCGCCTTGCTGCTGGAGTAATTCACCACCACCGATGCACCCTCCGCCGCCAGATGCTCCGCAATAGAAGCGCCAATTCCCTTAGAAGCCCCGGTAACCACCGCGACTTTTCCCGTTAACTTGCTCATGATAATCTCCAATCTCTTTGACAGTTCGACAACTGTCTAACTGATGAAGAGAGCCCCTGGCAGGATTCAGGGATATGGGGCAAGCTGGCAGCCTGCGGCCGATTCGGTACCGGCACCCTCTCAAAAGCGCGATGTTCCCCGCCTGCGGTTCCTTGAACCGCCATGCGTGAGCATGCGGACAGGCGGGATATCTCTTCCGTAACGACGGGACAGCTTAGCAGATACTCTTCAGCTCTTTCAGGTACGCGTCCCACACGCCGCGCTGAAATGTAACATCGATAAACTTCCCGCGACGCTCGGTCGTAACCAGGCCGCACGATTCGAGTTCCTTCAAATGGTGGGACAATGTGGCCGCCGTAATGGGGAACTTCGCGCGCAGATCGGAGCAAGCCGCACAATCGTGCGCCGCGATTTTCTTCAGAATCTCAAACCGCCGCGGATCGGACAAAACCCGCGAAATAGCGTGCAACTTCGCGCGCGTCATTTAAGCCCCGCAGCACTTCTTGAACTTTTTCCCACTTCCGCAAGGACAAGGATCATTGCGCCCAATCTTCGGCGACGCCGCTGCCGCGGGAGCTTCTTCCGACTCCGATATTCTGGCTTCTGGCTCCGCGTTGTAGGCGTCCGTTCCAGACTGGCTCCTGGCTTCTTCTTCAGCAAAGACAGGCGCCAGCCCGGTCAGCCGAAGCCGTTCGTCCAGCGCGAACATCACCAGATCCGTCTCGGTTTGATCCAGCTCGGCTAGCTCATCGATTTTTCGCAGCATTCCTCGAATCCGCCCGCGCGTGGTC
>Ga0210394_10004152_pt1 | contig 17186 bp, 12 predicted proteins | sample IncBWC12MmetaG_FD_160121 | JGI IMG/M metagenome (GOLD analysis project Ga0210394, IMG submission 160121) | Forest soil microbial communities from Barre Woods Harvard Forest LTER site, Petersham, Massachusetts, United States - Inc-BW-C-12-M | ecosystem: Environmental > Terrestrial > Soil >... | reverse complement strand
GATGTTAAGCCGCACCGCCGATCACTTGTACTGGAAGACCTGATGCTCAGCCGCACCGCCGACCATATGTACTGGAAGACCAGATGTTAAGCCGCACCGCCGACCACTTGTACTGGAAGACCTGATGCTCAGCCGCACCGCCGATCATATGTACTGGATGTCGCGTTACATCGAACGCGCGGAGAGCCTGGCGCGCTTGGTCGATGCGCACTATCGAATGTCGCTGCTGCCGCACTCCGGCGAAACCTTGGCGCAATCCTTGAGTTCGACCATGACGGCGCTGCACATGGAAGACGCTTATCGGAAGCGGCACGAGACCATCGAACCGCGTGCCGTGTTCGAGTTCGTCAGTCTCGACCGCGACTACAGCGGCAGCATCGTCAGTTGCCTGCGGGCGGCACGCGAGAACGCGCGCGCCGTGCGCGGCTCACTGACCTCCGAACTCTGGGAAACGCTGAATTCCACGTGGCTGGAGGCGCGCTCGCTCGTTACACGCCGTTCCCCGCAGGCGGACATCGGGCAATTCGTCGAGTGGGTCAAGGAGCGCTCCCACCTCACTCGCGGCGTCACGATCGGCACCATGATGCGCGACGAAGCCTTTCACTTCACGCGAATCGGCACATTTCTCGAGCGCGCCGACAGCACGGCGCGCATCCTCACCGCGCACCAAAGCGATCTCGTGCCCGGCGCCGACGCCAGCGAGGTGCCCGACCCTTACGAATGGAGCGTGCTGCTGCGCGCACTCTCCGCCTTTGAGGTCTATCGGCGTGTATTCCGCGACGTGATTACGCCGCTCAAAGTGGCGCAGCTGCTGATCTTGCGCGACGACATGCCGCGCTCGCTGCTGCGGTGCTGCAAAGAGGTCTACCAGAACCTCAAGTCGGTGGCGAACGAACAATCGGCGGAAACGGAACGCCGCGCCGGCGAAATGCATGCCATGCTGCATTTCACTCGGATGGAGGAAATCACCGCGGGCGGCTTGCCGCGTTTTCTCGAACAGTTTCTGGCGCGCCTGCGGGATCTCGGCGATCGCATCGCGTCGGATTTCTTGCTACCCCCGGCGGAGGCTTGAGCGTATGCAGATGCACATTCGGCACGAGACGCGCTACCGTTACGAGCGGCCCGTCAAATACAGCGTACAAAGTCTGCACCTGACACCGCGCCGCGACTTGAGTCAACGCGCGCTGGCGTGGACCATTACCGCCCCCGGGCGCCGCCTCGAGCAAGTGGATGCCTACGGCAACATTTCGCATTTGCTGACCATCGAAGAGCCGCACCGCGAAATTCAAATCGTCGTGCGCGGCGTGGTCGAAACCGTGGATACCGAGGGACGCCAGGACGACGGACCGCTTTCGCCGCTGGCCTATCTTGCCCCGACCCAGCTGACGACGCCGAGTGATGAACTGCGGGCGTTTGCGCACAACACCCTGCACAGGGTCACGGAACCGCGGGCGCGCGCCCAGGTTTTGGCGGAAGCGGTATTCGATGCCGTGCGCTACAAATCCGGTACCAGCGATGTGCAGGACAGCGCGGCGGTCGCATTCAAGAGCGGCGAAGGCGTTTGCCAGGATCACGCTCATGTGTACATTGCCTCGGCCCGCGCGGTCGGGATGCCGGCGCGTTATGTCAGCGGGTATCTGTACACCGGCGACACCAGTGACGCCGCCAGTCATGCCTGGGTCGATATCTGGTTGGGCGCGGAGATCGGCTGGCAGAGCATGGACATCACTCACAAGCGGCCCGCGGTGCGTACCTACTGCCGGCTGGCAGTCGGCCGCGACTACTTGGATGCGGCGCCCGTGCGCGGCGTGCGCCAAGGCGGCGGCGGCGAGAAAATGCAGGCCAACGTGCTGGTCGCGGAGTCGGCGCAACAGCAGCAATAGTCATTCGGCGACCACAACGGTAGTTTGCCCCGACAACAGCAGCAAGCAGCCATCCAACCCCACGGCGGCAAGTCAGGTAGAATTTCCCGATGACTTACTGCGTCGGCTTGCTGGTCGACACCGGACTCGTGATGTTGTCCGATTCGCGGACCAACGCCGGTGTCGATCAAATCAATACTTTCCGAAAAATGGCGACGTTTCAGCAGGCGAGCGACCGGGTGCTGGTGCTGATGTCGGCGGGAAATCTCGGGATCACGCAAGCCGTGGTCAATCTCCTGCAGGAGACCCCGGAGGGCTCCGATCAGCCGTCGCGCCTCTACCAGGCGTCCAACATGTTCAACGCCGCGCGGGTCGTGGGCGACGCTCTGCGCGAAATCCATGAACGCGATGCGGAGTCTTTAAAGGAACAGGGGCACGAATTCAACGGCACATTCATCTTAGGCGGCCAGATCAAGGGCGAAGAGCCACGATTATTCCACGTGTATTCGGCCGGCAATTTCATCGAATCCTCGCTCGACACGCCTTATTTCCAAATCGGCGAATCGAAGTACGGCAAACCCATCATCGACCGGGTCATCTCTCGAAGCAGCAGCCTGGCGCAAGCCGCCAAGTGCGCACTGGTCTCCATGGATTCGACCATCCGGTCCAACCTGTCGGTGGGTCCTCCGCTGGATCTGGCCATCATTCGGCGCGATGAATTGAAGCTCGCCACGCATATCAGCATCGACATGGATAACGAGTATTTCACGATGATTCGCACGCGCTGGGGTTTTGCGCTGCGAGAAGTCTTCAGCGAATTGCCTAACCCGAATTGGTAGCGCCTGGTCGATGACTCGCATCTCCGCAGCCCGACCGGATGCATCGCCGACAGGAGCCCTGCGGCGTCTGCGATCGCAGGAATTGCCGCCATCCCGAGGAATAGGAAGGCGCAGCCGCAGGCCGCGCAAATGCGAACGGGTAGCCCACGCCGCGTCTAGGAGCGTCTAGGCTGAAGTTCCTACCCGCGCCGCGCGATAATTTCCATGTGTGACAGATACATGCATGGATTTCGGGTGTTCTGGTTCTGACTACACGGTGATTTGTTCGGTCAGTTCGAAGGCGCGGCGCTGCAAAGGCGTCGGCGTGGTGAGGAGATCGAAGGTCGCCGGATGATCGGCGGCGCCCGGCGTTCGGCAGGTGTTACGCACGAGGGTGGCGAGTTCGGCGAGCAGGGTACGCAGACTGTGGACTGGCGTTCCATCTTCGGTCGAGTGGGTGTGGACTTTCTGCAGCGCGGCCGCCGAGCGCTTGGCCGGTGCGACCGGATCGCGCGTTGCCTTGGCGGCCTGATCTTCATCGGCGAACAGCAGCGGGCGCCACGCTTCGATTAGATGCCACTCGACGTAGTAGGCGAGCATGCATAGGAAGATGTGGGCACGAACGCGGCTCTCGAGCCGGTGATGGATCGGGCGGATCTTCAGGTCCACGGTTTTCAACGAGCGGAACGCGCGCTCGACTTGGGCGAGCGCCTTGTAGCTGCGCACGGCCTCGGGCGCAGACATCTGCTTTTTCGGTAATCCGGTGCGGATGACGTAGATGCCATCGAGGGCCGCTTCGGCAGCGACTTGGGATTCTATGATCTGATACTTCACGGCGCTGTCCGTGATGGTGAGTTCAAAGTGCTTACCGACTTTGTACTTATCGAGCACACGCCCGAGCTTCACGCCGATCGTGGCGGCACCCTCGAGCGCCCCGCGGGCGACGCGGTCGCGGATCTTGTCGAGTTCGAGCGTGGTCGCTTCGATGAGTGCCTGGCGCTTGTGCGATCGCAGCTTCGCGAGTTCCGGGTTACGGCACGCAATGAGCCGCTCATCGGGATACTTTGGATCCGAGAACTCGAACAAATTGCGTTGATCGAAGAGCCCTAATTGCAGCGCGCCGGCTTCGACAAGGCCGCGGATTTGGCCGCTCTTCAACGCGGTGATCCACGCCATCCCGTCGACGTCCTTCAGCTCGCCGATCGCTTTGTGCGAGATCATGCCGCGATCCCCAACGAGCACCACCCGCTCCAGGCCAAAGGACTCTCTGAGCTTCGCCACCTGCGGCATCAGCGTCTGGGTATCCGCCGTATTGCCCTCGTACACCGACACCGCGATCGGGCAGCCCTGACGGGTGGTCATCAGTCCGTAGTTGACCTGGAGCTTGTTCTTCTTGCCGTCGCGGCTGTAGCCGATTTTGCCTAACGGGCAGTGCGTGCCCTCGAAATAGCTCGAGGACAGGTCATACAGGGCGAGGCTGCCTTCGCCCAAGTGGCGCGCCGCGAGCTTGCGCTCGATCAGCGGCTGACGTTCGAGCAGCCAGTCCATCGCCGCGTATAGATCATCTTCGTCGCTCGCACTGACACCGAACTCCTCGGCGAGCGTTGAGCTGTGCCACCAGCGGGTGGTGGCGAGCTTGGTATGGGGAGCCAGAACCCGCGCGGCGATGAGTGCCAAGATGCGATCGCGTTCCGGGCTCGGCCGCGAGCCGATGAGTGACTCGATCCCGAGCCGCTGCATGGCTACGCGGAGCGCTTGCACGTGGCCATGCGGGCGTGAGCCTAAGACCTCCAATCGCTCGGCCACCGGCACGAAGGTCTCACCGCGTAGCGCACGGCGCACCAGATCAATCACCGGTGCGGGCAAGTGCGAGAGATTGCCGAGGGTTTCGTTCTTGACGTGATCGCCGTCGCGGTAGCTACGCCGGAGCAGATGCGTCTCGTACACACGGCCCTTGTAGGTGCGCCGTGTGGTGACGACATGTACGGCGCCTCCACGTTCTGACATGCAAAGAAACGTAGCACAAGAGCGTCATATAGTCAACTATTTAGTGACTACAATATGTACCCATGTGAGACACCCTATATCGCGCCAAACGCGGAAAAAATAGGGATCTGCTGACTACTCAGCCGATAGAATCGCGGGGGAACTCCGGGCTAGCCGCGCATCGGTTCAATCCCCATCGCGATGAAGTGTCGCCCGCGGGCACGGACAGGGAATGCCGGATCGATCTCAGGCGCCCGCTCGACGAGCCCGATTCGATGTTGCCCGGCAGCAAGCGTCGGCCTTCAGGGGATGACAGTCGCCGACAAATCGGATCCCAGCAATTTAGCGAACTCATCGGCGGCGACCGGCGCTTGGAAATAGTGACCTTGTCCCTCGGCGCATTGTTGGGCCTGAAGCCTCAGGAATTGCTCTCGAGTCTCCACGCCCTCCGCAATGACCCTTAGACCAAAGCTCTTGCCCATATTAATCACCGCGCTGACAATGTTGGCGTCGCCGGTGTCGGTGCACAGGCCGTGTACGAACGACTTGTCTATTTTCAGGGCGTCGATCGGAAAGCGCTTTAAATAGCTCAGGCTGGAATACCCCGTTCCGAAATCATCCAGTGTGAGCCGCACTCCCATATCCTTGAGCGTGCGGAGTACGGCGATCGTGGAGGTGGGGTCCTGCATCAGGGCCGTTTCGGTCAGCTCAAACTCCAGGTACCGCACGTCCATCCCGGTCTCCTGCAGGACGGAGTGAACACTCTGAATGAAGTCTCTGGATCGCAATTCCACCGCCGAGATGTTAATCGCCACCGGCATGGGCGTGAGATCGGCGTCCAACCAGGTTTTGGTTTGGCGACACGCTTCGCGCAGCACCCAGCGCCCGATCGGTACGATATAGCCGCACTGCTCGGCAATGGGTATGAACTTCTCGGGAAGCACGATTCCCTGCCCCGGTTGCCGCCAGCGGATGAGTGCCTCAGCCCCGGTGATCGCCTCCGTCTCGAGATCCATCTTGGGCTGGTAATACAGTACAAACTCGCGCCGATCCAGAGCATGGCGCAAACCGCTTTCGAGGGACTGCCGTTCCATGGCGTGTTCGTTCATGTCCGATTTGAAGAACTGGTAGTTATTTCGCCCATTGTCTTTGGCGTTCAACATCGCAATGTCCGCATTCTTGACGAGCGTCTCCGCATCGCTCCCATCATCCGGATAAATGCCGATGCCCATACTGACGGTGATTTGCAGATCGTGCTCCTTGACCTGGTGAGGCGTACCGAGCGCAGTGAGTATCTTGGTGGCGCTGACAGCGGCATCTTCCGCATGCGCCACGGGCGACAGCAGAATCACGAATTCATCGCCACCTTGACGGCTGACCGTATCCGAACGGCGCACGCTGGCGACCAGACGCCGGGAAATCGACAGCAGCAGTTCGTCGCCGATCGCATGGCCCAGAGAGTCGTTGATGTGTTTGAACCGATCCACATCGACGAATAGCACCGCCAGTTGCTGCCGCTGCCGGCGAGCCGCGGCGATTGCTTGGGTAAGTCGGTCATTCAGCAACAAGCGGTTGGGCAAGTCAGTCAGGTAGTCATGTTGCGCCAAATACGACATCCGCTGCGACATCGCGCGCGCCTGGGTCACGTCGTGAAAAACCATCACGGCACCCGTCACCTGGCCTCTGCGGTCGTGAATGGGCGCCGCGGAATCCTCGATGGCGGATTCAATGCCGTCGCGCCCGATCAGGATGCAACTCCCGGTCAGTCCCACCGTTCTATTTTGCTGCATGGCAATTGCCATCGGATTGAGGCTGTGTTCGGGATTATTGATGTCGATGATTCGAAATACCTCGCTAAACGACCGGCCCAGCGCTTCGCCGCTTCTCCAGCCGGTCATTGCTTCAGCCACCTGATTAAGATAGGTGACATTGCCCGCGACATCGGTACTGATCACGGCATCACCGATGGAATTTAAGGTGACTTGGGCACGCTCCTTTTCCATGAACAAGGCCTCGGCGTTCGCGGTGCGCTCGAGCATGTTGTGCAGTGCCTTCGACAATGAGTAGCTGTCGAGGCGGTCATCCAGGATGTAATCTTGCGCTCCGCGTTGTACGGCTTGTCTGGCGGCATCCTCGCGCTCCGGATTGCCGAGTACCAGGATCGGAATGTGGGGTGCTGCCCGGAATATCTGATCGAAGGTATCGAGTTCGCGCCCGTCGGCCAGGAATAAATCCATCAAAATGGCTGTAACGTCATCTTTCGTGTGGTCATGCAAGCGATCGAGCGCGGCGGCGCAACCTTTGATCCATTCAACGGCAAAAGGCGCCTCACCTGATTGGGTGAGCAGCTTTTGGACGATCGCAGCCTTCGTAGCGTTGTCGTTCAAAAGTAGTATGGTCTGTGGCATGGCACCACTCCTGAGCATCAAATCCTAAGCAATGAGACCCGAATTATCCTGAGCAACTAGGCCCAATGGTCCCAAGCAATTAGGCCGAATTGCTCTTTCACCGTCTGTCTGTTAGCGAACACAGTTAATGTATCGCGTGAAGTGCGATCAGCCTCCTTGACATCCGATTCTCACACCCGTCGGTTCGTCAACAACATTCCTTCACCCGATTTGTTGACGAGCTTGCTCGCGATAAATCCGGCGACTAGCCCAAGCACGATCCAGACGAAAAATGACATGTTGTACTCCGGTTTGGTGATGTGTTCAAAGGCGGTTGACGCAGTGAAAACAAGAGCGGGTCATGGCGCCTGTCGACCTCACGCAGCTTGCGCGCGGCAATGCTCGACGTCGGTGCGGTGACGCACTCAACAGCCGGTTTTGCCGTTGACACGACCGCCATCCGGGCCGTTACCGCGCATCCGGGTTTCCTGGGATATTCCGCGTATCGACGCCTGCGGTTACTAAGTGTGGTTCCGAACAGACATGAGAATCTACGGTCGGCATCCTGCAGGTCTCTTAAGCAAACAGGATTCGAACAATGAATCGCCAGAGGCAATCACCCAGTGTTTCTTCGCAAATCAACTGGAAGGATGCATTCGGATCTCAAGCGATACGCGGCATCCTGGTCGCGACCGGAATCATGCGCCACCGGAGCCGCAACATGCTGTGGCGAAGCGCGCCGCAAAAACGCGACGCGCCGACGCCGAACAAGGCAGCGGAATTCGGTTTGAGCGATCCTGGCGTGACATCCATTACGACCCGACTCGGTTCAGCTCCGACCCAAGATCGGCTGCAGGCTTACCTCGACGCCGGCAACGCGGTTTTTCGCTACCAGCCGCAAATCGATCTGCGCACCGGCCTGGTTGCCGGAGTGGAGGCTCTTCTGTGCGTTCCGGGCTTGCACGAGTTTCGGCCGGCAATTGAACTGGCGGCGGAAATCGAGGCCGCCGGGCTGGGAATGGCGCTCGTGGAGCGCCGCCTTCACGACGCTTGCCACGAACAGCGCGAGTGGTTGAGATCCGCCGGGCATGAATTCCCGATTGCAATTCCGGTTCCGCAGCGCACCCTGGTAAATGCGGCCTTTTTGCCCCTTGTACGGCGAATCCTCGCGGAGAACGAGCTGGCACCCTCGTTCCTCGAACTCGAGGTGGAGGAAGCGGCCCTCGGCCCAAGCGCGGCGGCGCTGTGCTCGGTTGCCAAAGAGCGCGGCACCGGCATCTGCATCGCGATCGACGGATTCAACGCCGCCCACTCCAATCTTCGCTTGCTGTCCATCTTGCCCATCTCGAAGCTGCGCGTCGATCCTTGGATGCTTCTCAGGATCAAAGACGGGCCGTCGGAGGCGCTGCTGTACGACGGCATTATCGGCGCGGCCCGCGGGCTTGGCATCGTGGTGTGCGCAACGGGAGTTACTTCACCGGAGTTGCTGTCCGCCGTTCTCAGGCATGGAACACCGCTGGCGCAGGGCGCGGCGCTCGGTCCGCCTCTGACCGGCGAAGAGTTTCTCGAACTGCTGCGCGGCGGTTGTGTCGCTCCGGCAATGCTACGATCCTCGGACTTCCGTGATGTACGGCCGAACCGGAGTTCGAATTGACTCAGGATTGCGTCCGGGACGCTCGGACCGGACCGCCAGCGGAACCGTCGGACGCCACAGCGCCGGTCGAGGCGGGTATTAGCGACGCCGACGCAGCGCGCTCGAAAGAGAATATTTTGCAATGGACGTCGTATTTGCCGACGGACTGTGTCAATACCATGATTAAAATGGGTTGGGATGTCACGACTTGAGTTCGCAGGATCGAGGCGATCGACAATCAATCCGAGGGGGGCCGGACCAGGGCGCGCAAGCGCGCTTCGCTCTCGCGCAACGCGATCTCGGCTCTCTTGCGCTTGGTGATGTCTACGCCGGTGCCGCAATATCCCGTAAAAGCGCCTCTTTCATCGTACACGGGCTCGCCACTGATGGAGTAGTAGGCAGGCAGGCCGTTCGGGTCGACGGTCGCGAACTCGAAGTCGCAGAAGGACCAGCGCGCGGCGAGCTGTGATTTATGCTCGTCCCATTCCTCTTCGGTGAGGACCACGTTGGGCAGATCCCAGTGCGTCATGCCGAGGATGTCGGCGCTGCCAAAGGCGCTGCATCCGACGACTTGCGTCAATCGAAGGTCGCTATCCTGTTCCCAGTACCAGTCGGACGCAAGACTGCTCAATACTCGGAAGCGCATCTCGCTGCGACGCAGCGCCACCAATGCTTGCTGTCGCTGCAGAAATCGGCCGAGCTGGCTGCCGATGGAATGCACCGCCTGCAACATTCGGTCATCCGGGTCGCGGATGTTACTGCTCGAGAAAGCGAGCACACCGATTACCTTGCCGTCCGTTGTGACCGGAAAGACACAGGCGCCGTTCTCGCCGGTTTCGGGCGCGAGAGCCATCGGAGACACTCCGACGTCACGCGCACCGTGAAGGATCCAGAGCGGCTGCCCTGACTGACAGACGCGGCCTGCCAGACCGGCCCCGGGGCGGAACACCATGCCGCGCGACTTCTCCAGAAATTGCTCTATCGCAGGGGACTCTATACCCCAGGATTCGTTAAATCGCAGCACACCGGCCGATTGATCGAGGGAGAAGTAGCGGCCGCAATCCCAGCCCTGCGATTCACACATCGCGCGAATCACCGATTGCAATGCGGCAGCCGCGGTACCCGCGTCGGCAAGACAACATGCCACGGTGTACTCAAGCCCCAGCAGCAGTTCTGCGCGCTTGCGCTCGGTGATGTCCGCGCACGAAACAACGGCACGCGCTTCGCCATGTCCGGCAATGCCCGTGACACGAAGCGCGAACCAGGACCGCCCGGCGAGAGAATCGCAGGCGCAATCGTAGCGAAACTGCGCGCGCTCGCGGCCGATCACCTGGCGGACCCCTGCGGCGATCGCCTTCCCGTCCACCTCTTCTTTGCCGCAAGCGTCATCGCAAGCGGCGAGATAGTTGGAGCCCGACGCAACACCGGTGCCGACGCCGCGGTGCGTGGCCGCGAGAGCACGCCATGCCTGATTGGCCGAGAGCACGAGCCCGGCCTGATCGAGTGCCGCGATAGGGAAGCTGAGCGCATCGAGGATGGCACGGGCGAATCGATGCGGGTCCTGCGCCAAGGTGTCCACCTGCTTGCGCTCAATCAGCGCCCGCTGGGCGTCAGGCAGCAGGATGGCGTTGCCATTCGCGGGGTCGATAATGGCGTCTATCTGGCCGGCTTCAATCGCCAGACGCTCGGGCCCGCCCTTGACCAGGCGCAGGATCGCCTTTTTGAATTCACGTTCGACACTCGTACCGAGCATCGGATTCGGCAAGGTAAGCGCTGGATCCATCGGTTCTATTTCACTATTCCAAGCGCGCGAAGCACGCCGCCTTGATCGCTGAGATTGCCGACCACGGTTGCGGTGGGTAACGGAAACAGCTTGGCGAGGCTGGGCGTGACGACAATACCATCGGCCAGAGCGCGCAGCGGATATTGTAGAACGTCTATGATTTCCAGCCGGAAGTTGTCTTGCAAATGCTCCTTGCATATCGCCTCAAGATTGGCGACGGCCCGAACCGAATTGGGTCCGCTGTCCGTGATGTACAGGGCCATCACCACCACCGTGGAGGCCGCCGCGGGCTCGGACGCGCCGCGGTCCTTCCTCTTACGGGCCATGGCGCGCTTCCGTCTTGTTCTTCTTTCCGGACCCGAAACCATTGGAGCCATGCGGCTTCGCCGGGGAAGTGATTGTTCCGGCCGCCGCGCGTGCAGTCTGATCCGCGCTGCGAATTCTGCGCAACGATTTCTCCCGGTCACTCGATGAAACAATGCGCGCCTGATCGTCGCTGAAGTAGCCCGCGAGCTCGGCCCGCTGCCGCTCCAGATCGTGCTCCAGGACCTTGATCCGCGCACGCGTGTCCGCCTCGGTGAGTTCCAGCGACACGCGCTTTTGATCGAACTCGGAGCGACGTTGCAACGCCTTGGCGCGCTCCTCGTCTTCCTTTTCCCAGCGCAAGGTGCCCATCAGCACCTCGCCTCCCGCGGTATATACATCCGCCAGCATCGGACCGGCGCCGCTCAGGATCAATTCACGCACCTGGTTCGAGTGCTGGGTGCCCCGCGATTTGATGATGGTCAGCGCCCGATTGCGCTCCCCGCCGCGAATCAAGTACGACAAATGAATCCAGGTATCCGCGATTGTGGATATCTGCAGATCGGTCGCCTCGGTCTCCGGCTCATCGCCTTCGTTAATGGCGGTGACCACGACGGTGATCTTCTGATCCTTCGCCGTGTAGATGAATCGGTTGGCGACGGAGCGCGCGGCCGCGAGCCCTCCCGCCTTGGCGATTGCCGACAGAGGGTCGATCACCATGCAGCTCGGCCGATACTCGCCCATCAGCGCCTTGAGCTTTACCAGGTGGTCTTCCGCGGCGATCGATTCGGTGCGGCCCGAATACATCAGCAACATGCCGCTCTTGAGGAACGGTTTGAGTTGGATTCCGACCGACGTGAGATTCCGCACGATCCGCTCGGCGCCTTCGTCGAAGCTCACGAACAGCGTGCGCTCGCCCCGCAGGCAGGCGGCCTCCGCGAACTTACCGGATAGGGTCGTCTTGGACGTGCCGGGCACGCCCGTGATCAGCGTGCTGCTCCCGCGGAACAAACCGCCGCCCAACATCGTGTCGAGCCGCTCGAAGCCGGCGGAGACCCGCTCTCCCGAAGCGACCTGCTGGATTTCGGTCGGTTCGGGAGCGGCGATTTCCATCCCGCCCACGCCAAAGCTCACCGGATACTCACCCTTGGCAAAAGCCGAGCCGCGATACTTCGTGATCTGGATCCGATGCAACGCGACCCCGCACTCCAGACGCGACTCGAACCCGACTACGCAGTCCACCATGAATTCCAGAAACGCGTAGTTCGCGATCTCCGAGCCGCGGCTATCGATCTTGGCCGTGATAATGGCTGCATCCACCGCGTTTTCCGCCAACCAATCGCGGATGCGATAAATTTCCCGCACTTCCGACTGCGGGTTCCGCAGCAGGGTCAGCAGCACATCGATACCGTCGAACACGATCCATCGCGCGCCGATCTCCTGCTTCTTTGCCTTGAGCATGGCCAGCAGGCCGCCCAAGTCGAACTCTCCGGATTGCACGACATCGGGCGACAGGTTCGCGTCCATGAAAAAGAGCTTTTTCTTGATGAGCGCAGGCAGATCCCATTTGAAGCTGGCGGCATTGGCGATGATCTGCTGCGGGCGCTCCTCGAACGCCACAAAGATCCCGGGCTCCTCGCGTTGCCGCGCCGCGTTAGCCAGCGATTGCAGAGCGAACACCGTCTTTCCCGAGCCCGGTCCACCCTTTAGCAAACTGACGCGATTCCGCGGCAGCCCGCCTTCGCTCAGCTCGTCAAACCCCCGGATACCCGTCGCGAACTTGGGTAGATATTGAGAAAATGCTTTTCTTGCTTCCGTCACCGTTTCTGCTCAAATTGGGGATGGCCTGGCCGTGCTCGGGAACTCGTTGAGAAATCGAATGTTGATGAGACTCAAATGGGATGCCGTTCGGTCAATGCAGCAAATGATCTTCTCTTTAAATCGAGACTGTCAGTGCGCTGACGAACATATGGATCGGATTTTCGCCGCCGCTCCCCGCCGGCAAGCGCCTATCCAACTGCGTAAGGTCGGTGAAATTCACGCACGCCTCTTGATTTATGCACGGTACCGAACATACTTAGCAGGGAATGTGTTGCTGGCGGTGCGCCAGGGACAATAGTCGATTACCGCGACTGATCTGGCATTGGCCGCCGCCGGACAAGAGTTAGCCCGAACAATCTACGCAGTTGTGTGAAGCCCGCTACTCACGACATCAAAAGAAACCACTTACTGGCCGCGCTGCCGAATTCCGTGCGGGAGGTCTGGCTGCCGCAATTGGAATTCGTGCCAATGCCCCTCGGCGGAGTGCTGTATGAGTCCGGCGCCACGCTAAGCCACGTGTATTTCCCAACCACTTCCATCGTTTCGCTTCTGTACGTCATGGAAGACGGCGCTTCCGCGGAGATTGCGGTTGTCGGCAACGAAGGCATCGTGGGGATTTCGTTATTCATGGGAGGCGAGTCCACCCCCAGTCGCGCCGTGGTTCAAAGCGCGGGTTATGGTTTTCGACTCAAATCGGCGATCATGAAAGACGAATTCAATCGCGCCGGCCCCGTGCTGCATCTGTTGCTGCGCTATACCCAGGCCCTCATCACCCAGATGTCGCAAACCGCGGTTTGCAATCGTCACCATTCTGTCGATCAACAACTTTGCCGCTGGCTGCTGCTGAGCTTGGACCGGCTGCAGAGCGACGAACTCCTGATGACGCAGGAACTGATCGCCAACATGCTGGGCGTGCGCCGCGAAGGCGTGACCGAGGGTGCCATGAAACTGCAGCAGGCGGGACTGATCCGCTACTCCCGCGGACGCATCTCGGTGCTGGATCGTGCGGGGCTGGAGCAGCGCACCTGCGAATGTTACGCGGTCGTCAAAAAGGAATATGAGCGCCTGCTGCCTGAGAAGCACGCCGGTTAGCCGTCCAATCCAGTCGGGTGTCGGCATCGACCGGGGCCGCTGCGAGCGCGATTCTCAGGGACGGCTCGAACTCAAACGACCCATCTTATATGCGAGCAAATCGGTGATTTCCTCGGAGATCATCGGCTCATGGAAATAAAACCCCTGAGCTTCCGGACAACGCTGTTTTTTCAAAAATGCACATTGCTCGTGCGTTTCGACTCCTTCGGCCACGACTCGAATGCGCAGACTCTTGCCCAAGTTGACCACCGCGCTCACGATACCGGCGTCATCCGTGTCGGTCGTGAGGTCCTGAACGAATGAGTGATCGATTTTCAACGTATCGATCGGAAAGCGCCTCAAGTGGCTCAAACTGGAATACCCCGTTCCGAAATCATCGAGCGCCAGCTGCAGCCCCATGTTCCTGAGTTCCTTGAGCACCAGCCCAGTCGATGCGGCCTCTTCCATGAGGAATGTTTCGGTGATCTCAAGTTCGAGATAGCGTGGAGCGAGGCCGGTTTCCGCCAGAACGTCGCGCACGCCCGCAACGAAATCCTTCGCACGCAGTTCCACCGCGGAGACATTGACAGCCACGCTCATCGGCGCCAAGCCCTCGAGCTGCCAAGCCTTGGCTTGGCGGCACGATTCGCGCAACACCCAATGGCCGATGGGCACAATCAAGCCGGTCTCCTCCGCAATGGAGATGAACCGCGACGGTCGGATCAGGCGCCGGGTTGAGTGACGCCAGCGGAGAAGCGCCTCGACGCCGGTTATCGCTTGCGTCCGCAGATCCACTTTTGGCTGGTAATGCAGCAAGAATTCGCCCCGCTCGAGCGCGTGGCGCAGATCGCTCTCGAGCCTTTGCCGCTCGAGCGAATGAAGATTCATCTCGGCTTTGAAAAACTGGTAGTTGTTGCGCCCGCAATCCTTCGCACGATACATGGCGATATCGGCGTTCTTGAGGAGATCGTCGGCGGTGATTCCGTCCTCCGGGTAGCTGACAATGCCGATGCTTGCCGAGACGTACAGATCCACCTCATCGATACGGTGAGGTTCGCTCAACGCCGCGAGTATTTTCTCCGCGGCCACCGCCGCATCCTGCGCACGAGCCACTTCGCACAGCAAAATTGCGAATTCATCGCCGCCCTGACGGCTCACGACGTCGGAGCTGCGTACGCAGGCACGCAGGCGAGCCGCGATCGACTGCAGCAATCGATCCCCGGTTGGATGCCCTGAGGAGTCGTTGACGTGCTTGAAGCGATCGATGTCAAGGTAGAGAAGTACCAGTTTCTTATCGTGCCGATGGGACATCCCCATCGCCTGCGTCAGCCGATCGTTGAACAGGACTCGGTTCGGCAGGTCGGTCAGGCTGTCATGCTGCGCGAGATGCGACATTCTCATCGATAGTGCGCGTGCGGCGCTCACATCGTGAAATACCATCACCGCGCCGGTGACTTTGCCCTCACGGTCATGGATCGGCGCCGCCGAATCCTCGATCGCCGATTCAACACCGTCGCGGCGAATCAGGAGGCAATTGGGGGTAAGGCCGACGGTTTTATTTGCGCGCATCGCCAGGGCCATGGGACTCACTACCGGTTCTCGGGTCTCGGCATCGATGATCCTGAACACTTCGTCAACCGGCCGGCCGGCGGCCTCCGTGAGCGGCCACCCGGTCAAATTCTCCGCGACGACATTCAGGTATGACACCGCGCAGGATTCATCGGTGCACATCACGGCATCGCCGATGGAATTCAGGGTGACTTCCGCGCGTTCCTTTTCAATGAACAAGGCATCCGCGATGACGGCGCGTTCGATCATGTTTCGCAGTGCCTTCGGCAGTAGATAATCGTCGAGGCGCTCCTTCAAGAGGTAATCCTGGGCGCCGCGCTGCACCGCGAGCTTGGCGATAGCCTCGCTTTCCGAGGCGACGAGAACGAGGATGGGTATCTGCGGCGCAACACCGAACAGGCGATCGAGTGTCTCAATGCCCTCGCTTCCCAGAACAAGCAAATCGACCAGCACCGCGGCGATCCCATTCGACGCACTGCCTCGTTGCTTACCGCATCGCGCAAGCCGTTCCAACCCTTCGGCTTCCGTTCGCACCCAGTCCACCAGGAAAGGGCCGTCGTTGGACCGCACCAGCGCCTTTTGAATCGCTTTGGCCGCCGTTGCGTCAGGCTGAATGAGCAATATGTTTTTCGGCATGAAAATCCTCGACATCGAACCGCGTTCGCGAAGCAGTAAAGCAATGTTCCTGCACCGTGACTGTGCGTTTGCGAACATTTGCCGGCCAAGCTCGGCAGAAACGTCGCCTGAGCCTTCGCGGCTGGAACTGTCAATGGTTTGACGGCATCGCGTTCAATTGGGGCGGCGCCAGCCGCGTGAAAGGCAAGGCGGCGCATTCGATCCGGGGACCTCGCGCCCGGGTGCGCAAAGCAAACAAATGAGTGTCTGGGGCTACGTCAATTTCCGATGATCAAGGTCACCCAGCATCGCGCTGAAGCGTGCGAGGTGGAAGTCGACATCGCCCAGACTCAAATCGATCATGGTCAGCCGTTTGAAATAGTGGCTGACGACGAGATCGTCGACCACCCCCATGGCTCCGTGCATTTGCACCGCCTGCTGTCCGACCATGCGCGCGGCCTGACCGATGTACGCCTTGGCCCCCGACACCGCGCGCCGGCGCAGGGCGGCATCTGCGGAATCCGCGTACGCGGCGGCGTTGACGGCCATCGAGCGCGACTGCTCCGCGGCAATGAACATATCCGCCATTCGGTGCTGCAGCGCCTGGAACTTGCCGATGGGTACTCCGAATTGCTTGCGAGTTTTAAGATAATTCAGCGTCGCCTCGTTGAGCGCCACGATGATGCCGACGGCCTCGGCGCACAGCGCGGCCGCGCCCGTGTCCACCGCGCGCTCGACGATGGGGAGCCCCATCTCCGGCGCGCCGATCAGGGCCTGCGCGTCAAGAGCCACGCCCTCGAGCCGCAAGTCCGCGGCGCGACCGCCCGACTGCGTGGGATAGGCGAACAGCGTTAGACCCTCGGCATCGCGCCCGACCAAGAACACGGAAATACCTTTGCGCTCGCCCGCGCCGCCGCTGCTGCGGGCCGACACCAGGAAATAATCCGCTGAAGGGGCGTCGAGCACCACCGTCTTGCGGCCCGACAAGCGCCAACCGCCGTCACGGCGCTCGGCAGTGCACGCGACCTGCGACAACTCATAGCGCCCCGCGGCCTCGTAGCAGGCAAGCGCCAGCTTGAGTTCACCGGCCCCGATCCGCGGCAGCATCGCTCGCTTGAGCGATTCGGAGGCAGCGTCGCGAATCAATCCGCCGCACATCACGATCGTGCTCAAGAAGGGCTCCAGCAACAGGCCGCGTCCGACCAGTTCCATCACCAGCATGAGGTCGATGGCATTGCCGCCGAGACCGCCGAAGTCTTGCGGAAATGGCAGGGACAATAAGCCGAGTTCGGCATACTGCGCCCACGCCTCCGCGGAAAACCCCAGCGTCGAGCGGGC
>Ga0210394_10004151_pt1 | contig 17188 bp, 13 predicted proteins | sample IncBWC12MmetaG_FD_160121 | JGI IMG/M metagenome (GOLD analysis project Ga0210394, IMG submission 160121) | Forest soil microbial communities from Barre Woods Harvard Forest LTER site, Petersham, Massachusetts, United States - Inc-BW-C-12-M | ecosystem: Environmental > Terrestrial > Soil >... | reverse complement strand
TGTTGGGGGCCTGAGACCATATCTCGACTTCGCCGGCCTTGACGGAGTGCAGGGGAGCCTGCTGGGCGGAGGAGAGACGCAACGCCGGCCCGAAGAGGGAATAGAGGAGCGCCACGAACAAGAGAAGGAGCCGGAGCGCGGACGTAGTCCGGGCATGATGGTGACCATTCACGCGGAACATTTGTGCGATGAAAACAGTTGGATAGCCTAGCATGCGGCTGGGGGGATGTGTAGAAGAGTCGAGGGGCGGGGCGGGCAGTAAAGCGCGCGCGAGCGTTTTGCCGCTGACAGCAACGGCACGAAACGCGGGGAAGGTGCGGCGCGTCTGTCTGAGCACGGGTCTGTTTGCCATTCCAGAAACAATTGATGCACGCCGCGGCATTGGGGAGGTATGATGCCCGGCCTTGATTACTAGGGGGGGATAATATGCGTCGTACTTCGTCTGCGTTGTCCACATTGAGGATTATTTTGGCGCCGGGTATGTTTTGTCTCGCGCTTGCGTTCATTTTGCCCACTGGATCGGCGGGCCAGTCGAGCGTTACCGACAAGCTGAAAAACTTGGAGTTTCGAGAGATTGGGCCGGCGGTGATGGGCGGGCGCATCGACGATTTCGGCGTCGTCGAGAGCAATCCAAATATTGTGTATGTGGGAACAGCGGCGGGCGGTGTTTGGAAGACCACCAATAACGGCACGACGTGGGAGCCTGTGTTTGACAAGGAAGGCGTTTCGACGATTGGGGACATCGCCATTGCGCCTTCGGATCCTTCGGTGGTGTGGGTCGGGACGGGAGAGCCGAACAACAGGCAAAGCTCATCGTGGGGAGACGGAATCTACAAGTCGCTGGATGCCGGGAAGACGTGGCAGAAGATGGGTTTGGCGGCGACGCACCACATCGGGCGGATTGTGATTCATCCGAAAAATCCGGAGATCGTTTACGCAGCGGCGCTCGGGCACCTGTGGGGGCCGAACCCGGAGCGCGGCGTTTATAAGACCACGGATGGCGGGAAGACATGGAATCAAGTGTTGAAGATTAATGACGACACAGGTGTGAGCGATATCGCGATGGACCCGGAGAGTCCGGACACACTGTATGCCGGAGCGTATGAGCGGAGGCGGACGCCGTTTGGATTTAACGGCGGCGGGCCGGACAGCGCGATTTACAAGACCGTGGACGGCGGGGCCACCTGGAAAAAATTGACGAAGGGGCTGCCGTATGAAAACGGCGGCGACACGGGACGAATCGGTTTGGATATTTACCGGAAAGATTCGAACATCGTGTATGCGATTGTGCAGCACGAAAAAGGCGGGACCTATCGGAGCGAGGACAAGGGCGAGACGTGGAAGAAGATGGGCGACACGAACCCGCGCCCTTCTTACTACAGCCAGATCCGGATCGACCCCAACAATGATTTGCGAATTTGGGAGCTTGGTGCGCAGATGTTTTATTCGGAGGATGGGGGAAAGACGTTTTCGACGCAGCGGGTGAAGGGCATTCACGGAGATTTTCACGCGATGTGGATTGATCCGGCGGATTCGAACCACGTCATAACTGGATCGGACGGTGGAATTCACTGGAGCTACGACAACGGACGGACGTGGGATTTCATCAACACGATCGCGATCGGGCAGTTTTACGAGGTTGGGCTGGACAACGAGAAACCTTACAAAATATGCGGCGGTTTGCAGGACAACGGGAGTTGGTGCGGGCCGAGCATGTCTCTGACGCGGGACGGGATCATCAACTCCGACTGGACGTTGATGCCTGGTGGCGACGGTTTTTACGCGCGAATCGACTATGCCGAGCCGTGGATTGTTTACACGGAATCACAGGATGGCCATCTTTCGCGGCGCGATGAACATACCTCGCAGCAGCGGGAGATCATGCCGGAAGCGAAGGCCGGCGAACCGCATTACCGTTTTCAGTGGAACTCGCCTGTCGAGGTTTCGGTGCACGATCACAAGACGATTTATTACGGCGGGAACTATTTGTTTAAGTCTACGGACCGCGGGGATTCGTGGACGCGGTTGGGCGGCGATCTGACTACCGGTGCGGACCGCAACAAGCTGCAGATATTTGGGAAGACGCCGGACAAGAGTACGCTGTCGCGGCATGACGGCGTCGAAGAATATCCGACGATCACGACTTTGAGCGAATCGCCGGTGACGCCGAACGTGTTGTGGGCGGGAACGGACGACGGCAATTTGCAGGTGACGCGCGATGGCGGGAAGACTTGGAAGAATGTGGTGTCGCGCGTGCCGGGAGTGCCGAAGGGGACCTACGTGACACGCGTGGTGGCGTCGAAGTATGCGGAGGGCGCGGCGTTCGCGACGTTTGATGGCCACAGGACGGACGACTATAACGTCTACCTATTTCAGACGTCAGATTATGGGGAGACTTGGAAAGCGATTCGAAACGGAATTCCGGATTCGGCTGGGACGGTGCACGTGGTGCGCGAGCACCCCAGGAGCGCGAACTTGCTTTTTGCGGGAACGGAGTTTGGGTTGTGGGTATCGTGGGATCACGGCGCGAATTGGACGGCGCTGAAGAATAATTTTCCAACCGTGCCGGTGGATGATATTCAGATTCAGGCGCAGCAGAACGATCTCGTATTGGCGACGCATGGGCGGTCGATCTGGATCTTCGACGACATGACGCCGATCGAGAAGTTCGATGCGAGCGTGGCAAGTTCCGATTTGACGTTTTTTGGGCCGCGGACGGCGACGTTGTGGGATCTGCGCGACCGCAGGTGGAGCACGGGGCAGAAGATGTTTACCGCGAAAAATCCGCCGTACGGCGCGATTTTGAATTACTACCTGAAGGAAGCTTTGCCGCCTGAACCGCCGAAGACGGCGAAGGATGACAAAGACAAAGGCACAGAAAAGCCAAAAGAAGCCGAGGCAAGCAAAGAGAAAGGCCAGGAAAAGAAGGAAACCGCAACGGCTGATCAAAAACCGAAAGCTCCGGTCGCTGCTGACAAAGAGGGCAAGACGAAGATAAGCGTGTACGACAAGGACGGCAAGTTGGTGCGAGAGTTTGATGGGCCGGGAAAGGCTGGGGTAAACCGCACGAACTGGGATTTGCGTTGGAATTCGCCTGCGGTGCCGACACCGGAACAACTGGAGGCCGCAGCGGCTGGATTTGATTTTGGGCCGCGTGGACCGCTCGTCGAGCCCGGCAAGTACACCATCAAAATCAAGGCGGGAAGCAAAGAAGGGTCGCAAGAGGTGGCGGTGGAAGACGATCCGCGGCTGCAAATTTCGCCAGCGGATCGCGCGGCGCGAAGTGATGCCATTCAACAACTCTATGCAATGGCTAAGACGGCGGATAAAGACCGCAAGACAATCGAAGGGATCAAGGAAGGGTTGAAGGCGGCGAGAGATCAATGGAAGAAGGATGCCGACAAACCGGATGCTCCAAAGATTCCAGCGGACATACAAAAGGCCGCAGAGGAGTTGCAGAAGAACGTGGACGCGGTGGCAGAGAAGTATGTGCGCGAGCAACAGGGTCTCGGAAATGCGGGTCCGCCGTTTGAGTGGAAGCCCGAGCCGTTGCCACAGCAGGTACAAGGACTGCTAAGAGAACTGGATGGCTTCTGGGAAGCGCCGGGCGGGCAGCAGAAGGAAAAGCTTGCGGAACTGACGCCACTTGTGAACGATGCATCGGCGAAGGTGAAGAAAATTGCGGAAGAGGAACTGCCGGCGCTCAATAAGAAGATGAATGACGCCGGGATACCGCACATCGTACCTGTGCCGCCGCAACGACCTGGCAGGGGCGGAGATGAGGAAGAAGACGAGCCGTAGAATGGAATCCATCGAGCGATTTTTGGAAAACACGGAGGAAAGAGCATGAAGGCGAAGCAACCCAGTCTGCGCGGCTTGGTCGCGTGGTTCGCAGCGATGGCGGTGATTCTCGGCGGATTTGCGGGGGCCGTGCAAGCGAAGACCCAGGAGGCAACGGCCCAGGATCAGGAGGCCAAGAAAGATGAAAAGAAGGACGAGAAAAAGGACGAGAAGAAGGGTTTGCCGCTAAAGCCCACACGAAAAATCGAGTTCACGACCGACGAGGGCACGTGGCTCTCCCTGGATGTTTCGCCAGACGGCAAAACGATCGTGTTCGAATTGCTTGGGGACGTTTACACGCTGCCGATCGAAGGCGGAACGGCGAAGCTGATCGATGGCGGCATGGCGTTTGACAGCCAGCCAAAGTTTTCGCCCGATGGGAAATGGGTTGCGTTTCTTTCTGACCGCGAGGGCACCGAGAACGTCTGGATCATGCATCCGGACGGCAGCGACGCGAAGCAGGTCTCGAAGGATCCTAACAACGAGTTTGCTTCGCCGAGCTGGTCGCCGGATGGAAACTACATTCTTGTATCGAAAGCCGGATTCGGCATCACAACGTTTGAGCTCTGGATGTACCACGTCAACGGCGGTACCGGCGTACAAATCACCAAGTCGAAGCCGACGCCAACGACGCCGCGGCGCGAACGCGGAAATGTCATAGGAGCCGTAGCTTCTCCGGACGGGAAATATCTCTATTACGCGAAGCGCAACGGCGGCTTCGAATACAACGCGCAATTTCCGCTCTGGCAAGTTGCACGGCGAGATCGCAAAACGGGCGATGAAGACATTTTGCTGGAGCAGGCCGAAAGCAGTTTCCGGCCGGTGCTTTCACCGGATGGCACGCAGCTTCTGTATGTGACGCGATACGAAACGGAGAGCGGGCTGAGGATACGCAATCTTCAAACGGGCGAAGACCGCTGGGTGAGATATCCCATCACCCGCGATGACCAAGAGTCTCGCTTCACGCGGGATCTTTTTCCGGGATACGCCTTTCTTCCGGACGGTAAGGAGATCGTCTACAACCAAGACGGAAAGATCCGCCGGCTAAACATCGTGACAGGAGCGGAGAGCGTAATCCCGTTTACGGCGCAGGTCTCCCAAGATCTAGGGCCGAGGCTGGATTTTCCGCAAATCGTAGAGCAGGGTCCAGTGAAAGTGCGCTTGATCCAGGATCCCGTGGAGTCCGCTGATGGGAAGAGGATGGCTTTTTCCGCGATGACCCACCTTTACACGATGGACATTCCTGGCGGAAAACCGCAGCGACTGACCAGCGGAAATGCGCGCGAGTTTGAGCCAGCGTGGTCGCCAGACGGGAAATACATCGCTTACGTAACTTGGTCCAGCGCGGGAGGCCAGCTTTGGAAGGTGCCCGCTGCGGGCGGGACACCGCAGCAGTTGTCGAAATCGACGGCAGTGTACAGCAATCCGGTTTGGTCCCCCGATGGCACTCGGATCGTGGCATTGCGTGGAAATGTTTACGATCGCGACAAACTTCAATTCGATGGAGGGCAGACGCAGAACGCCGACCTCGTCTGGATTCCCTCGGGAGGCGGCGAAGCGAATTTGATTTTGCCGGCACGCGGCGCAGGCTCGCCGCATTTCACACACGATAAAGACAGGATTTACGTCAACACACCTCAGGGGCTTGTATCGCTGCGTTTTGACGGCACGGACCGGCGTACGCACATTCAAGTGAAGGGCACGGGTATCTATTTCGCTGAGGAGCCCACCTCCGCCGAAGATGTGCGAGCAAGTCCTGACGGCCAATGGGTGCTGGCGCATGTGATGAACCAACTGTACGTGCTGGCCATGCCTGTGGTGGGTGGCGAAGCGCCCACGGTTAATGTTTCGTCGCCGTCCGTCCCAGTGAAGCGGCTGACAGATATCGGCGCGGACTACTTCAACTGGGCGGATGACGGAAAGACAATCACTTGGGCTGTTGGGGCCAGTTACTTTCGCGAGCCGCTGAGCGCGATTTCTTTCGAGCCTCCCAAGGAAGAGGAAAAGAAGGAAGGAGACAAGAAAGACGGCGGAGCGCAATCGGCGGATGCCACCAAGGACGAAAAGAAGGACGAGAAAAAAGAACCAAAGAAGATGAAGGAGGAGGACAAGAACGTCCAGGAGGTCGCGGTCGATCTCGAAGTTCCACGCAAAACGCCGAAAGGGACGATTGTGCTGCGGGGCGCGACCGTGGTGACGATGAAGGGCGATGAAATCCTAAAGAACGCGGACGTGGTGGTCGAAGATAACCGCATCAAGAGCGTCGGAGCGAAAGGCGCGGTTCCTGCGGGCGCGAAAGTGTTTGACGTGACCGGGAAAACGATCGTGCCGGGTTTTATCGACACGCACGCGCATTGGTTCGAAATCAAACGTGGGATTCTCGATACGCAGAACTGGGCGTTTCTGGCCAACCTCGCCTACGGCGTGACTTCCGGACTTGACGTGCAGACAAGCACAAACGACATGTTTGCCTATCAAGATCTGGTGGACAGCGGCGACATTCTCGGACTGCGGGCGTTTTCCACGGGGCCAGGAGTCTTCTCGGATAACAACTTCCAGTCGGTGGAAGAAGTGAAAGGCGTGCTGACGAAGTACAGAAAATATTACGGCACGCACAACATCAAGAGCTACATCGTGGGAAACCGCAAGCAGCGGCAGTTCATGGTGATGGCGTCCAAAGAATTGGAAATGATGCCGACGACCGAGGGCGGGCTGGACTTGAAGCTCAACCTGACTCACGTCATCGATGGGTTCCACGGCAACGAGCACACGCTTCCCATCACGCCGCTTTATAAGGACGTGCTGCAACTATTCGCGCAGTCGGGAATTGCGGAGACGCCGACGCTGATCGTGAATTACGGCGGCCCCTTCGGGCAGGAATACTGGTTCGAGAACAGCGATGTGCACGGGAACGCGAAGCTCAACCATTTCACGCCGCACAATTTGCTTGATGAAAAGACCAACCGGCGGCCGGATTGGTTTCGCACGGACGAATACGCATTCCCGAAACTCGCCGCGCAGATGGCCAAGCTCTCGAGAGCAGGCGGGCTCGTAGGAGTTGGCAGTCATGGGCAGCTGCAAGGGCTCGGCTATCACTGGGAGATGTGGATGCTGGCCAGCGGAGGGATGACGCCGCTTGAGGTGTTGAGATGCGCGACGCTTAATGGGTCTCGAATTGTTGGGCGGCCGCAGGACCTCGGTTCGATCGAAGTGGGAAAATTGGCCGACTTGCTCATTCTGGATAAGAGTCCGCTGGATGACATTCATAATACGAATACGATTCACTGGGTCATGAAGAACGGCGAACTTTTTGAAGGCGATGCGCTGGATCAGGTTTGGCCGGAACAGAAGAAGCTCGAGCCTTTGTATTTCTGGAATTTTGATAAGCCGAAGGTGGGAGAGCCTTTGAGTTATGGGAAGACGGTGAATCCGTAGGGCGCTGGCTGCAAGTTGGGGCGCAGCATGCTGCGCCACTCCAAGAGAAACAGAAAAAAGAAAGAGGGCACGATGAATCGTGCCCCCTACAGACTTGCGGCGAACTGTTACTCTTTGGGCTTGGCGTCTGCTTTGATTTGTGTGGAGCGGTACCACTCGAAGGTGCGGTTTAAGCCTTCTTCGAAACTCACCAGCGGATCGTAGCCTAAATACTCGCGGGCTTGTGTGATGTCGGCTTGCGAATCGCGAATGTCGCCGTCGCGGGGCGGATCGTACTTCGCTTCGAGCTTCTTACCGGAAATCTTGGTTAACAACTGAACCGTTTGGTTTAACGTAAAACGGCCGCCCGTCCCGACGTTGAATGTTTTGCCCGAAACGTTGGGGGCTTCGCAGGCGAGAAGATTGGCCTGCACGGCATTTTCCACGAATGTGAAATCGCGGGACTGTTCGCCATCGCCAAACATGACAGGTTGCGTCTCTTCCAGAAAGTTCATGCAGAATTTCGCCAATACGCCGGAGTATGGCGAACCGGGATCCTGGCGCGGGCCGAAAATGTTGAAGTAGCGGAGCGAAACATTTTCGAGTCCATAACAGCGGCCGAAGGTTTGCGCGTAAAGTTCGCCGACGAATTTGGTGACGCCGTAGGGCGAGATGGGCGCGGGCTGCATGGTTTCGACCTTGGGTAGCGTGGGCGTCTCGCCATATGCGGAAGAGGACGCGGCGAAAACTACTCGCTTCACTTTGGCATCACGCGCGGCAACGAGGACATTGAGTGTTCCATCGATGTTAATTTTGTTTGTTTCGATGGGATCTTTCACCGAGCGCGGCACGGAAGTGCGCGCCGCAAGATGCAGCACGTATTCGGCTTCGTGCATGGCTTTGCGGACCACTTCGATGTCCGTGATGCTGCCCTTCATAAACGTGATTTTGTTGCGGATTTCGGCGAGGTTGTCCTCTTTGCCGGACGAAAGGTCGTCGAGCACAACCACGCTGTGGCCGCGCCGTACGAGTTCGTCTACCGTGTTCGAGCCGATGAAACCGGCGCCGCCCGTGACGAGGTAGCGCATTCAGGAATTCCTCCTAGATCGATGTCCGAGAGCGGCAGAGTGCCGTCTCAGTCATTTAACGCGGCGCCGGGAAAGACGCGGGCCTCGCGTTTTGGTAACCTCAGAGTTCGCGGGTAGTGTCCGGTGTACATTGCCGGGCTAACGCGGACGAATTCGTATTGTACGACGGAAGGCCAAAAGGCAAGGGACTGTTTCCCGGGCAGGTCACACAAAGAGCATGAGCTACCGAAAAGTGATTGGCATCGCCGGCCTGCTGGCGCTTGGGTGCGCGGCAGGGGGTTACTACTGGATGAGGGAACGAAACGCGGGACTGGCGCGCACATGGGCTGCCGCAAGAGCCTCCGACGCGATGAACGCTCCGGCCACGGAACTTCCTGCCGTTGCACCGAGCGGCAACACATCCACTTCGGCCCCTGATAAGAATGGCGAGCCCGCGGCAGACCCCGGCCTGCCCTTGCGAAGAGGAGAAGTGCTGGAATACACCGCGAATGTCTCTAGCCTGAACAATGTGGCCAATCTGAAATTGCAGGTCGGCGAACACAAGGATTTTTTCGGGAAGAACGCATGGCATCTGCAGGCGTTTGCGCACACCGAAAGCCCCCTGCGGATGGTCTTCGAGCTGGACGATCAATTCGATTCGTACAGCGATGCTTCGACGATGACAAGCCTACAGTACGAAATGCACTTGAGCGAACGCGGGCAAAAAGTGGACTCCGTGCAGCGAATGACGGAAACAGGAAAAGAGCCGGCGCCTCCGAATGCCACGGAAACGCGGGTCCTTCCCGGCACACGAGATCCCCTCGGGATGATGCAATTTTTGAGAAACGTGGATTGGACAAAAACAGCGGAAGTTCGATGCCCGGTCTATGATGGGCACAAGCTGTATGACGTCAGGGCAAAACTCGCCAGCGCGGGCGAGGCAGTGACTGTGCCTGCGGGAACTTATAAAACTTCAAAGATCGAGATCCGTGTATTTGAGAACGGCCAGGAGATGAAGGACGCGCATTTCACGATGTATTTCGCGAATAACGCCGCTCGCACCCCTGTATTGTTGGAAGCGATCATGCCGTTCGCGACGGCTCAGGTACTGTTGGTGCACGCGAAATAGAAGTTTCCTCTCCGCCTGCAAATTCTAGAGCTTTTCGCAAAGCAAACCGGAAAAGAAGGAAAGCGCCGGCTAAGCGGAGCCGTGCCTCACGCTGCGACCATTTGTTCGATCAAAGCGCAAGCGATGTGGCCAATGGTGATATGGGCTTCCTGGATGCGTTGCGGATCTAGCGAAGGCACGTTAAGCAGAAGATCAACCTTGGCGGCGAGCGCGCCGCCTGTCTCTCCCGTAAAACCGACGAGATAAGCGCCGCTGGATCGGCCAGCCTCCACTCCGCGGAGTATGTTCGGGCTTGCACCGCTGGTCGAGAGCGCCACGAGAATGTCTTGCGGAGCGACGAGAGATTCGATTTGGCGCGAGAAAATGCGCTCGAATCCGTAGTCGTTGCCGGCCGCGGTGAGTACGGAAGGATTGGCCGTCAGTGCTAGCGCCGGGAGGCCGCGACGATCGGTGCGCAGCCTGACGACAAGCTCGGCCGCGAGATGCAAGGCATCGGCAGCGCTTCCGCCATTTCCGAAGAAGACGATTTTTCCGCCGCCGCGCAGCGCCGCCGCACTTTTTTCAGCAAATTGTGCGATGCGCCCGACGAGCTCGTCAGAAAAACTCCGCTTTACGCGAGCGCTTTCCTCGAGCTGGCGTCGTATTTCTTCGGCGGATGAGGCCATCGGCGCCTAGCAGAGCACGATTCTATCGCGATGACGCATGACGCGGCGCGTGGCGTTGCGGGTGTCCACAACAAGCTTGGCGGCGTCCACAATGGCCACGTAGTCGTAGCTCGAGTGATCCGTCGCAATGATGACGCCGTCGTAGCTCGCCAGGGTTTGCGCATCCAGCGGAACGGACTTCATGTTCTCGTAGTTGTAGTGCCGCATTTTGTGGAGCTTGGGGAAATAGGGATCGTTGTAGTCGAGAATTGCACCGCGCTCCTGAAGCAATTGCATGATTTTCAGCGTGGGAGATTCGCGCAGGTCATCGACGTCCTTCTTGTAGGCCACGCCAAGGATGAGCAGTTTCGAGCCTTTGAGGCTCTTTTTGTGGTTGTTGAGAGCCGCGGCAACCGCATCCACCACGTGATAGGGCATGGCGGTGTTGACTTCGCCGGCTAGCTCGATGAAACGTGTGGAGAAATCGAACTCGCGCGCCTTCCAGGAAAGATAATACGGGTCGACGGGAATGCAATGTCCGCCGAGGCCCGGGCCAGGGTAGAAGGGCATGAAGCCGAACGGCTTTGTGGCGGCCGCGTCGATAACTTCCCAGATGTCGATTCCCATGCGCAGGCTGAGCATCTTCAGCTCGTTGACGAGCGCGATGTTGACGCAGCGGAAGATATTTTCAAGAAGCTTGGCCATTTCCGCGGCGCGCGTAGAGCTAACGGGAACGACGCGAGCAACAACCTGCGCATAAATGGATACGGCTGCGCGTCCGCTCGGCGGATTTACCCCGCCGACGACTTTGGGAATTTGCGCGAGGCCAAACTGCTTGTTGCCTGGATCTTCGCGCTCGGGCGAAAACGCGAGGAAGAAATCGCATGCGACATTTTCGTTTTCGGGGCCGGCGGCGATGGGGCAGTGGAGGCCGCTCTTTTCAAGGATCGGAAGCACGAGCTCCTCGGTGGTGCCGGGGTAGGTGGTCGATTCAAGAACGACCAACTGGCCCCTTTGGAGATGAGGGTAAATGGAAATAGCCGTTTGTTCCACGTAGCTGAGGTCGGGCTCACGGCGCTCATCGAGCGGCGTCGGGACGCAGATAATGATGGCGTCCGCTTCCTTGATGCGCGCGAAATCGGTGGTCGCGCTAAAGTGCTTGGAGTTAACGAACTGCTGGATCTTGGTTTGCTGGATGTGCTCGATGTAAGACTTACCGGCATTAAGCATGTTTACTTTGTTCGGATCGGTGTCGAATCCCGTAACTTTGTGGCCCGCTTCCGCGAAACGCAGGGCCAGCGGGAGGCCAACGTATCCGCAGCCAATGATGGCGACTTTCAGTTGAGCGCCTTTGAAAAATTCGGGTTTCCGGTCTATGGGCATGAGTTACGTCGCTCTCCTAATTATTTTTGGCAATAAATCAGGCCATTCGGCCGATTGGACAAAGACATCCCAATATAGCAGGTTCCCCAAGAACAAAATATCGCCGGCGTCGAGTGTGTTACCACCTGTTCAAGAGCGGTTGCGGGCCGCGCCGGGACGCGGGAAGATAGGATCGAAGTCTTTGGGCGTGAGAAAGAACGTGCGAACCGCAGCCTCCACTTACCGATGACACTCATCGTCCTGCTGCTTGGGCTCGCTGTTGGCGTACTCGTGGGATTGCTGGGTATTGGCGGAGGCGTGGTGTTGGTGCCAGCTTTGGTTTATTTGCTGCACATGGATCAGCATCTGGCTCAGGGCACGTCACTTTTCATCCTTCTGCCGCCGGTGGGATTAGGTGCATTGCGCCAATACTGGAAACAAGGGCAGGTGGACTTGCGCGCGGGAATTCTGTGCGCGGTGGGAATGCTGGTGGGAGGTTATCTCGGCGGAATGATCGCCATTCCCATTGCTTCGCGCCATCTTAAGGGACTGTTCGGTTGTTTTCTGATCTTGGCTGCGTTCTTACTCTGGCGAAAGCCGCAGGCAGAAAACCAGACTATGGCCTCTGCCGCCGGGGATTCCGCCCGTGGTTGACGGATCTGCTCGCGACGCTGGCATCTTTGGCGCGGCGTGCCTCTGCGGTATAGCTTCCGGGCTATTCGGCATCGGAGGCGGCACACTGCTGGTGCCGTTCCTGGCGCTGCTTTTTGCGTTTGGGCAACATCGCGCGCAGGGCACCAGCTTGATTGCGCTAATACCGCCAACAGGCGCGCTGGCCTTTTACGCGTATGCCAAGGCAGGCTATGTGTCGTGGCAAGTGGGGCTGCTTTTGATTCCGGGCGTTTTTGCCGGAGGCATTCTCGGCGGTTGGCTGGCTAAGCGGCTGCATCCGCGACGCATGCAGCAAGTTTTTGCCGGGTTGATGTTTGCGCTGGGAATGTGGCAGGCAATTTCAGCTTGGGCGCACTAGGGAGTCTGCGAAGACCATGGTCGATTTGCATTGTCATATCCTTGCGGGGCTTGACGACGGCCCGGAAAACATAGAAATTTCGGTGGCCATGGCTGAGTCCGCGATTGCGGACGGAATTACGCATGTCGTGGCGACGCCGCACGCGAACAATCGATACTTCTTCGACTACTCGCGGGTGCGAGCGCTGCGAGCGGAACTGCAGGAGAAAATTGGCAACCGGCTCATTCTGGCCACGGGTTGCGATTTTCACTTAAACCCGGAAAATATGGATGCGCTGCGCGAAGATGCGCATCGCTTCTGCATCAACCAGCACGACTACCTGCTTGTTGAATTCAACGAAAATTCCATTCCGCCTGCCATGGATCAGACGCTACATGAGATTCAACTCTTGGGACTGAGACCGGTGATAACTCATCCGGAGCGCAACGCCATCTTGCGCTCACAGCCGGAGCGACTCGCGAAATGGGTCAGGCTCGGTTGCTTTCTGCAAGTAACGGCGGGTTCTCTTACAGGGGTTTTTGGCCCGGGAGCGCAAAAAGATGCCTTGCGCTGGATGGCCGACGGAATGGTCCATCTGGTCGCCAGCGACGCTCATAACACGCGTGGACGGCCGCTGAGTCTTCAGCCCGCGTTCGACTTTGTGCGGGAACAGTTTGGAGAAGGAAAAGCTCGCGCACTGTTCATCGAGAATCCGATGGCCGCATTTGAGGGACGCGACCTGCCGCATGTTCCAGAGCTGCCGGATGAACTCGACCTTCCCCGTCGCAAGCGGTTTTTCTTCTTCTAGATTTCTAGTTCGCGGGGCGCAACGGCATTCCGGCCCAGGCATTCAAGATTCCCAGGAATTCGCGAACGACGTCGAGGGCATCGCCTGTTGTGCGCCACCATCGGCGCGGTTCAAAGGGATCGTCGGAAGCAGCGCGTATCAGAGCTCGACCACGGCCTGCGGCGAGCCGGTTCCATAGGATTCGGACGCGGCGCGTATGCACTTTGCTCGTCACGATGATCACAGTCGTATCTTTTTCTGCTTCAAGCGCCGCGGACACGGCTACGAGTTCATCCGCCGTGTTGACGATGGCGGGTTCGATCACTTTGATGTCGTTTGCGGACACGCCTTCATGGGTCAGCACGCGCAAGTTATAGGCATCTTCGCCCACGTAAGAGATTCCCATCGCTTCGAGAGTTGCGCCCGGTTCCGTGGAATGTGTCAGCCATACTTTTGGGGCGTACCCTTCGCGGTACAATTTCGCAGCTTCCATCGCTCGCAGGGGCATACGTCCGCTGAGAACGACGATGGCTTGAGCTTTTTCAAGCGGATCTTCCACTACGAGCCAGCGGCCCAGGTAAAGAAGGAAAACCACGGCACCGCATAGAACCATCCCGGCAAGGACAAGCGCAATCCGGCGTGTTCGCCAATGTCGCATGGGTTTGGTCTCTGAATTTTTTTCTGATGTCATCAGGTACGATGCCTCAATGCGTGGGCGCATCCTATCCCCAGCGGGGGATGTGGTCAATTAAACAGGCGCAGGCTACACTAGCGGGCTGCCAAATTCAGGGGGATGCATGAAAGCGGTGATCACTGGAGGAGCAGGATTTCTGGGGTCGCACCTTTGCGATCGCCTGATTGCCGAAGGCTGGGAGGTGTTGGTCCTCGACAATCTGGTTACGGGAGTCGATTCCAACGTCGGACATCTGGTAGCACATCCGAAGTTTCGGATTGCCCGATGCGACGTCTCGAAATACATCGACGTGCCAGGGCCGGTGGACTACGTTTTGCACTTCGCTTCTCCAGCGAGTCCCGTGGATTACCTTAAACTCCCCATCCAAACCCTCAAGGTTGGTTCTCTAGGCACGCATAACGCCCTGGGTCTGGCCCTTGCGAAGAAGGCCAAGTTTTTCCTGTCGTCGACGAGCGAATGTTACGGCGATCCGGAAATATCGCCTCAACATGAGGAGTATTGGGGTCATGTAAATCCCATCGGGCCGCGTGGCGTTTACGACGAAGCAAAGCGTTTTTCGGAAGCGTTGACGATGGCTTATCACCGCTATCATGGCGTAGACACCCACATCGTGCGGATTTTCAACACGTATGGCCCGCGAATGCGGCTCAATGACGGCCGCGCTCTGCCAAACTTCGTGCACCAGGCGCTCACGGGGAAGCCCATTACCGTTTATGGGGACGGCAAGCAGACACGCAGCTTTTGCTATGTTTCGGACCTCATCGAAGGAATCTACCGCTTGATGTTGTCGGACGAACACTTGCCGACGAACATTGGAAATCCGCAGGAGATAACCATTCTAGAGTTTGCCGAGCGAGTCCGAGGACTGTTTGAAAATGCTCCAGCAATTGTCCTCGAACCTTTGCCACAAGATGACCCGAAACAGCGGTGCCCGGATATCAGCAAGGCGAAGCGGATTCTGAAGTGGGAGCCGAAGGTTGGGTTGGAAGAGGGATTGCGAAAGACGATTGACTACTTCAAGAAGGATTTTGCAGCCAAGAAAATTTCCTAGAGGCTAACGCTGAATGGGTCTCGCTTCTTCCTGAGAACCGAGACTCGTTCTATTTACAATTCGTTGTGTCGCCGATCTTCTACGCTCGTCCGAACGAATAATATTCAAACCCAAGCTCGCGCATATGCTTGGGAGAATAGAGATTTCTGCCGTCCAGAACGAGGCCGCGCGCCATGAGCGGCTTGGCTCGTTTCCAGTCCAGGTTGCGAAAAACATCCCACTCTGTGCAAACCAGCGCGGCATCCGCTCCGCGCAGGGCTTCGTAAGGGTCCTCGTGGTAGGTCACTTGCGGGAAGATGGTCTTCGTTCTTGATATGGCTTCGGGATCGGTGGCGTGGACAATCGCGCCTTCCTCGAGCAAACGCTTAACCACTTCGAGCGCGGGAGCGAAACGAATATCGTCTGTGTTGGCCTTAAACGCGAGACCCAGCACCGCTACATGCTTGCCCTTAACGACCCAGAGAGCCTTACGTATTTTTTCAAGAAAGCGCTCAATGCGCTGTTTATTGACGCGCTCCGTGGCTTTTAGAAGATCGAAATCAACTCCAACGGAGGCTGCGAGATGAATGAAGGCTTGTACATCCTTAGGAAAGCAGAATCCGCCAAACCCCAATCCCGCGCTAAGAAACTGCCCGCCAATTCTGGGGTCTAATCCCATTGCGTGAGTCACTTCTTTCACGTCGGCGCCAATTCTTTCGCAAAGATCGGCGATGACGTTCGCGTAGCTGATCTTCAGTGCGAGAAAGGAGTTTGATGCGTGTTTGATAAGTTCGGCGCTGTTGATGGTTGTCACGAGGAATGCCGGCTCGGGGCCCGATGGGCAATTGCCCTTGTGCACTGGGCAATGAAATTTACGCTCGAGGATCGGCAGGTAGATTTCGCGTAAATCCGCAGCGGCAGATTCGTCCTCCACGCCGACCACGATACGGTCCGGATGGAAGAAATCTCCGACCGCTGTTCCTTCACGAAGAAATTCAGGGTTCGAAGCCACGCGAAACGTGTTTTTTCCGCCGCTGCTATAGGCGGCCAGCGCTCTCTGCAGCTCGAGTCCGGTGCGCGCCGGTACGGTGCTCTTCTCGATCACCAGCTTGGGTGACCGGGCTTGTTCTGCTATCTGCCGCGCTACCTGGTCGATGGCGGAGAGATCTGCCTCGCCGCTTTCTTTCGGCGGCGTGCCCACGCATATAAAAATGGCGTCGCCCGCGCGGATCGCTTCGCCGGCGTCCGCGGTATAGGAAATGCGCCCAGCCTTGCGTGCTGACGTCAGGATTTCTTCCAGGTGGTGCTCGTAGATAGGCACCTCGCCCGCTTGCAGGCGCTTAATTCGATCCGCGTCGATATCGGTGCACGTCACTTCATGCCCCGCTGCAGCGAGGCAAGCGCCTGTTACCAACCCTACGTATCCACATCCAATCACCGAGAGACGCAAGTCAGAATCTCCTTGGCAGCGATCCACGCAACCACCCGAAGTTGCCCCAGATTCAAAGCAAACAATTTATCTTGAGCGAACCGCCCTGCGGAAGACATCACAGGGTCGCGAGGCGTTGCGCTGCCCACACAATCCGCCAGAACTCTTCTCCGAGGCGCCAGTTACTCTCCTGGACCTCCGAGGGGGCCAGGCCTAGCTCTTCAGTCCTCTTCCCATCAGCAGTCCGCGCAAACCGAGCAACACGAGGCGCGGCTGCCGGCGAACGACGTTCCATAGCAGCCTCGTCGATTCATCGCGGTTGATCTCCCCGAGAGATTCGCGCGTGGAGGCATCTAGCAGATCGACCAGCTGCGAATAATCCTTTTGCTGGAAATGATGCAGCGCCCGCCGGATCAACCAGTGTGTTCCGAGTTCACGCCGCAATGCCGTCAGTTCTCGGCCGCCGCCCTTCCGCAAGATGGATTGTCCGACTCCAAGTGCTCCGCGCAGCCCCGTCACGATCCCGCCAACGGTAGAAACTTTCACTTGCGCTGCCGCGTCCCCCACCAAATACACCTCGCCGTTTCCGATGCGCCGACGAACCGGGACCCAGCCTCGATAGACCGGTATGCGCGCCCCTTGCCATTCGAGCGGCTGCATCCGTTTTTTCTCGAGAAATCGCGAGAGACACTTCTTAGTGTCGCGGCCGTCTTCGCCGATGATGCCGAGCGCGCCTCGCTCCGAGGATTCGGGGATTAGCCAATAGAAATACGGCGTATCATC
>Ga0210394_10004150_pt1 | contig 17192 bp, 16 predicted proteins | sample IncBWC12MmetaG_FD_160121 | JGI IMG/M metagenome (GOLD analysis project Ga0210394, IMG submission 160121) | Forest soil microbial communities from Barre Woods Harvard Forest LTER site, Petersham, Massachusetts, United States - Inc-BW-C-12-M | ecosystem: Environmental > Terrestrial > Soil >... | reverse complement strand
CGCTTTACGCCGGAGAACCGGAAAGCAAATCAGGCTCTGGTTGACCTGATTGGCAGATTCGCGCAGCAGAAAAAGGCAACGCCAGCGCAGATCGCACTCGCCTGGATCCTTGCCCAGAAGCCGTGGATCGTTCCCATTCCGGGCACGACCAAGCTGCATCGGCTCGAAGAAAACATCGGGGCCGCTAACCTCGAACTCACGCCCGACGATCTGCACCAGATCGACAAGGCTGCTTCCAACATTACGTTGCAAGGGGCCCGGTACCCTGAAGAACTCCAGAAATTAGTGGGCCGCTGAGCAGGCTCTCGAGGGTGCCCGGCGACGTCAGGATGGGGCACCGCCTGACAAATTCAGCTGACTGACAACAATAATTCTGACGGGAGTAAAATGTTTTTCCAAACCCGCGTTACTTGAAATCGAATCACTGACCGGCAACTAAGAAAGAGGAGGCATTGGAGATGAAGATCAAAAGCACCCAGACGGTTGTGGTCGTTGTGGTATCCCTCTCTGTTCTGGCCAGCGTCGCCCTTGCGGGGCAGGACAAGTACACCGTGAAAGCGCTGAACGGAGTCGCGTTTTCCGAGTTCAAAGGATATGAAACCTGGCAGGATGTCGCCGTGAGTGAGACCGCTGATGGGATCAAGGTTATTCTGGGCAATCCCGCGATGATAAGTGCCTATAAGGAAGGCATTCCCGGCAACGGCAAGCCTTTTCCCGACGGCGTCATGATCGTAAAGATCGAGTGGTCCAAGAAAAAGAACCCTGCGTCCCCCTATTTTGTGGAGGTGCCGGACACCCTGAAATCGGTTTCGTTCATCGAGAAGGATTCCAAGAGGTTCCCCGACACGAGTGGATGGGGATATGCCCAGTTTATGTATGATGCAGCTTCTGACACGTTCCAACCTTTCGGGAGCGACAGCTCATTCGGGAGGTACGCTTGTTACCAGTGCCATACGGTTGTAAAGGCCAGAGACTACATCTTCACGAATTACCCCACGAGGTAAATGGGGATGAAAGGCGGGCGCCTCGTTCAAGCTCCGCGTGGGGCGCCGACTTCCCTCGGCGACTTGTGTGTCCGTATCGCAGGAAGCCGGCCAACATCCCCTCCCTAACTCAGCACCTTAAAAGGTGCTATACTCGCCGACATGCTGGACATCACCAAAGACATTCAATCCCTGACCACCTTTCGCCGGCGATCCGGCGATTTCATAAAGCAAATCAAGAAGAGCAAGCGGCCGGTCGTGCTCACGGTAAACGGGAAAGCTGCGGCGGTAGTTCAGGATGCCGAAGCTTACCAGCGCCTGCTGGATGTTGCCGCGAGCGCCGACGCGGGGGAAGGCATTCGGCAGGGCATGGAAGACGCGAGAAAAGGGAGAATCCGGCCGGCAAAGGAATTCTTCGAGGAATTCCAATCCCAGCATGGCCTATCTCGTTAGGATCGCGTCGCGTGCCGAACGCGATCTCGCCTCTCTATACGAAGAAATCAACGCCTCGGATTCCGCCGCTGCCCGGCTGTGGTACCGAGGCCTCAAGCAGGCGATTCTGAGCCTGGCGGAGAAGCCCAATCGCTGTGCAGTCACTCCGGAGAACAGGAAACTCAGGCACCTCTTGTATGGCGACAAGCCATACGTCTATCGGATCATTTACCGCGTCGATGGCCGCCGGCGGCAGGTCGATGTCCTGCACATTCGGCACGGCGCCAGAAGAAGGTTTCGCGCTTCTAACTTAGAATGATTGCCCTTCTGGTACATCCGCCTTCGATTCCATCGTGGTGCACATTGATGGCACTTCCTGGACGGATCCCGTTCCCAGAAGTGCGGAGGAATCGCCGAGCTCCGCTGGAATTGCAGTTACACGATTTTCGTGTTACACTGCTTTCGTGTCCACAACCAATCGCTTGTTACGCAACGTGACCGTGACCCTCGAAGAAGACGTCGCCCGTTGGGCCCGCATCGAGGCAGCCCGCCAGGACACCAGCGTTTCCCGCCTGCTGGGAGCGCTTCTGAAGGAGCGCATGTCCGCCCAAAACGGCTATGAGAAAGCCATGCGGCGGGCGCTGGGGCGCAAGCCCTTTCTGCGGACTAACGGCCGCTACCTGACGCGCGAGCAGGCCCACGACCGCGCCCGGCTTCCGCCCATGATTGACCCCAGACATGGCTGACCGACCCGCGAGCGATCGTCCTAAAGCGGGTCGCCCCGATTCGGCCGTTTTTGTTGATACGAACGTGCTCCTCTACGCCTTGGACGATGCCGACCCAGGCAAACAGCGGGTTGCGCGGAATTGGCGTGCGGAGTTGTGGAGGAGCCGTCGGGGACGGATCAGCTTCCAGGTTCTCGCAGAGTTCTACGTGAACGCGCTGCGGCTGCGGGCGGATGCCCGCGAGGAAGCGCGCGCTGAGGTTCGTGATCTGCTGGCGTGGAGTCCGGTTGTGACCGACGCGGCATTGTTGGAGCGTGGATGGAAAATCCAGGACCGTTACCAGCTCTCCTACTGGGAGGCGTTGATCGTGGCAGCAGCCAATGCTGCCTCCTGCCGCTATCTTCTTACCGAAGATTTGAAGGTTGGGCAAATGCTTGACGGAACCGAAGTGGTGAATCCGTTTCTGCGCGTCCCGGAATCGCTGTTGTAAAAGATGTCCAGGGCAGATTTCGTTTCCGCTACGCGCTGGCGCCCGCAGCTTGCGCCCGGTTTTCCTTCTCCACCTGCTTCTCCACGACGCTGAGTTCCTTCTCCAGCGAGGAGAACCGTTGCATGATCTCATGCATGCGCAACGCCATGTTGCGCACGGTTTCGATCTGCGAGCGGGCGCCGGCGGAAAGCGCTCCGGGTTCAAGCAAGAGCAACTCGGAGTTTCCCAGGACGGAAGTAAGGGTGTTGTTGACGGTATGCCGCATTTCCAGCATGTAGCGGCCGAGCGTTGCCTGTCGCTGCAGCACTGTCGTTGCTTCTTGTGCCCGTTCCGCGCGTTCCAGCGCCTCACAATGGCGCAAAGATTCCTGGGACAAAAGCACCAGCGCCTCCAGCCAGCCTTCGTACTGCCGCAACACCATCACGCGCGGCTGCGCATCACGCCCGGCTGGCTCAGACTGCTCCACGGAGCAAACACACACAACCGGCCTGTTGGCAGACTCGAGCGCCTTGAATACCTTGGCAAGCACATCGCCGCGCACCGATCCCACAATCGCCAGGTCAAAGGTCGCCGGGTCGAGTTCCTGGCAAAGATCACCGCCCATCAAGGTAAATGCGGGCACGGTGCGTTCCATCTGCCAGCGGCCCGTCACCGCCCGGGAAAACTCTGCCGCATCGGAAATGATCAATATGGTTGGCTGTTTCACGTTTCCGTTCTTGTTTCTTATTGCCCGGATGTCCGCCTAAGAGGTGCCTTCGTCGCTCGGAGGATTCGAATGCTCGCTAGAAGTACCGTCATTCCACTCGTGCGGGGAAACTTCAAACTCCGGCGCTCCGGCAGCGGTCGCGCCGCCCGCCCCGGCGCTGGCAGCGGCTGCCCGGACCGGTGACGCTCCCGCCCCATCCGTTTTCTTCTGTGCGCTCCGCGCTAATGCAGCATTGACGACGGCGCGCAAGTCCACCAGCATGCTCAACGGCTGTCCGGAGGAATATTCGGCATGGAACATAACTTTCCACGATTGGCAGATCATGCGCAACCGGGCCACTGGCTCCTCGGCCGAAAACTGCGCCCGCCGGCAATCCAGCGTGGTCACCCCGCGGCTCCCCAGCTCGCGCAGGCCATCCAGAATGGCGTTGAGGTCCTGGTGCATCAGGCGGAAGAAGACACGCCGCATCAGGAAGCTGAACCGGGTAAATGCCACCATGGCGGCTACCTCAAAATACTTCTCGCCCGAAGAAGTCTTGAGTTTTCGCCCCCTGTCTAGAATCTTGCTCCCCAGCAAATCGCTCAGGCTGCTGCAATGGCTGGCTTGCGAGATAAGTTCGTCCAACGGCTTAATCCACTCCGGAACTTCCGGCTGCACGCTGCCCAAAACAGGCTCCAGCATCTGCGAAACATACGCCAGATCTACGTCGGCATCTTCCAGGCGCGAAGGGGCGCAGTGCGAGAAGAATTGCACCAGCAGGAAATCAATCTTGTCGCGGTCGGAATCGGTGTGCTTCGGCTTGCTCAGATGCTGCACCAGCAGCAGGCGCAACGCTTCATCGTCCACCAAAGTCGTAGTCTGCAAGAACTGCCGGAGCTGATGAACCCGGATCCGTCCGTCCATCTCCTCGAACCACCGTCGGGCGAGCTCAACCGTTTCCTGCTCTGGCGCCTCGACTCCCCCGTCCAGTTCGTTACAAGGTTTCAGGTCGATCACAAATTCCCGCGCCAGAGCGACGTACACGGGGTATAGAACCCGCGCCGTGTTCCATTCGGCGGCGAGGTCAGTGCTTGGCGATAGATTATTCATGTTTCACGATCCAGTTGGCCACTTCCCGGGTAAACCGGGCAGCAACTGCGGTATGTCCCCCGTTGTACTGCACCGCCACCACGCAAGCCTCGGTGTCGAGAGTGCCGTCGGAGTTCTGCAGCCGCAGCTTGTCGGCAAACTCCAGCGGCAAGGTGGAAGCGAACAGCACCTCGCGCGGGGTTCCGAACTCGATGATGGTGCTCTCGGTAAGTGCCGCCCCTGGATTTGCTACCCGCGTCAGGCGGACCGGAATGCGCACCGGGGTCGCACCGGGAAAGAATTTCGCCAGCTTCGTGGTAGAGCTTTCGCGGGCCGGATATGCGCTACCGGTGGCCGATTTCGACACAGGATCCCTCTCTCCGAGTGAATGCGGCCCGGATTCCCAAGTCTGCCGGTTAGCAGGGCTCAGGCACCCGGATCGCAATCGAAGAGCAGTCTGCACGAGCGCAGCCAAATGCCAAGTCGGCGCTTTGACATCTAAACTATTGACTGTTAAGGGAAATAGGCCAGAGCCTTTGCATCCCAAGGTTAGACGATCTTAAATTGCCGTCTCAGCTTGAAACGGAGTCTCAGCGCATCCAGGACGATCCACTCCTACTGCAGCGCCTGGCTGGCCGCCGACATTGCGTCCCGGCCTCCGATGTTGTAGCGCTTAAGCTTGCGATATAAGGTCGCCCGGCTAATGCCAAGCATCCGGCCAGCCAGTGCCTTGTCGCCTTTTACCTGCTCGAAGACACGCTGAATGGTCGCCCGTTCGATGTCTTCGAGATCGGTGCTCGAAAGACTGCTCGCACCGCCGGCAGTACCAGCCGGCTCCAACCCCGGAGACACCGATGCGATTCCCGGTGGCAGATCATCTACATCTATGGTTTGCCGGTCGCCCAGCGCCACCGCCCGTTCAATACAATTCTCCAGTTCACGCACATTGCCGGGCCAGTCATATTGCAGAAGGCATTTCATGGCGCCATTGGTAACCTGTACGGAAATGCCCGGCGCGTAGCGATCCAGAAACCAATGTGCCAGCATCGGAATGTCCGACCGGCGATCCCGCAACGATGGCAAGTGAACGGTAACCACGTTGAGCCGGAAATACAGATCTTTGCGGAATGTGCCGTTGCGATACTCCGCCTCCAGATCGCGATTGGTGGCCGCAACCACCCGGACATCTACTTTGACCTTTTGGTTGCTGCCCACCGGCCGAACTTCCTTCTCCTGCAAAACTCGCAGCAGCTTGGCCTGCATTTCCAGCGGCAGCTCCCCAATTTCGTCGAGGAAAATGGTCCCCCCGCTCGCCGTCTGGAATAATCCCGCTTTCGACCTCAGAGCCCCGGTGAAAGCACCTTTCTCGTATCCAAATAGCTCGCTTTCAATCAGCGTAGGCACCAGCGACCCGCAGTCCACCGCCACAAAAGGCCGGTTCGCAAACGATCCCCGAAAGTGGATTGCCCGCGCGACCAGCTCTTTCCCGGTGCCGCTCTCGCCCGCGATCAGCACTGGAGTGCGCGTATCCTTCAGCCGCGAGATCATGCGCAACACGTCCTGAATCTTCGCCGATGACCCGACAATGCCATGCAGATCCGCATCCGTGTCCACGCGCTCCCGCAGGAACTGGTTCTCCTCCACCAATCGCACCTTCTCGGCCATGCGGCGCAGGAAAAGGCGCAACTCTTCGAGCGGAGAAAAAGGCTTGCCGATGTAGTCATAGGCGCCCAGTTTCATGGCTTGCACCGCGGTTTCGATGGAACCGTGCCCGGTCATGACCGCAACCTCGGTGCGCGGGAACATCTTTTTCACCTTCTCCAGAAATTCCAGGCCCGACATGTTTGGCATCACCATATCGGTGAGCACCATGTGGGCAGACTGCTCCTCCAGCAGCGCCAGGGCAGTCTCGCCATTGTTGGCTTCCATGCAGGCAAATCCCAGAGCCTCGCCCACAGTCATGCACAGCTTGCGGATGCTCTGCTCGTCATCCACAATCAGCAGACGGACTCGTAAGTCTTCACTCACAGTGCTTTCCCCATCGTTTTCTCCACCACGGAAATGAATTGCTGCACCCGGAAGGGTTTCTCAACGCAGGGAGCCCCGGTTTCCCGCAGTGTAGCCGCGGTCTCTTCGTTGGCGATGTCGCCGGTAATAAAAACAATGCGCCCCGCCAGTTCCGGACGATTGTGAGACACCCAGGCGTGCACATCGGCGCCGTCCACTCCCCCCGGGGTGCGCATGTCGGACACCACGCCCAGAAATTTCCCCGATTCCAATTGCCGCAGACCTTCCACCCCAGACTCGGAGCATACGACCGTGTACCCATTCCGCTCCAGCGCGGCGCGGACATAGGCCATCACCGCGGGCTCATCTTCGATAAGCAACACCGGCAAGACGGCGGGCTTCATGGCTAGTAGGGTCATGGCTGTATTACCCCGGCTGCGGCCCCGACTGAGGCCGGTTCTGACGCGGCCGGGAGACGCACGATAAATGTCGCGCCATCCCCGTCGCTATTGTTGTGACAGAGAATCTCGCCCCCGTGCTCATGCACAATCCCGTAACAAATGCTGAGGCCGAGCCCGGTGCCTTTGCCGATCTCCTTGGTGGTGAAGAACGGGTCAAAGATGCGCTCGGAGGATGAAATCCCCTGTCCGTTGTCGCGAAAAACCACTTCGATGAAGCCCGCCCGCTGCGCCGTCTGGATCTCGATGCGGGCCGGGCGCCCCATATCCCGCACCGCGTCATAGGCGTTGTTGATGATGTTCAGGAATACCTGCTGCAACTGGTGCGAATCTCCAATCACCGGCGACAGCTCCGGATCGAGCTGCTCCGTGACCTCGACCCCCCGGCTGTGAAAATCGTAGGCCCGCAACTGCACCGTGCGCCGCAGAATCATGTTGAGCTGCACCGGCTTGCGCTGCGGCGGCATCTGACGGGCGAAGCTCAGCAGGTTCTGAACAATCTGCTTGGTACGTTGCGCTTCCTGCAAAATGACGCGCAGGTCCTTGCGTGCGCTCTCCGGCATTTCTGGGTTTTCCATCAGCAGATCGGCAAATCCCAGAATCGCGGTCAGAGGGTTGTTGACTTCGTGCGCCACGCCGGAAACCAGCTGGCCCACCGCTGCCATTTTTTCCGCGTGCATGAGTTTGGCTTGCAGAGTGGCCGCATCGGTAATGTCACTCATCACCACCACAATGCTTGCCACATTCCCCTGATCGTCGCGCATCGGGCTTAGATTCACGGCGAACTGCCCAACCCGCCCGTCGCCGCGCAGAATCTGAAGCTCAAGATTGTCCACTTGCTGCCCGGAAAGCGTCGCCGCGAAAGCCTCTCCCATCGTCTGCCGCCGCGGCGCCGCAACCAGATCCTCCAGCGGATGCCCCAACAGTTGTTTCTGCTGATACCCCATCTCATACCAGCGCCGGTTGGCGTAGCTGACCAGTCCCGCCGTATCCGCCACCAGAATCAAACTCTGCGTATTGTTCAGAATCTTGCCCGAGAAGTCGCGTTCGCGCTGCAACTCGGCTTGAAATGTCTTGAGTCCGCTGATGTCCAGCATCAGCCCGCGGTATTGCAGAATCCTTCCCTGCGCATCGCGAACCGCAAATGCATTGATCAGGACGTGCACCGCCAATCCGTCCTTGCGGCGCAAGCTCTGCTCGTGGTTGCGCACCACGCCATGCTGCTGCATAAGCCGGGTAAGCTCCTGGTAGGTGTCCTCGGAAAAGCACACCTGCCTGCGGATGTCCGCCTGCAAAAGTTCTTCCCGGCTGCCATAATTCAGCATGCGGACAAGGGCATCGTTAACCTCAATGAACCGCCCGTCCGGAGTAGAGAAAAACAGTCCTTCCTGAATGTTGTCAAACAGTTCCCGGTACCGCCGCTCCGCCTCCCGCCGGTCGGTAATGTCTTTCAGCACGTGGATCGTCTGCAAGCCTTCGTCGCCGGCTCCATGCACCTGCGAAGTCGAGACCAGGTAAGTCCGGTCCAGCACGGGATGAACAAACTCATCCGAGGCGCCCGTGTCGGTCAGGCGGCAGAACGGGCATGCGGGCAGCGGCGTCTCATTCCCCATCGCCAACAGCGAGGACATATTGACCCCGATCAGTTCACCGGGCTCGACCCCAATGAAGTCGGCCAGCGACCGGTTCACTCGCAGCACCCGGCCGGAAAGATCGTGGGCCACGATGAAATCGGTGATGGCGTCAAAAATCTCTACCCAATGCCGGTTGGCTTGGTCCATGCGTGTGAAAAGACGCGCATTCTCTAGTGCAATGGACGCATGGCCGGCGATCGCCTGCAGTAGTTGTTCTTCCTCGCCGCTCAACGATTTCCCACGATTGGCAAGGCAAAGCACGCCGGCGAGTTCCCCGGACGCCGCTCGTAGCCGGACCAGAGTGCAGTCGTTCCAGCCCAACGCCTCGCCCAATTGCGCTCCCAACAGCTCGCTGGCCGCCGCGGAGACAATGTCCCGCGAATCCTTCTTCAGCAAATCGCCGATACCCTGTTCCAGTCCGCGCATGAGCGAAGCCGGCGGGCTGGATTCGCCGTTGAACCGGCTTAGAGCGATGGTTTCCCATCCCGGCTCCTGCTTCATCACAACGGCAGCCGATTCCGCATTCATGATTTGCGCGGCTCTCAGCACAAAGCTCTTGGCGAACTCCGGAAGCCTAAGCAGTGAATTCAGCTCAAGGGCCAGTCCCATCAATGATTCGGCCCGGCGCCGGTGTTGCTCCGAGAGTTGCAGATTGCGGGTCACTTCCAGCGCAACCGCAACCTGCGCCGCCAGGGCCTTGGCCCGGCGGATGTCCTCCTGCGAGATGCCGCCGCCATTCAGCTTGTCCAGTACTCCGAACATTCCCAGCACGTGCCCGTCAGTGCCCACCATCGGCACCGTCAGCAGTTGCCGCACGTGGTACTTGGCAACCAATTCCTGGTTGACCCCGGCCAGTTCCGCGGCATTATCTGTCCAAAACTCTTCCCGGTTCATCAGGGCGCGGCTGGCGATGCTTTCGGGAAAAACCGCAGCTACGATCGCACTTTCACCGCCGCTGCATTTCCAGCGGATATGGAATTCGCCCGCCTCCGCCAGTCCGACGAACCCGCGGCCGAACCCCAGGAAGTCACTGGCCCGCACCACGAAGTGCTGCAGGAAACGATCCACGTCGGCAATCGAACCGAGCTCTGATGAAATCTCCAGCACTTGGTGCAGTTCGTGAGCCTGGGCGCGCGCCGTGGCGTAGAGTTCGGCATTGGCCATGGCGACCGCTCCAAAGCCCGATACGGCCGAAACCAAGGATTTCTCCGCCATCGTGAAGACGCCGTCCGCGCGGGGATACACCAGCACAGCGCCCTGCGTGCGGGACGTTCGGAAAGGCGCGGCGATCAACATACCCGCCGGCACCAGATCACCCAGCGTATGAGTTGAAGGTTCGATGGCAAAAGCCACCGGCTCGCCCGCCGCCACCGCCCGCGCCGCCAAGTCCGCCGCGAACTGCAATCCTTTGCGGTCATGCCGGGCCCGCGCCGCTGCCGCGAACTGCGGCGATTCGCCGGATACCGTATGCAGATTGAACCCCGCGCCCTGGCGCACCAGAATGCAAACCAGCCGGGTGCGCAGCAGCACCCGCAACCTGTCCGCCAGGGCCTCAGCCACCGCCGATGAGTCCGGCACGGAATGCAGCGCTTGCGCTACCTCCGCCAGAATCTCCGCCCGCCGATGCTCCTCGCGAGAGACCTGAGCCAGACGGCTCGCCTCTAACAGAGTGCCGAGCTGACCTGCCAGGATGGTGGCCTTGGCCGCCAGATCATCGTTGAAAAAGTCGGGCTGGGATGCGCTTATAAAAACTGCGGCTCCAATGATCTCGTTTGCCACCACTAATGGCGCGGCCATCACCGACCTTGCATGAAACTCCGCGGCCATCGGGTAGTGCGCCGGGTCGACCTGGTTCACGTACAAGGTCCGGCGTTGCCGAATCGCTTCGCTCGCCGCGGCGCTCTGGCTCGCCTTCAGCCGCCGCCCGCGAAAGCTGTCCGCCATCAGGCCGTCCGCTTCCGCGCCCACCAACTCTTCCGCGGAAACTGAGCGCCAGAAATAGGCGCCGTCCACCGCGAAAAACTTGCGCGTGGCACGGCAGAACAATCCGATTAACGCAGGTAGTGGTGTCCCGTCCGAGGCAGCTGTGGAAAGCTGCAACAGCAATTTCTGAAAAGAATCCTCCGCGCGGGGGTCGAAACCTTCCACCACGGTAGTGTTTGCGGTTTGCATCTTCAGAAAAGAACCAGTCAGCGTCCTCGGTCCGAAACTAAGTAATTGAAACTATTGGAAAAATAGACTGCAATCTCAATTTGAGTCAAGGGAATAACGGGTGGGGTGTCTTGTTGGGAAACCGGCTAGGAGGCCTTTAGAACCCCCGGCTCACTATCTCATCCTGAGATAAGACCCCCTTCCTGAGACGAATTTAAGCTCCAACACGGCTCTGGAGAATCGCAAGAAAGAGACAGTAACAGCCTTCCGGAACAATAACTTAACATCAACTACAAGACCAAGCGATGGGGTACACCAGCATGGCAGCGGCATTGCACTTGTTCAAGAACAGCACCTGTCCTGAGGAGGATGATCTGTGTCTTCTTACAGTGCGCAAAAATGGGCGGCCGGAAGCCTTTTCCTGCTGCTTGGACTGACCGCCCTGGCGGTGGGGTTGGAGCCGTTGCCCGCATTCGGTCAGGACGAGCTCAAGCGCAAGGTAGAGACCAAAGTGGCCCCTGTCTATCCGGACCTCGCCCGGCGCATGAACATCGCCGGAACCGTAAAAGTCATAGTTGTGGTCGCCCCCAATGGCACCCTGAAGACCACCCGGGTGCTCGGCGGAAATCCGGTTCTGGTAAATGCCGCGGTGGATGCTCTGAAGAAATGGAAATTCGAACCCGCTTCCCAGGACAGCACGGGTACGGTCGAGTTCAAGTTTGAAGCCCCGCGCTAAACAGGAGATTGAGAGATCCGCCATGTCTGAAAAACGAATAGCTGGCTGCATCGCTGAAAACGTAACCGAGCGGAGGAATGGCAAATGACGATTGGCAAGAAACTCTACGTGAACTTTGGAGCCGTCCTTGCGATGGTCGTGGTGCTGTTCCTGGTAAACCTGGTCGCCGTCCAGCGCGAGCACAGTGCCAAGGCCGCCGCCTCCCAGGCCCTGGAAATGGCCGAGACCACCGACCGCATTACTTTCCAAATGATGCAAAACCGGCTCTACCTGAGCAACTATCTGTTGAGCGGAGACACCCGCGAAGTCGATCGGCTGAATGACGGCATCCACACGCTCATTGACAAGCTGCAAACCAGCCAGCCGAAGGCCAATTCCGAGCAGCAGCGCGCCGCCCTGAACAAGGTCGAGCAGAACGAGCAGGCTTGGTCCACCGAATTCGCCGCCCCCTTGATTGATAAGCGCAAGGATGTGGATTCCGGCAACGCCACCGTGGCCGAGCTTCAGATTTTCTATCTGCAGAAAGATGCATCCTCCTGGGTGAAGAATTCCACCCAATATCTCGAGGTCGCCGACGTGGAGAACAAGAAGGTTCTCGAAGAGCGGCGCAAATCCGACGAAACCGCCGCTACCGCAACCATTGTCATCGCGCTGATCAGCACCCTGCTGGCGCTCGCGCTTGGCATCGCCATTGCTTACACCTCCGCGAAATCAATCACCGAACCGCTCGCCAATCTCATGAAGGTGGCGCGGCAGATCGGCGATGCCGGCGATCTGGACCACGAAATTGACATTCAGCGCACGGATGAAATCGGCGGACTGGCGCGCACCTTCACCACCATGATCACCTACCTGAAGGAAATGGCGAGCGTCTCCGAAGCCATTGCCGGCGGCAATCTGACAGTTCAAGTCGAGCCGCGATCCAAGAACGACACCTTGGGCAACGCCTTTGCGCGCATGATCGAAGGTCTCAGAAACCTGGTTCGCAATGTGCGTGACGCCTCATCCCAGGTCGCCAGCGCTTCCAACCAGGTGGCCGGCGCTTCCGACGAGTCCGCCAAAATCAGCCTGCAAACCTCCTCCGCCATTGACGAAGTCACCAGCACCATGCACGAGATGAGCGTCAACGTTCAAAACATGGTGAAGAGCACGCAGGTGCAGGCTTCCAGCGTAAGCGAAACTTCGGCATCAATCGACCAGATGGTGGCTTCCATCCAGCGCGTGGCCGATACCGCCAAGGTGCTCCTGGACATCTCCAACCGCTCCCGCGAAGAAGTGCACAGCGGAATCACTACCATGGAAAAAGCCACCGACGGCCTGAACCGGATCAACACCACCATTCAGTCTTCCAGCGAGATCATTGATGTGCTCGGCCAACGGGCCGACGACATCGGCAAGATCATCGAGGTCATTGACGACCTCGCCGAACAGACCAATTTGCTTGCTCTGAATGCCGCCATTGAAGCCGCCCGCGCCGGAGAGCACGGCCTGGGCTTCGCCGTCGTCGCCGACGAAGTCAGAAAGCTGGCGGAAAAATCGGCGCAGTCCACCAAGGAAATTTCTGAGCTCATCCAGAGCATTCAGAAGGAAGCTCGCAAAGCGGTCGAGAACATGGACCAGAGCACCGACATCGTGAACGAAGGACTGGGCCTTGGACAGGAGCTCAACACCGCGCTGCGCAAGATTTCCAACGTAGTCACGGAAGTGTACAAGTTCGCCCAGGAAATCGGCGCCGCCACCAACGAACAGTCCCACGGCTCCTCCCAGATTGCGCGCGCCACCACCCGCTTGAACGAGATCACCCACGAGATCAACTCGGCGGTCGAAGAGCAGGCCTCCGGCGCCCACGCCGTGGTCAAGGCCATGGAGGGGATGCGCGAACTGGTGCAGCAGACCACTTCAGGTTCCACCGAGCTCGCCGCGTCCGCTGAACAGATGTCGAAGATGTCCCGCGGATTGTTGGATTCCATGGATCGCTTCGCCCTTGAACAGACCGAGCGTGTCCTGGCTCATTCCGAAGGCAGAAGCGCGGCCAAGAACCAGACCCGGCACGCCGCCGCTGGGGCGCGCGGCTAGCCCCGAGTCGAATTCATGAACCCTGAACTGCACATCGTCGGTTTTCAGGTGGGACGCGAGACTTACGGCGTGCCTATCACTTCCCTGCACGAAATCGTGCGCGTGCCGGAGATCACAGTCGTGCCGGATGCCCCGGATTACATGGAGGGAGTCATCAACCTGCGGGGCAGGATCGTTTCGGTTCTCGATTTGCGCAAGCGTCTCGGCGAGGCCCAGGTCGCGCCCAGCCGGCGCAACCGGATTCTGGTGGTCGAGCACAATGGCTGCCTCGCCGGGCTCATCGTGGACTCCGCCTCCGAAGTTCTCAAGATTCCTGCCGCCGACGTCGAACCATCTCCCACCGAATTCGTGGATGGCGGACTGAATTGCGTCACCGGCTTGGGGAAGTATCAGGGACGGTTGATTGTTTTACTGGATATGGCGAGGCTGCTGGTGTTCAGCAGCCCGGGCCAGGGCGGCGAACCGGGCGAGGCCCGCAGCAGGGCCGTAGCTTCGACGCCGGCCCGCGCGGCATCGGCTGCAAAATAGATTCGAAGCAAGTGTACGAAAAAATTCATGGCTAGCGCAGGCATGCAGGCACAGCTCACCGAACCTGAACTCAAGCTCTTGCAGACGCTCGTGTACCAGGAATGCGGTATGCATTTCGATTCCCGCCGGGCTCACTTTCTGCAGGATCGCTTGCAGCGCCGCCTGAAAGAATGCCAGTTGGATTCTTTCTACAGCTACTACCGCCTGCTGATCAGCCGTGAAGGCAAGGAAGAACTCAGCAAGCTGCTGGAAAATCTCACCGTCAACGAGACCAGCTTCTTCCGCAATAAGGCGCAAATGGACTTATTCCACAAGCAAATCCTCGACGAGATGCTGCGCCGCAAGCAGGAGCGCCGCGACTTCTCCATCCGCATCTGGAGCGCCGGCTGCTCCACCGGTCAGGAGCCCTATACCATCGCTATGCTGGTGGCGGATGCCCTGTCTTATCACTGCCTGCGCACGCCCTCGACGGTGGAAATGCCCTTTCCCAAACCGCTCGTCCCTCCGCCCTGGAAAGCGGAGATTCTCGCCAGCGACATCAGCTACTCGGTCTTGCGCGCCGGCCAGGAGGGGATTTACAGCGAAAACCAGATGGCCTCGGTGGACTACAACTACCGCCTTCGCCATTTCGACAAAGTCGGCGACCGTTACGCGGTGAAAAAGGCCCTGAAGGAAATGGTGCACTTCGACTTTCACAATCTGAAAACCGAATATCTGCCTCAGCACAACGACGTCATCTTCTGCCGCAACGTCATGATGTACTTCGATGAAGCCGAGCAAAAGCGCCTCATCGAAAAATTCCGCCGCTGCCTCAATCCCGGAGGCTTTCTCCTCGTGGGACATGCCGAAAGCCTGCTGGGGCTCACCGATAAGTTCAACATGATTTACCGCAATACCGGAACCGCGTACCAGCAGATCGAGGGGGCGGAATGACCCAATTCTCGGACGAACGCGGGGCGGAATTGCTGGAACTTTTCTTCGAAAGCGCGCAGGAGTTGCTGCAATCGCTCAACCAGGACGCGCTGAAGCTGGAAATGAACCCCGGTGACGTTGAAACCATCCGCAGCATCCGGCGCATCGTCCACACACTCAAAGGCGATGCTGCCGCCACCGGTTGCCGTGAACTCAGCGAACTGGCTCATGAACTCGAAGACGCGCTGGCGCTCGAAACCGTATCTTCGGAAGTTTCCGTGGCGGAAATCGCGTTTGCCGCCGCTGATATTTTCGGCGCCATGTTGGCCTCCTATCGCCTGCAGGCCGAGCTTCCTTCGACACAGTCTCTCCAACAACTTGTCCACCGTCTGACGTCCGACCCCAAAACGGTCAAGCCTCGCAAACGTCGTGCGCAGAAAACCAGCGTCGGCTCAGCGGTATGGACGGAGTATGAAAAGCTCGCGCTGCACAACGCGGCGCAGCAGGGGAAATACGTGTATCACATCCAGGCGCGCATTGATCCGCAGTGCGCCATGCCCATCGCGGCCCGGCAACTCGTGCTCAATGCCTTGGCGGCAGCCGGTGAGGTTCTGGGAACCCGCCCCGAGGCCGGATCGCCCGAAGTCGCCAAGGAATTCCACCTGCTGCTGGCCAGCACACAGACGAGCGAGTTTCTGGTTGCAAAATGCCGTATTCCGACCGTCGTCTCGCAAGTGACCGTTGAAAAAGTTGAAGCTGAAAAGACTGAGGAAGCGAAGGTTGAAGGCCCAACGGAGAGGGTGGTGACGGATCCCGGTGGCGCAACCAGGGCAGAGGAAGAAACTGGCGCCCAGGCGCAATCCGGCGCAAGCCAGCAGCCTCCCGCTCCATCCTCCCCGGAACAGGATAAAAACGGCAGTCCCCGACCCCTGGCTGCGGCGCCGGACAACATCCTGCGCGTGGACGCCGGGCGTATTGACAACGTCTTGAACTTGCTGGGCGAACTGATTATTGGCAAGTCCATGCTGCAACAGGCTCTCAACGAGTTTGCCAGGCATTATCCCAAGGAGGCCATGCGCGGCCGCTTCGCTGATGCGCTGGCTTTTCAAGGGCGGGTTCTGAATGACCTGCAACGCGCCGTCATGAAGGTCCGCATGGTCCCGGTTGACCAACTGTTCCGGCGCTTCCCGCGGATGGTGCGCGATGTGGCCAAACAGTGCGGCAGGCAAGTGGATCTGGTCATCAGCGGCGGTGACACCGATCTCGACAAGAGCTTGCTCGATGCGATCGCAGAACCGCTGACCCATCTGCTGCGCAATGCCGTCAGCCATGGCATTGAAACCGCCCAGGAACGTGCCGCCAAGGGCAAGCCGGAGCGCGGCACCCTCCGTCTGGAGGCTTATCATCATGGCAATCAGGTGGTCATCGAGATTTCCGATGACGGCCGGGGCATTGACTCGCAGAAGGTGAAAACCCGCGCTCTGGAAAAGCAATTGGCGACCCCCGAAAGCGCGTCCACCTTGACTGAAGCCGACATTTTGGGACTGATCTTCCGTCCCGGTTTCAGCACTGCCGAAGAAATCACCGAGATCTCGGGCCGGGGCGTGGGTCTGGACGTGGTGCAGAGCGTCCTGCACCGCCTGAAAGGCACCGTGGAGGTCGAAACTCGCCCGGGCAAAGGCGTTACCTTCCGCCTGAAGCTGCCGCTTACCCTGGCTATCATCAAGGCGTTGCTCTTCCGGGTCGAGCACCGTCTGTATGCCATTCCCCTGAACACCGTGGCCCAGATTGCACGCGCCCGTGAATCGGACTTGCACCAGGTGGATAACTGCGAGGTCTTGCAGCTGCGCCAGGAGGTGTTGCCTATAGTACGGCTGGGGCGTCCGGCGCCACTGGACTCCCAAAGCTCAAGCCAAAGGTCAAGAAAGATCTTCGTATTGGTCATGGCCCTGGGCGAGCGCAAACTCGGGCTGCTGGTGGAGGCTCTGGAAGGCGAAGAGCAACTGGTCATCAAGGCACTGGATGACCAAACCGTTGAGACCGATCTGGTCAGCGGCGCGTCCATTCTGGGCGACGGCCGCGTGGTGCTCATTCTGAATCTTGCCGCCATTGTGGAGCGTTTCTCCAGGTCCCGCCCCGACGCGGCCAAAAGTCTCAGCTTCGGCCTATTGCTCTCCCATGCCGAACGGGCGCGAGCCAGCCTGCTTCAGGCCGGGGTGCCCTCATGACATCTCCCGTGCGCGTGTTGGTGGTGGACGATTCAGCCCTGATGCGCAAGCTGATCCC
>Ga0210394_10004149_pt1 | contig 17192 bp, 13 predicted proteins | sample IncBWC12MmetaG_FD_160121 | JGI IMG/M metagenome (GOLD analysis project Ga0210394, IMG submission 160121) | Forest soil microbial communities from Barre Woods Harvard Forest LTER site, Petersham, Massachusetts, United States - Inc-BW-C-12-M | ecosystem: Environmental > Terrestrial > Soil >... | reverse complement strand
TGAGCGTGAGCCGCGGCTTGCGATACACCGCGATCGCGGTTGTGGCTCATCTGTACGGGCGTCATTTCGTCCGCGTGCTCCGGCATCCGACGCAATACTGGGGCTGGCTGTTGCTGTTCACCGCGGCTGTTCTGGCTTTGATTGGGGCGGGGATCCTGGTCAACAAGCGGATGCTGCCTGCGCCGGCTCGATGAGGGAGGAGCGCCCTGGACGTCTATCTGGTCGACGGCACATACGAGTTGTTCCGCCACTTCTACGCGCTGCCATCCGCGCGCGACCCGAACGGCAGCGAAGTCGGCGCGGTTCGAGGCTTGCTTGCTTCGGTCCTGGGCATGATCAAGGGCGGTGCAACGCACATCGCCGTCGCAACCGACCACGTCATCGAGTCGTTTCGCAACGACCTGTGGGCGGATTACAAGACCGGCGAAGGCATCGATCCCGATTTGCTGTCGCAATTCCCGTTGCTGGAAGAGGCCCTAAGGGCGGCTGGTGTGGTTGTCTGGCCAATGGTGGAGTTCGAGGCGGATGACGCGCTCGCCGCGGGGGCGGAGGCTGCGGCGCGTGACCCGCGCGTCGATCGCGTTGTGATTTGCACTCCCGACAAGGACCTGGCACAGTGCGTACGCGGCACTAGGATTGTCCAGTTGAATCGCCGGACGCGCGTCATGTACGACGAGGCTGGGGTGACGCAGAAGTTCGGCGTGCCGCCTCGATCGATCCCCGATTACCTCGCGCTGGTCGGCGATGCTGCCGACGGATATCCGGGCCTTCCCGGCTGGGGCGCGAAGTCGACGGCAGCAGTTCTCGCCAAGTTCGGCCATATCGAATCGATTCCCACGGACGCGCGCGATTGGCATGTGGACGCCGCCAACGCCAGTTCCCTCGCCGCGACGCTGGCGCGCGAACGTAAGCGGGCGATGCTGTTCCGAACCCTGGCCACGCTGCGCACCGACATTGCGCTTTTCGATGACGTGGACGAATTGCGGTGGGAGGGCCCGGAGCAGGGTTTCGACGCCCTTTCGGCACGATTCGACGCAGCAATCACCGAAGCTCGCCCTGGGAAACGACTTCATTGACGGGAGACTCTAAAGACCATGCCGCCCCCAGAAAAGCCGCCGGTGCCGAACGAAGAACCTCCTGATTCAACACCTCCTGTAGTAGATCCGGCACCCGATCCCAAGACCGATCCAACAGCGATCGACCCGGACGACGCACAGATAGAGCCGCCGAAAGACGACGCTTTTGAGAAGAAGTAGATTCAACGCTCAGCCTTTGAACTAGCGATTTTGTTGACGAAGCGTCTCCCGTCCGTCCGCATGCTCACGCATGGCGGTTCCTTAAACCGTGAGGGAGCGGACAGCCCGTGAATATCACGAGGCAAAAACAGGCCGTGAATGCTAAACCAACAGCTTTGTGACCTCGAGACATTTCTCGATTTCATCTGCATTATTGAACAGCGCCGGTGCGATGCGGACCTGTCCGTTCCTTGCGGTTACCTCGATCCTCGCGGCCTGGAAAGCCGCGCGGACATCGGCTGCCGGCCGGCTGCAATAAAACGTCACGATGGAGGACCGGTTTCCGGGCGGAGTGAACAGTTTATGGCCCTGTTTCCCCAGCCCCTGGTGAAGCTGTTGTGCCAACGCTACCGTGTGTTGTTCGATACGCGCAATGCCGACTTTTTCAAGATAGGAAAGGCTTGCCTGTAATTGCGAGACGGCGCCGAACGCACGGCTGGTGCCCTCGAACTTCCTGGCGTTTCTCAGAAGCTGATAGTGATAATCGGGATCGGTGCGCGCGACTGAGAATTCTCCAATGCGGTCGGATTGAATCCGGTCGATGACGTCCCGGCTGACGAAAAACGGCGCGACTCCAAACTCCGCCATCAGCCATTTGTATGAACCGCAGCATAGCGCATCGACACCCGAGGCGCGGACATCGATGTCGATCATTCCGACAGCCTGCACCGCGTCGGCATAGAATAATGCCCCGTGAGCGTGGGCGAGATCGGCGATGGGCCGCATATCGTGCCGGAATCCGTTCAAGTGCGACACCCAGGCAACCGATACGATGCGCGTCCGCTTGTCGATGTGCGGTTCGAAATCCCGGGCGGTCACCGCGCCGTCCCGGTTTTTCACAATTCGCAGCTCAATGCCGCGCGACGCCTCCAGAGCGCGATAAAGAACGAACTCCGTGTTGTAATGCAAGTCGTCAATAACCACGTTATCCCCCGCCGTAAGGCCGATGCCGTTGGCGATGACGCTTTCTCCTTCACCTGTCGAATTGAGGAGGCCGATTTCGTCGGGCGCGGCCTTCACCATCTTTGCGAATTGTGTGCGAACCGCCTCATTGGTAGCCATCAGCGCATTGAGCTGCATGGGCCGGCCGCTTTTCCCTTCGATATAGGCGTGGTTCGCGGCAACCACGGCCCGAGGCGTGGGCGCGATATAGGCCGAGTTGAGAAAGATGTGGTCGGAAACGATAGGAAAGTCGGCGCGCACGCCGAGCGGATCGCGGCGCTGGTCCGACTTCGATTGCGCGGCGACGCGGGCAGGATGGACCGCAGCTGCAGCGGCGACCACGAAAGAACGACGATCCATCGACATATCCCGAACCTCCAGAGCCTTGAAGGCCATACTACAACACCTGACTTCAGCAGGGTGCTGAAAAACCAGAGCAGGTCGCTTCCTGCGGTCGCGGCTCAGAATCGGATGTACATAAACCACTTGCTTACCGGGCCGCGACCGCAGGAAGCGACCACTAGTTGTGGACCGTCCCGGTGATTTCAACAGCGTCGGGAGCGGTCAGACCCCAACGTTGCCTCACAACAGCGCTTAAGGAATGACCGGGACGGACCGCTAGCTGCGAGAATCGCGCCCGAGCGCCTACAATGGACATCTGAGGTGACTGGTATGAATTCAATTCGAAGGTGGATTCTTTGTGGAATTGTTGCCGGGTGCGTGCTCTTCGCCCAGAACCCGGGCATTAAGCGCACGATCGTCAAGACGCAGGACGTCTCGGGGGGTCACCAGGCGGTCATCGCGAGCGTCACGATTGCGCCAGGGGCATCGGCCGGACGCCACACCCATCCCGGTGAAGAGATCAGCTACGTCATCGAAGGGGAGGGCGAAATTCTGATCGACGGTCAGCCGCCGCTTCCAATAAAGGCCGGCGATGGTTTCGTGATTCCAGCCGGGGCGATCCACGATGCGCATAACACCGGCACGGCGCCTATAAAGCTGGCTGCCGTTTACTACATCGAAAAGGGCAAGCCGCTGGCCACACCCGCAAAGTAAACGCGCCTAGGAAACGTGCGCGCCCTGAGTTCCCACGTACACGGAGTACAACGACTGGCTCGCGGCCATGAACAGCCGGTTGCGCTTGGCGCCCCCAAAGCAGATATTGGCGCAGATTTCCGGTAACAGGATCATCCCGATGCGCTGCCCCGCGGGCGAAAAAACGTGCACGCCGTCGTAGCCGGCCCCGCCGTTCGCCCCCGCCCAGATGTTGCCATCCACGTCGGCGCGGATGCCGTCGGCGAGGCCGGATCTTCCACCCAGCTTCATGTCCGTGAACAGCTTCTGATTGCGCAGCTTGTTATCGACGATGTCGAACATCTGCACATCCTTCGGTGCGCCTGTGTCGCAGACGTACAGCTTCTTATAGTCGGGCGAGAAGCAGATGCCGTTGGGCTTGTCGAGCGCGTCGGTCACTTTTTCGATCTTGGCCGTCTTCGCATCCACGCGGTAGACAGCCTCCTTCAACTCCGGTTTGGCCTGGAAGCCTTCATAATTGCCGAGGATGCCGTAAGGCGGGTCGGTGAACCAGATGGAACCATCCGGATGAACGACGATATCATTCGGCGAATTGAGCGCCTTGCCGTCGTACTTATCGGCGATGGTGGTGACTGCCCCGGTATGCTCATAGCGCACCACTCGCCGGCCACCGTGTTCGCAGGAAAGCTGCCGCCCTTCGAAGTCGAACGTGTTGCCGTTGCTGTAACCGGAAGGACTGCGGAACGTGGTGACGTGACTGTCCTCTTCGAGGAAGCGCATCTGCCGATTGTTCGGAAGATCGCTCCAGACCAGGAAACGCCCCTCGCCGCACCACGCGGGGCCCTCCGCCCACTTCGTCCCGACGTAATGCCGGTAGATGACGGCATTGAAGATCTGGTACTTTGCGAAGCTCTTATCGACCGCTATGACGTCCGGGTCGGGATAGCGAACGAGCTGATTGTTGGTCCAGTCGCGTGGCGTCTGTGCCAGCGCAGGGGTGGCAGCGGCCAGCGCAAGGAACGATCTGCGGCTGAGGCCGGGCGTTTTAATATAATCGGAGCGCATCGGCGACATTGTATGCTATTTCAGTGTGTTCCGGTTGGAAAGTTCAGGAGACTTCTATGAAACGGATGACCTCGTCAGTGACTCTGTTGGTGCTGGCCTCCGCGGCTATGTTTGCGCAGCGTAAGGCAACCATCGAAAATGTGCGCGAGATTCCATTCTCGACGGTGCCGAACTTTTTGAAACTTCCGCCGGGCGAGTATCTCGGCGAATCGGTCGCGGTCGCGACCAACTCGAAGGGCCACATTTTTGTTTATCACCGAAGCGCCAATACGCGGCTGTTTGAATTCGACCAGGGCGGCAATTTCGTGAAGGAAATCGGCAGCGGCTATTACGGCTTCGAATTCTCCCATTCGGTGCGCGTCGACAAGGACGACAATATCTGGACGGTCGATGAGGGCACCAATATGATCACGAAGTTCAGCCCCGATGGAAAGGTGCTGATGGTGCTCGGCCACAGGCCCCCGGCCGTCGTCGGAGTGCAACTCGCTCCTCCAGGTCCGAATGTCCCGGCGCAGAAATATATTTTCTGCCGGCCGACGGACGTGGGCTGGGACCCGCAGGGCAACATCTTCGTTTCCGACGGCTATTGCAACAATCGCGTCGTGAAATATGACAAGGACGGCCGCTTCCTGGCGCAGGCGGGCAGCGAAAAGGCGGGCAAAGCTCTGGGAGAATTTAATCTGCCGCACGGTTTGCAGGTGGACGGACAGGGCAACGTCTGGGTGGCCGACCGCACCAACTCGCGCTACCAGGTGCTGGACAACAACCTGAAGCCTTTGCGGGAGATTACGAATCTTGGCGTCGGCTGGACGATGTGCATTTCGCCGGGCCCGCATCAATACGCGTTCTTCTCGAACTCCAACCCAAACGGAAACATGCCGGGTACGTGGGATACTACCGGCGAAATTTACAAGGCGGAACTGGACGGGACCGTGATCGGCAGGTTCGGTCACCCGGCGAAGCTGCCCCCCGGTTTCCAGGTGGTTCACATGATGGATTGCCGCAATCCGAACGAGATCATCGTGGGCGAAATCGAGTCGTGGCGGGTGCAGAAACTTATTCTTCAGAAAACCACGGCGAAGGCCGGCGGGGCGCAATAAAGGAGAACACCATGAAAATACTAATGCCAGCACTTCTCGCGGCGACCTTGATTGCAACTGCCCAGGACGCACCTGAAATTAAGTTCGATTCCGTACCCAACGCTCTTCAGCTTCCCGCGGGCTTTTACCTTGGCGAGGTAGGCGGGGTGGCGACGAACTCGCACGGGCAGATTTTCGTTTACACGCGAACCGGCCATCCCACCATTACGATCGGGACCGCGCGCCCATTCGCCCACGGCGGCTCGCGCTTGTTCGAGTTCGACCCCAACGGCAGGTTCGTCCGCGAGGTCGGCAAAGACACCTACGCGTTCATGTATGCCGCGCAGGTGCGCGTCGACGCAAGCGATAACATCTGGGTGGTGGATGAGATGACCAACATGGTGATCAAGTTCGATCCACAGAGGCGTGTGGCCATGCTGCTGGGGCGAAAAGAGGAATCGGTGCGCGTTCCGGCGCGTGCGCCGTCGGGAAACGGCGCGGGACAGCCGACGGATCTGTTCGATCGTCCGACCGACGTCGCGTGGGACGCGGCCGGGAACATCTTCGTCGCCGACGGCTTGGGCAATGCGCGCATCGCCAAGTTCGATAAAGACGGCAAATTCGTGAAATCCTGGGGCAAGAGGGGGACAGGACCCGGGGAATTCGCCAATGTGCGCAGCATCGCGGTGGACGCGGAAGGCAATGTTTATGCCGCCGATGGCGGAAACCGGCGCGTTCAAGTTTTCGACAATAACGGTGAGTTGAAGACCGCCTTTACCAATGTCGGCAATGCGCAGGCGCTATGCATCGCGAAGGGAGCGAATCCGGTTTTGTATGTTTCGAACTCCAATCCGCCGGACGACATCGACCGCGACGGTGAGATCTACAAACTGAAATTGGACGGAACGATTACCGGCAAGTTTGGCCGGGCCGGGAAATTGCCGAAGGAGTTCGGAACGGTGAATGCTATCGACTGCCGCAGCGGAAATACGCTGTATGTCGGCGAGATCGGCAATCTGCGGGTGCAGAAACTCGTGCTGCACTAAGCCCATGAAATCCGGGTCCACCACGCGACGTAAGCTGCTTGCCGGCGCGGGCGGCGTGCTGGCCGGTTCGTCTTTGCTGCGCGCGCAGCAATACCCATTGCGTGACAACACCCGCGTGCCCGCGATGGATGAGCTCTCGACCGTGATGGAGTTTGAAGCCGTCGCCTTCGCGAAACTTCCGCGCGAGGCGTACACGTATACCGCCTACGGGTCCGAGGGCGAGTTTACTTTGCGCCGCAACCGGCAAGCGTTCGATTGGGTGGAACTGATTCCGAAGGGAGTGATGGACGTCAGCTCGATCGACACCGCTTCCGAATTGCTAGGCACACCAATGGCGTTTCCCATCATGGCTGCGCCCTCTTCGGGCCACGCGGAGCTTCATCGTGACGGAGAATTGGCCACGCACCAGGGAGCGACGGCGGCCGCCAGCACGCCGATGATCGTCAGCAATAACGCCAGCTTCCCGATGGACAAAATCGCTGCGGCGGCAAAGGGTCCGCTGTGGTTTCAACTCTATCCCCGGCAGGATCTGAACGCCACCAGGGCTTTGCTGGACACGGCTTTGGCGGCCGGATCGAAGGCCGTGGTCATGACCGTGGATCAGCAGGCATCCTATTACGAGCGTCCGATCCACAACCGCCACCTCGCGCCGCCCAGGCCTGTCCGCGGTGGCGCGCCGGCCAACCCTTATCGCGTCCCCGAGAGTCGCCTCTGGTACGACTGGAAGTACGCCGATTCCGTGCGCGCGCTGCTCAAGGTGCCGATGATCGCGAAAGGCATCCTTACGGCCGACGACGCGCGATTGTGTGTCGAGCACGGCTTCGACGCGGTCTACGTTTCCAATCACGGCGGACGCTCACTTGATTACGATCCTTCTACGCTGGAGGTTTTGCCGGAGATCGTGGACGCGGTCAGGGGCCGCGTGCCGGTTCTGTTCGACAGCGGTATTTGCAGCGGAACAGACATACTGAAGGCTCTTGCGCTAGGCGCGAAGGCCGTGTGCATCGGCCGCGGAATCCGCTGGGGATTGGCCGCATACGGCGTACCGGGGGTGCAGCGGGTGCTGGAAATCCTGCAAGCGGAACTGGTGTCGGCGATGGCCCTAACCGGACGGCCCAATCTGGCTTCGATCGATCGGACTATGGTCAGGACGCAGTTTCCATGAAGTCACACGGACTCACGCGACGCGCAGTCTTGCTCGCTCCGCAGGAACCTGCGCTCACGCCGCGATCGGATCTCGCCAATGTTCTCGAGGTTGAGAGCGTAGCTCAGCGCAAACTGGCCCCTGACGTTTATTCGATGATTGCGGGCGGCGACCGCTCGTCTTTCGAGAGAATCACGTTCCGGCCGCGCATGATGGTCAATACCACAGGGCTCGATTTGAGCGTCGAACTGTTTGGCGAGAAGATATTCGCGCCGATTCTGATCGGGCCCACTTCGCGTCAACAGACATTCCATGCCGATGGGGAGCTGGCCATGGTTCGCGGCGCGTCCGCGGCCAAGACGTTGATGGTTGTCAGCAGCGATTCTAGCTATCCGATCGAAAAGATCGCCGCGCAAGCGAAGACGGCTCTCTGGTACCAGATTTTCCCCGAGGCAGACACGAATGCCTTGCGTAGCCGCGCGCAGCAGGCGGTCAAGGCCGGATGCAAAGCCGTTTGCATCACTCTCGGGGCTCCCTCCCGCGGTACCCCTCATTTGAGCTGGAATGCGATCGACCAGATACGGCGTGGGCTCGGCGTCCCCGTGGTCTTGAAGGGCATCATGGCCGCCGAGGAAGCGAGTGAAGCGGTGAAGAGAGGCATCGAGGGTATCGTCGTTTCCAACTACGGCGGTCTTCTGAACAAGGGGCTCGTGTCTCCCATGGAGATGCTGGCGGCCATTACGGACGCAGTCGCCGGGAAGGTGCCTGTGCTGATCGACGGTGGATTCCGACGCGGCTCCGACATCATGAAGGCGCTCGCTTTTGGCGCGCGCGCCGTCCTCGTTAGCAGGCCTGCGTTGTGGGGGTTGGCGGCGTATGGCGCGGATGGTGTTCAAACCGTGTTAGAGATGCTACAGACCGAGCTTGGCCGCTGCGCGAGCCAGAACGGCAAGGCCAACTTGAAAGCCATCGACCGGAGCGTGGTAAAAGTGCACCGGCTTTAATTCTGCCATCCTCCGCCGAGGGCTTTATAGAGCTGCACGACACTAAGAATTTCATTGCGCTTCAATTGCGCCAGAGTCAGCTCGGCTTGAAACAGATCGCGATCCGAATCGAGGGCGTTCAACTGGGTATCGACGCCGCCCTGATACCGCATGTAAGACAAGCGTTTTCGATCTTCCAGCGCCACCACCAGCGCTTGCTGATGGACGCGGCTCTCTCGTACTCGCTGATGCGCGATGAGAGCGTTCGAGACCTCGCTAAACGCGGTCTGAATCGCTTTTTCGTATTGTATGAGCGCGCTATCGCGCTGCGCCTGTGCAAGCTTTACGCCGGACTTGAGTTTTCCAGCGGTAAAGACGGGTTGCGATATTTGAGGGACAAAGTTGTAGACGGCTTTCGGTCCGGCAAACAGACTTGAGAGCTGCGTACTCTGTCCGCCGAGCAGGCCTGTCAGGCTTATCTGCGGAAAATAAGCAGCCTTCGCGACGCCGATTTGCGCGTTCGCCGCAATCAGGCTTTGCTCGGCGGCGCGAATATCGGGGCGGCGCTCCAACAGCGCGGAAGGCAGGCCGGATGGGACGTCGGGTGGGAGTTCCTGCTCGGTCAGGCTCTTTCCGCGGCTAACGGGGCCGGGGTTCTTTCCCAATAGCAGCGAGATCTGATTCTCTGTCTGCTCGATCTGTTGCTGCAATTCCGGAATGGTTTCGGCCGCCGTCTCGACCAGTTGTTCCGCCTGGCGAAGGTCGAGTTGCGTCGCGACGCCGCCGGTTTGCCGCTGCGCTGTCAACTGAAAAGATTCCCGCCGGGTTCCGAGGGTGCGCGTCGAGATATCGAGTTCGTAGTCGAGCTCGCGCAGATTGAAATACGCGGTGGCGACGTCGCTCACCAACGTGGTCACGACGGCTTTGCGATTCTCGTCCGCTGAGAGGAGATTTGCTCGAGCAGCCTCCGTTGCGCGGCGCAGGCGCCCCCACAGGTCGAGCTCGAAGGACAACAAATTCAGCGACGCTTCGCCCCAGTTGCGATTCTGATGGGGCACGAAAGAGGCGGGCAAAGGTAGCGAGCCGTCGCGCGATAGACGCGTGAAGTTCACCGCGCCGCTGGCTCCGACCTGTGGAAACTGGTCGGAGCGTGTAATGCCGAGATTCGCGCGCGCTTGTTCCACACGGGCCACGGCGTCGCGAAGATCGTAATTTTGCGCAAGACCTGTGCGCACCAGGTTCTGCAATTCCGGATCTTTGAACACCTCGAACCATTTCAAGTCGGCAAGGGACGCCGCCTGATCGGGGGGCAATGGCTCCGGTGCGCGGAACGAAACGGGCGCGGGGACATTCGGGCGTTCATAGTTGGGTCCGACCGCGCAGCCGGAAAGAATAAGAACTATCGGTACGAAAGAGAATCTCATGATCAGTCTCCCTGCGCCGGTTGAGGTAAAAGTCCCGTGACGCGCTTCTCGGCGCCGGAGAGTTTTTCGACAACGTAGAAAATTGCAGGGATGAAGAAGATGCCGATCGCGCTCGCCGCCATCATTCCTCCGATTACGGTGGTGCCCATGATCTGCCGTCCGACGGCCCCCGCGCCTGTTGCAAACCAGAGAGGCAGGCAGCCGAGGACGAAGGCGAACGACGTCATCAGAATCGGCCGCAGCCGGAGCCGTGCGCCTTCGAGCGCCGAGTCGACGAGCGGTCTCCCCTTCTTGAGCTCTTCGCGGGCGAACTCGACGATCAGAATCGCGTTCTTCGCCGCGAGCCCGATCAGCATGACGAGTCCGATTTGCGAGTAGACGTCGTTTTCAATCTGCACCATATACGCTGGCGCGAACCAGCCGAGGACGGTCCGTCGCAGCCACAGAATTCCAAACGCTCCGAAAATCGCGATTGGGGTGCTGAGCAGGACGCTGAAAGGAAGCGACCAGCTCTCATAAAGCGCGGCGAGAATCAGGAACACGAACAGCAGCGAGAATCCGAAGATGACCGACGCCGATACACCCTGCTGCGCCTTCTTTTCCTGAAACGACATACCGAGGTAGTCGTAGCCCATTTCACGCGGCATGGTCTCATCGAACACGTCTTCGAGCGCCTTCATCGCTTGCGCCGAGCTGTATCCAGGGGCCGCGCTGCCGATGATCTGGGCGGAGCGATACAGGTTATAGCGCATGGTGAACTCGGGGCCGGAGCGGGACTCGAATTTCGTCAGCGAAGACAGAGGCACCATGCTGCCGCTGCTGTTGCGCACGTAGAACTGGCCCAGATTGTCCATGTTTTTGCGATAATCGCCTTCGGCCTCTACATAAACCTGCCATTGGCGCCCGAAGCGGTTGAAGTAATTGATGAAGACGCCGCCCATATAGGCCTGGATGGTTTTGTAGACGTCGTTCAGCGGCACGCCTTGCTTCAAGACCTTGTCGCGGTCGACGTCGAGAAACTGTTGCGGAACCGCGGGAAGAAACGTCGTGAGCATTCCGGCTATCTCCGGACGCTTGCTCGCGGCACCCATGAACTTATTGAGGTTGGTGGCCAGGAACTGCACGTCTTTGCCGGCGCGATCTTCAAGGACGAATGTGAATCCACCCGAGGTGCCGACGCCGGGAATCGCCGGCGGGGAAAAACTGATCGCGAAGCCATCGGGCATTTTACTCAGCTCGCGATTCACGGTTTGAATAATCTCCTGATAACGTTCCTGTTTGGTTCTTCGATCGTCCCAGTCTTTCAAGGTGATGAAGAAGAGTCCGTTGTAACTGGTGCGAACGAAACTCAGCAGGCTGAACCCCGCGACGGTGGTGGTGTACTCAACGCCGGGAATTTTGGCGAGGATCTGCTCGATTTTCCTTGCCGCTTGATCGGTGCGCTCTAAAGACGCCGCATTCGGGAGTTGCAGATGGAGGAACATGTAACCCTGATCCTCGTCCGGCAGGAAGCTGGTGGGCACTTTGCCGCTGAGGAACCAGCCACCGGTGGCAAAAACCGCCAGCATCACAAAAGCGACCGCGCTTTTGCGGATCAGGGCTCCGGACCAGCGCACATAGCCATTGGTAGCTCGCCCGAAGATGCGATTGAAGCCGTCAAAGAATTTTCTCAGAAGGCCGCCCGACGATCGATCTTCTTTCGGCTTCAACAACAGCGCGGACAAGGCGGGGCTCAACGTGAGCGCGTTGAACGCGGAGAGAATCACGGAGATGGCGATGGTGACGGCGAATTGCTGATAGAGGCGCCCGGTGATGCCCGGAATGAACGCGGTCGGCACGAATACCGCGGAGAGAACCAGAGCGATTCCGACAACGGGCGCGGTGATTTCCTCCATGGCTTTGAGAGCGGCTTCTTTCGGCGAGAGGCCTTCTTCGATGTGGCGCTCCACGGCTTCGACCACGACGATGGCGTCATCGACGACCAATCCGATGGCGAGGACGAGTCCGAACAGAGAAAGCGTGTTGATGGAGAATCCGAAAGCCGGGAAGAACACGAACGTTCCTATCAATGAAACCGGTACGGCGAGCAATGGAATAAGCGTCGCCCTCCAGCCTTGCAGGAAAATATAGACGACGATGGTGACCAGCAGAATCGCGATCAGCAGTGTCTTGACAATTTCCTTGATACCCTGGCTGACGGACTTGGTGGTATCCAGCGCGACGACGTAATCGACGTCGTCTGGAAAGCGCCTTTTCATCCCCGCCATCAGCTTCTTTACGCCGTTTGCCGCGTCGACCGCATTGCTCCCCGGCAATTGGTAGACGGCGACGATCGCGCTGGGCCGGCCGTTCAGGCGGCCAAAAACGGTGTAATCCTGCGAGCCGAGCTCGACGCGCGCTACGTCTTTCACGCGAACGACGCCGCCATTCGGGTTCTCCCGCACGACGATCTGCTCGAACTCCTCGGGCGAAGTGAGACGGCCCTGCGCACGAACCGAGTAAGTGAACTCCTGCCCCTTGGGAATCGGCGCCGCGCCGATCTGCCCTGCTGGATTGACGGTATTTTGAGCCTGAATCGCACTGACGACGTCGGGCACCGTGATCCCGAGTTTCGCCAACTGATCGGGCTTCACCCATAAGCGCATGGCGTACTGACCCGCACCGAACACCTGCACGCTCCCAACGCCCGGAACGCGCGTCAGTTGGTCATTCAGATTGATGAACGAATAATTGGCGAGAAACTGCGCGTCGAAGGTGCCGTGCGGCGAATAGAGCGCGAGCACCATCATTGGCGCGGTGAGCGACTTTTGCACAGTGACGCCGAAGTTGACGACGTCGGAGGGAAGCTGCGACTGGGCCTGCGTCTCACGAATCTGCGTGAGGATGAGATCGGTATTCGGATCGGTTTTGACATCGAAATCGACGATCATGGTCATCTGACCATTGGCGGCGTTGAGCGAATACATGTAGTTCATGTTGTCGACGCCGCTCATCTGCTGCTCCACCGGCGTCGCGACCGATTGCTCGACGGTCTGCGCGTCGGCTCCGACGTAGCTGGCCTGGATTTGGACTTCGGGCGGCGCAATGGCCGGGAACTGCGCGATGGGCAGCGACGCGATGGTGACTCCACCCATAATGACCAGAAGAAGCGAGATCACCATGGCCACGATGGGTCGGTTTATGAAGAATTTTGACATGTGTTAATTCTTTCCGCCCGCGGCCTGCGGAACGACTGTTGCTCCCGGGCCGACCTTCTGCACGCCTTCCGCCACGACGCGGTCTCCGGCTTTGAGTCCTTCGTCGATCACCCACTGCGTGCCGATTCGCACGCCTGGCTTGACGTTGACGATGCTCACTTTGTTCTGCGCATCCACCACCGCCACCTGGTAGCTGCCCTGCAGCTCGGTGACGGAGCGCTGCGGAACTAGAAGAGCCCCCAGCCTTGTACCGAGCACGGCGCGAACTTTTGCATACTGTCCGGGCCGCAGAATGTTGCCGGGATTGGGAAAGAGCGCGGTCAACTGGATGGAGCCGGTGTTTTGATTCACCTCGCGGTCGGCGAAGAAGAACCGGCCTTTTTTCCCGTAAGTGGCGCCGTCCGAAAGGATCAGTTCCAGGGGCAGCTTCGATACCTCGATCCCGGACTGGCGGCTGAAATTCAAATATTCCTGTTCGCTCACGGTGAAGTTAGCGCGAATCGGATCGAGCGTCGAAACGGTCGTAACGGCAGCGCTGGCCGGCCCGACGAGAGTACCCACCTGCGACGCGGCCACGCCTGCAATGCCGTCTATTGGCGAGGTGAGGCGCGTGAATCCGAGATTGTATCGAGCGGTCTCGACATTGGCTTTCGCGGCCTGCACTCCGGCTTCGGCGGCCTCAATTTGCGCCTTGGCGGTCTCGATGGCGGCCTCAGCCGCTTTGACCTGTGCGAGCGCCGAAAGATTATTCTGCGTCGCGTTATCGAGGTCCTGCTGCGTCACCGCCTGCGCCTTCGCCAGCGGTGTATATTTCTCCACGTCGAGTTGCGTGCGGCGCTGACTGGCTTCAGAGCTGGTGAGATTCGCGCGAGCCTGGATCAGTTGCGCCTTAGCCGTTGCCAGCTGTCCGTTGGCTTGCGCGAGTTGTCCCTCGGCCTGATCGACGGCGGCCTGAAATGGGCGAGGGTCGATCTCAAACAGTAATTGGCCCTTTCCGACGAACGAACCTTCGGTGTAATTCTGCCGTAACAGGTATCCATTGACCTGGGCCTTGATTGGCGCGTTAACGTATCCATCGAGGGTCCCGATCCATTCGCGATAAGTGGGAATGTCCTTTTGCTCGACCGCGACGACCTCCACTACCGGCGGCGGGAATCCACCGGGGGCGGATGCCGTAGCGGAGCAACCAATTGTAAACAACAATGTTGCGAGAACGACGAGAGCCGACAACAGAGATAAATTCCGCGTGTGTAGATTTTTCATCATGGGTGCGCTGCCGTAACAGATGCAAGTAACGTGCAAAAGGAGCAGCGTTGCGCGAATAAGTCGTAAGTTATTGGCGGGCTTGCGGTTGTAAGTCGGAGATCGTCGAAGACCCGGGTCCGTTAGCGCCGAGGGAATGGCAGAATGCCAACACTTCGGCACTTTCCAATCGGGCGGCTGAGGTTATGGAACCCAGGCCACCAGCTCAATTTCAACTCGGGTAGCGGTATCCGGAAACTGCACTCCAATCGCCGAGCGCGCGGGCGCGTCTTTCGGGAAATACTGAGCGTAGACCTCGTTCATGCCGTTCTTTTCGGTTTTGACATCCGCCAGGAACACGGTCACTTTCAGCACTTTCTCGAGCGACGAGCCCATCGCTTCGAGGTTCGCTTTGTGGACTTTCAGGATGGCGTGCGTTTGTTCCTTGATATCGCCACCAAAAGCGAGCGGATCTTTGCGCGCTTCGGGCCGCACGCCCGTAAGCCCTCCGCTGAAGTAAAGGTTGCCCAGGCGAATGCCTCCGGGCGCCGAAGTCCGGTCTCCCGGTGCGGCGGCCGCGACCATCGCGCCCATGGTAGCTCCAGCCCCCACACCAAGGGCGGATTTCATAAAATTGCGCCGTTTGTTCATATGGCTACCTATTGTTTCACTCCCCGGTGCGGAATTCAATCTGCCGCCAGGACGCGACCCACGCGAGATTCGGTTGCGACGCAAATCCCCGCCGGCCTCGACGTTCCAAAGGAACCCCGACAGTCATGGAGGGGATAGCGCGACAGCTCACTGTCGCGGAGAAAACGTTGGGCGGCTGGCGGAGCAATTTTCGCGCGGAAATTTCCGGTAACTCGCACAGAATCAGTTGTTGCGTGTTAAACTCCCCAAAGTCGGCCTCCGCCGACCCCTGATAGCGGAAATATCTGAAGTCGCGTTTAAACGCGTCCCAGGGGCCAAGAAACAGAAATCGCGAAAACGCCCCGGGGCTCACGCCAGGGTTGATAACAGCCACTTAGTCCTTCTCGTCTTCCCAGCCTTTCACCGGGCGGCCAGCCGCCTGCGCCAGGCTGATGGGCTTGCGCTTGAACGGCAGGCCATGGAATTTGTCGATTGCCTCGCGATAGCTCATCACCGGTCCCGGGTATCCGATGAGCTGCCACCCGATCAGGCCTGCGTTGCCGCCATGCATCGGATCGCAAAACATCCCTTCGATCGTGTGTCGCCGCAGCATCTGGAAGAAGTTGCCGGCTTCGATGGATTGCAGGCGTTCGTCCTGCTGGGAGGCGGTCAACTCCGTAAAGTTACCAAGCTGCTCGATACCCGCACGATAGATTTCCCGCGGTGTAGCCTTGCCCTGATATCCGTGCTCCGGGATCGACTCCACCCAGGGTGCCTTGGTATAGCGATATTTGTCGCGGCCGAAGGGGCCTGCAAGCTGCCGATCGATATAGATGATCACGCCTGCCTCGGTTGCGCCCGGGCCGCTCTCATCGGCCGGAAAGATCCTAGCACAGGCGGCGGATACGGTAGCTGCTTCGCTCGCCGTAAAGAAGCGCAGCGGAACTTTGACTTTTCCCTCTTGTGCCTGAAGGCGAATCGGCTCCCCGGCCAGCGTGTACAGCAGCACTCCTCCCAGGCTTTGAACAGGAAGGACAAGGAATTCGCGCCGCTTCATGCGAGTGCTCCAGGATGTTTCAGATACCGGTCGATTAAAGCGTCGGCCGCGCGCAGCGTCAGCGCCACCGACGTCAGCGTCGGATGCGAACTGGAGTTTTGCGGGAACGCGGATGCGCCGACCACCCATAGGTTGGCCACTTGCCAGTGCTGGAGCCAGGGATTGACGACGCCGGTATCGGGAGTTGCGGACATGATGGCTCCGCCCTGCAGGTGCGTTGTGGCATAACTGGAGGTCTGGTACCGCCGAGACTGCCTCGTGCCCGCGGGCCCTCCGCCGGAGATCAGTTTGGCGCCGCTGATCCGAGCGACCTCAGCGGCAATTTTCGCGCTCACGCCGGCCGCAAACGCGCGTTGCCGTTGTTCGTGTTCGGTCCAATCGATGGTCATGCGCAATAAGGGATCGCCCCACTTGTCGGTATAAGTGGGATCCAGGTCGAGAAAATTGTGCTTGTACGCCAAGTGATCCATCTCCAGGCCGCTCAATCCTCCGATCCGATCATGGGATTGGAGCGCGGCTTTCTTCCACTCGGATCCCCAGTTCCGGGACGCCGCGCCTGGAGGAATGCGGCCGAACGATGCGATCGGGTGTGTTCCGGCGGAGCCGGAATTGGCCACTCCTCCCCGCAATACTCCGGAGCCTGGAGGGAGTCCGTTGAAGCCGACGAAATCCGAGACTTTCATCGCCTGTCCGCCCGCACCCATGAATCCGTTGAGCGGCTTGTCAAATAGAAGTGAAGTACCCGAGGATCCTTGCACCTGGTGCGTGAAATTCCGCCCCAGTGTTCCCTTTCCGTTGACCGGATCGTACGGTTCGCCGATTCGCGAGAGCAGCAGAAGGCGCGTGTTGTTGGGCGTGAACGACGACAGCACGACGACGCCGGCCGGTTGAAATACCTGCTCGCCTTGCTGGTTCATATACTCGACGCCCTCGGCCTTGCCGTCGCGATGGACGATGCGCCGCACCCAGGATTCCGTGCGTAGCGTGAAAGATTTCTGGCGGCGGAGAACCGGCAGAAGCGTGTTGCTGGGCTGCGCCTTCGCGCTCACCATG
>Ga0210394_10004146_pt1 | contig 17198 bp, 11 predicted proteins | sample IncBWC12MmetaG_FD_160121 | JGI IMG/M metagenome (GOLD analysis project Ga0210394, IMG submission 160121) | Forest soil microbial communities from Barre Woods Harvard Forest LTER site, Petersham, Massachusetts, United States - Inc-BW-C-12-M | ecosystem: Environmental > Terrestrial > Soil >... | reverse complement strand
CGCCGGCAGAGCCAGGATCACGACGAACGGATCGCCAAAGGTCTGGTAATTCACAACCATCAGCAGATAGACGAAGACCGCGGCGAACAGCAGCCCGATGCCAAGGTTCCGGAAAGAGTCGTTCATGCTCTGGATCTGTCCGATCACCTGAATTGAATTGCCGGGCTTCAGTTGCTTCTGCAGCTGTGTCGTGATCTTGTTGATGTCGGCAGCGACACTGCCGAGATCGCGGCCCTGAACGCTGGCATAGACCTCATAAACCGGCTGGATGTTGGTCTGGTTGGAGTTGGTTGGAACCGTGTCGCGCTTGAACGTCGCCACATTGCTGAGCATGCCAGGGACCGTTTGGCCGCTTACTGCAACTGAAGTGGAGACCGGCGTATTGGCAAGCGCGTTCAGCGAGTTGACTTGTCGTTCCGGCGTTTGCACGGCCAGATAATAGGGAATCCCCGAGGTCAGATCGGTCCAGAAATTGGGCGATACCTGTACCGACGAGCTCAGGCTGACATTGATGTTGGTGGCCACCGTGCTCGCATTGAGGCCGAGCTGCGCGGCCCGGGTCCGGTCGATCTCGGCGAAAAAGTCCGGACCGTCGACTTCCTGCTGCAGATGCGCGTCGACGATGCCCGGAATCCCGGCGAGGCGTTGACGGAGCTCCCTTGCAACCGAAAGATTGTTCTTGCCGCGCCCCACCGTACGGACGTCGATCTGAGCGGGCAGTCCGAAGTTCAGAATCTGCGTGACGATATCGGCCGCCTGGAAATAAAATGTGTCCTCCGGGAATGCGGCGGGCAGGACCTCGCGCAATTTCTTGACGTAGTCGGCGGTCGGCTTGTGGCCCTCCTTGAGCGCCACCTGGATGACGCCATCGTTGATCCCGATCGTCGAGCCATCGGCAAACGCCAGATTGTAGGCTCGCGCCGGCAGTCCGATATTGTCGACGATCAAGGAGCGGTCCTTCTCCGGAATGATCTCGCGAATCTTGTCCTCGACCGCCTGGAATATCGCCTCGGTGCTTTCGATGCGGGTGCCGGCGGGCGCGCGAACGTGAAGCTGGATCTGGCCGCCGTCGATCAGCGGAAAAAAGTCCCGGCCGACAAACAGCAACATCACCACGCCGAGTCCGAGTATCAACGCGGCGACGGCGGGGACGATCGCCCGCCGCCGAAGCAGCGTGGTGAGAAATTTCATATATCCATCGCGCAACTGCTCGAAGCCGCGCTCGAAAGCAGCGGAAATCCGTGAGAAAAGACCCGCAGGCGGCCCCTCATCTGTGTGATGGCGTTTTTCACCCTTGAGCAGCAGTCCGATCGTGATCGGGGTCAGGGTCCGTGACAATCCGTAGGAAGCCAGCATCGCGAACACGACAGCAAGTCCAAGCGGAGTGAACAGGTACTTGGCCGGTCCGTCGAGGAATACCACCGACGTGAACACGCAACTGATGGCAAGCGTGGAAACCAGCGTCGGCACCGCGATTTCGGCCGCGCCGTGCAGCGTCGCTTCGGAAAGCGGCATGCCCTCCTCTGTCCACAGACGGTGCGTATTCTCGATGGTTACGGTCGAGTCGTCGACCAATATGCCGACCGCCAGCGCAAGGCCGCCAAGCGTCATGGTGTTCAGGGTTTCGCCGAGGAAATACAGCACGACGAGCGACGACAGGATCGCCAGCGGGATCGAAGTCATGACGACCAGCGTCGAGCGCCATGAGCCGAGGAAGATCAGGATCATCAGCGCGGTGAGGCCTGCCGCGATCGCGCCTTCACGCAGCACGCCGGTGACCGAGTTTGTAACGAATATCGACTGGTCGAACAGTTCGGTGATCTTCAGTCCAGCCGGTGCGGCGGCGCGGATCGCTCCCAGGGCTCTTTTCACGCCGTTGACGACGGCCAGTGTCGAGGCATTGCCGTTTTTGATCACACTGAGCAAGACCGAGCGCCGGCCATCCTCGCGGACAACGTTCTGCTGCACCATCGATCCGTCCCGGACCTGCGCCACGTCCTTCAAGAGGATGGTGGCGCCGTTGGCGAACTTGACGGGTATCTGGTTGAGATCATCGATCGTGGCCGGTGTCGCGTTGGTTCGCACCGTATATTGGATGTCTCCGATCTTCGCCGTCCCTGAGGGCAGCGTCAGGTTCTGGGTATTGACCGCATTCACGATGTCGAGCGGCGTCAGTCCCCGGGACAGAAGTTTGTCCGGGTCGATATCCACCATGATCTGACGATATTTTCCGCCCGCCGGCGTCGGCAGGGTGACGCCGGGAACCGGCGCCAAATCCTGTCGAACGCGGTAGATGCCGAAATCGTAGAGTTGCTGCTCGTTCAGGTTCTCCGAATTGAGACTGAGCTGAAGCACAGGAACGCTCGACGCATTGAATTGCACGACGATCGGTGGCTCGATGCCGGGCGGCAGCAGGGCGCGAATCGAATTCGTGGCGGAGACGATCTGCGCGATCGCGAGGTCTAGATTGACGTCCGGCTGGAAGTAGATCTTCTGGACGGACAGACCGTTCAGGGTCTGCGCTTCCATATTCTTGATGCCGCTGACGTTGGAGCTGATGGAATATTGGCTGTAGGTGGTGACGCGCTGTTCCATTTCCGGCGTGGTGAGGCCGGTGTACTGCCAAATGACAGTCACCACCGGAATGCGGATTTCCGGGAAAATATCCGTCGGCATCGACCGGACGGCGGCGACGCCAAGAAACAGGATCAGGGCCGCCAGCACGTAAAACGTGTGCGGAAACCTCAGCGCAAAACGAACGAGACCCAAGTTCAGCTCCGATAATCTCTTTGGCTAGTTCCGAAAATATCGTGCGATTTGGCTCGCCCAGGTTGCTACCGTTTTGAAGATGCGTGGCGGCTGCCCTTGGCTGATAATGCTGCGCGTCAGGCGGGGTTTCGATTAAATTAGCTGTCATTGTCGAGGAAAGCGCGACAGCCTCAATGCGGGTGACCGTCTCGTTTTCCGACAAAAATAGAGCCCTTCGCTGTCCGTCCGAGGCGATCGAATGAGAGTGTCAACATCTCAAAGTGGCACTTGGCGCCCGTCGAGCCGCGATTACGCTTTCTTCGCGGCGGGCGACCTGACGAGACATCGAACCCGACCACTGTCTGAACACCTTTGGTTCCACTTTTGGCTCGCTGCCTGTTCGCGATGTGTGCTAAACCGCAAGAGATGGGGCTGCGATGCGATGCTCGGGCTTAACGCCCGGCGGGAGCGAGCCCATGGCCCTCGATCCGGTTGCACTTGACCTCGCCGATAAAGCCGGCGTCGAGAGCGCAGCCCTCCCCTCCTGCCGAGCGGCATCGGAATTTTCGAAGGACTTTGGTCGTCTCTACGCGAACCGGTCATTTCGCGAATTGCGTTTTGCTGTCCGAACGGATCTCTGATGACGGAGAAATCCACCGGGCCATGATTGTGCAACGACACAACGAAGAGGCAGTATCATGATGATGAGGCCTGATCCGACTTTTCACGCATCGCCAAAGCTTGCGATGGAGGCTCCGCCGGAGAACTTTGCCTATACCTTGTTGCTAAGTCCGGATTTCTCGAAGCCCGATGCGCTCGCCGTGATCGACGTAAGGCCTGGCTCTCCGACTTTCAGTCAGGTCGTCCACACTGTGACGATGCCCAACAAGGGGGACGAGTTTCATCACTTCGGCTGGAACGCTTGTTCGTCTGCGTTGTCGCCGCTCACAGGGCACGCGTTTCACGAGCGGCGGTACCTCATCATCCCTGGCATCCGGTCCTCGCGAATTTATGTCGTGGATACGAAGCCTGACCCCACCAAGGCAGCTATTCACAAGATCATCGAGCCCGAGGAAGTCTTCAAAAAGACCGGCTATTCGCGGCCCCACACCGTCCACTGCGGGCCGGAAGGCATTTACGTCAGCACCCTTGGCGGCGGCGGCAAGGATGGAACCAAGGGTCCGCCCGGCGTCTTCATCATGGACTGCGAGACATTCGATGTTCTGGGACGCTGGGAAATCGATCGTGGTCCCCAGAACCTGCACTATGACTTCTGGTGGAATCTCCCGCGCGACTACATGGTAACGAGCGAGTGGGGACTGCCGCCGCAATTCGAGAACGGGATCGTCCCGGAGGACCTGCTATCGAACAAATACGGCCATCGGGTCCACTTCTGGGATCTCCGGGCCCGGCGCAACGTTCAGACGATCGATCTCGGAGTCAACCATCAAATGGCACTGGAAGTGCGGCCCGCTCACGATCCGGTCCGCGAGTTCGGCTTCCTGGGCGTCGTGGTCGATACCGCGAACCTCGAGGGGTCGATCTGGACCTGGTGGCGCGAAGGCGGCAAATTCCATATCGAAAAGACGGCGACGATTCCGGCCGAGCCGGCGCCCAAGGACGACCTGCCGCCGCTCCTGCAGGGGTTTGGCGCGGTGCCACCGCTGGTGACGGACATCGACCTGTCGATGGATGACAAGTTCCTGTACGTGGCCTGCTGGGGCACCGGCGAGATGCGTCAGTACGATGTCACCGAGCCGAGGAAGCCCAAACTTGCGGGCTCGGTGCACATTGGGGGCATTGCCCGCCGCACGCCTCACCCTGGCGGCAAGAAATATGCCGGTGGTCCGCAGATGGTAGAGATCAGTCGCGACGGCAAAAGGGTGTATTGGACCAACTCGCTCTACTCGACGTGGGACAATCAATTCTATCCCGATGGGATACCGGGCGCCGAGGTCATGGCCAATGCGGGCCCGAATGGCGGCCTTGAGCTCGCAAAGGACTATTGGGTGAGCTTCCCGGACGGATACCGGGCGCACCAGACGCGGCTTGAGGGAGGCGACTGCTCGACCGATTCCTTCTGCTATCCGTCGGTTTGAATTTGAGCGGAGCGGATTGGACGCCTGCCGGGCTCTGGTTGGCTGTCGTTGCGAGCGGCCTTTACCACGGGGTGAACCCGGGGATGGGGTGGCCACTCGCCGTTTCAGCTGGACTGATGGAGCGAAATTCCCGCGCCCTCGTCGCGGCGCTTTGGCCGCTATCCGTTGGCCATCTGCTGGCAATGCTCCTGGTGCTTCTGCCCTTCGCGCTGCTCATTGTCCTTGTCGAATGGCAGCGGCAGATCCGGATCGGGGCAGGTTTGTTGGTCATCGGCTTTGGCATCTTCCGGCTCGTTAACCGCCGTCATCCACTGGCGCTGGCGCGGATACGACCGACGCAACTGGCGCTGTGGTCCTTTGCCGTGGCGATCGCGCATGGCGCTGGATTGATGCTCGTGCCCATTTATCTCGGCCTCTGCCAGGCTTCCGACCTCGACAAAGGCCACGAGGCGGCAGAGGCCCTCATCAATGCCAGTCTCGGCATAGCCGTCCTGGTCTCTGTCGTCCACTCGACCTCGATGATCGCTGCCGGCGGTTTCTTCGCCTGGCTGGTCTACCGTCATCTGGGTCCCAAGTTCGTATCGAGGAGCTGGTTCAATCTGGATACGACTTGGGCGGTCAGCCTTATTTTGGTAGGCGCTCTTGCACTCGCGATCAACCTTAAGGCCTAGGTTGCGCTTGGGGCGCGCGGAGCGGACATTCAATTAACGATACTTGGCAAGCTTGAGTAAACTCTTTGAGATTAGCCTGCACCCGCAAACCCCTCCCTGGGGTTCAACCCTGGAGGGTGACATGCATGCGACACCAGAAGTTTCCACGCCGGCCGTTCCCGAAACGCAAACCAACCTGATTCTGAATCTGATCGCCATGATTTGCGGTCTTGGCATTGTCGTGTTCGTATGCCTGGCAACTTCAGAGTTGGACCGGAGTGCTGGCTTCTTCTGAAATGCCAGGGTAGGATGGGGAATAACAATCTCTCCCCGCCCTTGAAGCTGGCAGCCCCAGTCCCCGAAAGCTCCGGGCTCATGGCTCGGCTGTTGCCTTGTCGAGGTTTCTGGACGCGAATTCCGGCAAGTGTGATAGACGCCAACGGCGTAGGCGGCGGTCGGGGGCGCATGCGCAGGCGTCTGATTATCCGTAGAGAAAATCAGGCGGCAAAAATTTTCACCTTGCCGAACTTTGCGGACGTCACAAGCGGTCGTATCGACGCCTCTTGCCAAGGGAAGAGCGAACATCGAACATTCGCGATTTGGGCTCTGTTTTTGGCTCTGGAGCGTTATCTGCTGGCGTATCTGCGGGAATGTCCCAGGCTTCCCTGGTGTGGTACCCTGCCGGCGAGATTGTTCAGGCCGTGACAACGGCGCGGCGTCTGTCGGAGGGTGGCGGCCATGCGGCAATTGAGGTGCGTTCTGGCGGCGGCCGTTTCCATGATTGCGCTCGCCATCACCGGATCCCTGGCGCAGCAACCTCCATCGGCGATTTCCGGCGCGCAAAAGCTGATGGTCGTGCCGGCCTCGAAGTATCCCGGCCGCGTCTACGTCCTGCCGGCGACGTTAGAGACGACGCAGTGGGGGTGGTTCGACAATGCCGAACTGCCGCGGCTGGTGATCGATTCCGGTGACACCGTCGTCGTAGAAACCATGTCGCACGCCCATGGCCGGCTTTGGCCGGGCAGTACGATCGAGGAATTGAAGAAGCTGCGTACCGATTGGCCGGGGCGCGGCCCGATGTCGATCACAGGGCCGATCTTCGTCAACGGAGCCGAGCCGGGCGACAGCCTGCGGATCAAGATCCAGAAAATCGTTCCGCGCTCATGGGCCGCGAATTTCAACATTCCCGGCATGTTCGGCGAATTTCCCAAGGATTTTCCCGACGGCCAGGTCAAGTATTTTTACCTGGATGGCGATCGCAAGATCGCGGAATTTGCGCCCGGCATTGAAATCCCGCTACGGCCGTTCCCCGGAACGCTCGGCGTCGCGCGCGCGGAGCCGGGACGCTACAACGCCGTTCCACCGGGACCCTTTGCCGGCAACCTGGACAATCGCGATCTCGTCGAAGGCACGACGTTGCACGTACCGGTGTTCGTGCGCGGAGCGCTGGTTTGGACCGGCGACTCCCATGCCGCACAGGGGAACGGAGAGGTTAACCTCACGGCACTGGAAACCGCCTTCCAGGAGATCGTCCTGACGATCACAGTCGACAAGGCGAACAGCTTGCAATGGCCGCGGATCGAAACGCCGACGGAATGGATCACGATGGGGTTCGATGAAGATCTGACCAAGGCGCTCGCCAACGCCCGATCGGAGACGGCAAAGTTGCTCGCTCAGCAGCGGAATATCTCGTCGGAACAGGCGCTGGCGCTCGTTCCGACGACGTCCGACTGCCGCGTGACGCAGGTCGTGGACATCAAGAAGGGCGTCCACTGCATGAGTTCGAAGGACCCGGGCAAACCGCTCGCTACGCCGTTGCCGACCACCGAGACCGCAGACTATTTGGTGACCTATGCCGGCAACAACGACATGAACAAGGCCATGGACACCGCCTCGTGGAGCATGATCGAGCTTCTGCAAAAACAGAAGTCGCTCTCGCGCCTCGATGCCTATTCGCTTGCGAGCATGACGATGGACTGCCGTGTCGGCGAGATGGACGCACCGGAGAAGGGCGTGCATTGCCTCGTTGCCAAGAGCATGTGGGTCAAACATTAGGCTCGACCAGGGTGTCTTTAGAAACTCGCCGTGTTCTTGCGGGTTGACCAGACGATTGATCCGTTGCGCGGCGGCGATCGCAAACCGGCGCGAAGGGAGTTTTGAATGGGCAAGCAAATTATGACGGCTGCAATGGCGTTCGCTGTGCTCGCGTGTCTCGGCGCGAAGGCGAATGCCGCCCAGTGTGGCAGCACGGCGGCCGGTTTCGAGGAATGGAAGAGACAGTTCGCGCAGGAGGCAACGGGAAAAGGGATCGGCGCCTCGAGTGCCGCAGCCTTGATGGCCACGAACTATTCGAGCGCGACCATTGCGGCCGATCGCGGCCAGAGGAGTTTTGGCCTGTCGCTTGGTCAGTTTCTCGCCAAGCGAGGGGCGGCGACCATCGTCGCTCGCGGACGCGCATTGAAGCAATCCCAGGCAGCGCTGTTCGCATCCATCCAGCAACGATACGGCGTCCCGCCGGGACCACTGATTGCGATCTGGGGAATGGAGACGGGCTTCGGAAGCCAGCGCGGAAATCAGCACATGCTATCGGCTGTTGCCACTCTTGCTTACGACTGCCGCCGGACCGAATATTTCACCGATCAACTCTATGCTGCCCTCAAGCTGATCGATCGCGGCGCCCTGTCGGCAAACACGCGCGGCTCCATGCATGGCGAAGTCGGCCAGACCCAGTTCCTGCCGAAGAACATCCTGGCCTACGGTACCGGCAATCTTGACGTCGCCGCAAACGCGCTGAACTCAACGGCGAATTTTCTCAAGGCCCATGGTTGGCGCGCCGGTGCGGGATACCAGCCGGGCGAAGCGAATTTCGCAGCCATCCAGGCATGGAATGCCGCGTCGGTCTATCAGCGCGCCATCGCGCAAATGGGCCTTCAGATCGATGGCGGCGAAGGCGCGTCCGCAGCGCGCTGAAGGAAAACGTCGTCGCAGCCCGCCTCGCATATGCGGATTTCGGATCGCTCCGGGGAGGGTGCGGAAACGCCTCCGACAGGGGCGAATCGTCAAGATTTTGACCAACTACGACCAGATTCTTGAGGCAGACCTGTCGTGATATCGATCACAGGATCGGAAAGGCGATGGTCCAGAAAACCCACAGAGTCGGTCTATTCGGCGTTGCTCGCCTGTTGCCGCTTGGATTGCTCATCTTTGTTGGGGCGCAAACAGCCGAGGCAAAGCAATGTAGCGCTGCGATGCCATCCAGTCCGCACGGGCATTGGTCCTATCGGCTCATCGATGGGCGAAAATGCTGGTACGAGGGCTACAACAACTTTCCCAAATCATTGTTGCAGTGGTCTGAACAGTCCTCAGCCCTCTCGGCCTTCGACAAGGCAGAGCCGGGCCGCGACGAGGAGCGAGCGCCGCCCGCAACGCAAAACCAGGCCGCGTCGGATGAGTGCTGCAAGACGCTGCTCAAAGATGCGGACAGCTTTGAAGGCAGGTGGCGTGCCCTGATGATGCGCTAATCGCTCGCTGCGAGCCGCTTCGATCCAGGCGTCTTTTAAAATTCGCCGTGTCCTTGCGGGTCGACCAGGCGATTGATCCGCTGCGCCGCCGCGATTGCAAACCGCACCGTCATCAATTTTCGGGTCGGCGCCGGCAGCCGGTGTTCGGGCGCCGCGCAATGCATGTGTGCGCCATAGGCATCGGCGACGATCAGCCCGGTGTCGCCGGGGAAGATATCGCACGGCAAATCCTGGGTGAAGGCGAAGTACAGCCGGTCGCAATGGGCGCGGTATTCCGGCCATTTCTGGTCGGCGCGCAAATCCTCCAGCGATGATTTGATTTCGACGATCCAGATCTCGCCGCGGTCATTGATCGCCACCAGATCGGCGCGTCTTCCCGATGGCAGCGGCAATTCGCTGATGCAGGCAAATCCCAGCGAGCGCAGCAGCCGCGCCGTGCCGCGCGCGATCGCAAGCGCCGTCTCCGACTGACGGCGGTCCGGCGCGGGCACGAGATTGACGTGGCGGGCTTGCGATTCCATGACACCAGCATAGAGCGCAACCGAACAAAGGGGAAACACGTTTTGCACCCCCGCCCGTCGCGACGGGAACCCACCCGAGCCTGACCGCTTAATACCGTGCCGTTTGCGGCCAGGACCGGAGGCGAAGAGGGCTGCCTACACCATGATCGACGACCTCTGGTACAAGAACGGCGCGTTCTATTGTCTTTCCGTAGGCACTTACATGGATGCCAACGGGGACGGGATCGGCGATTTCAAGGGATTGTTGCGCAGGCTGGACTATCTGCAAGGCCTCGGCATCACCACGATCTGGCTGATGCCGTTCCAGCCGTCCCCCGGCAGGGATGACGGCTACGATATCGCGGATTATTACGGCGTCGATCCGCGCTACGGCACGCTTGGCGACTTCGTCGAGTTCACCCACGGCTGCCGGCAACGCGGCATCCGCGTCATCATCGACCTTGTCGTCAATCATACTTCGGACGCGCATCCCTGGTTTCGCGAAGCGCGAAGCTCACCGGATTCCGAATATCGCGACTGGTATGTCTGGTCCGACAAGAAGCCGGCCAGCGCCGGCAAGGGCATGGTGTTCCCGGGGGTGCAAAAATCCACGTGGACGCGGGACAAGATTGCAGGCGCCTGGTACTTTCACCGCTTCTACGACTTCCAGCCCGACCTCAACACCTCGAATCCGCGCGTGCAGGCCGAGATCCTCAAGATCATGGGGTTCTGGATTCAACTCGGCGTGTCCGGTTTCCGGATGGATGCGGTGCCCTTCGTGATCGCCACCAAGGGCGCGAAGGTCCGTACCCCCGTCGAGCAATACGACATGCTGCGCGCATTCCGGGAATTTCTGCAATGGCGGCAAGGCAACGCCATCATTCTCGGCGAAGCCAACGTGCTGCCCGAGACCGACCTGGAATATTTCGGCAAGGACGGCGACCGCATGCAGATGATGTTCAATTTCCAGGTCAACCAGCATCTGTTCTATGCCATGGCGTCTGCCGATTCGCGGCCCCTGGCCAAGGCGCTCAAGGCAACGAAACCCCGCCCGGCCACCGCGCAATGGGGGATGTTCCTGCGCAACCACGACGAACTCGATCTCGGCCGCTTGACCAAGGCGCAACGCGAGCTGGTGTTCGAGAAGTTCGGCCCCGACAAGAACATGCAGCTCTACGATCGCGGCATCCGCCGCCGGCTGGCCCCGATGCTGGGCGGCGACCGGCGCCGGCTCGAACTCGCTTACAGCCTGATGTGTACGCTGCCGGGTACGCCGGTGATCCGCTATGGCGACGAAATCGGGATGGGCGACAATCTCGATCTGCCCGAGCGCAATTGCGCCCGCACGCCGATGCAATGGTCGACCGAGCCGCATGCCGGTTTCACCGAAAGTGACAGGCCGTGCTCGCCTGTCATCGATCAGGGCCCCTACGGCTACGAGCACGTCAACGTTGCCAAGCAACGCCGCGATCCCAACTCGATGCTGAACTGGACAGAGCGCATCATCCGGATGCGCAAGGAAACGCCGGAGGTGGGCTGGGGCGATTTTCAGATCATCGCGACGCGCGACCCGGCGGTGTTGATCATCCGCTATGACTGGCGCAACAATTCGGTGCTGTTCGTGCATAATCTCGATGAGAAGCCGCGGGAGGTCTCGTTTTCGGTCGGCCTGCCCGGGGACGACGGCAACCTCCTGGTCAACCTGCTGGCAGAGGACCACAGCCGGGCCGACGAGGGAGGCAAGCACAAGCTGCTGCTCGAAGCCTACGGCTATCGCTGGTATCGTGCCGGAGGTCTCGATTATCTCCTGAAGCGCAGTGACATCGACACCGACGCGGCCGGCAAGGCCGGTCATCCCGCCTGAGCAGATGGCGGGCCGATGATGACGCCCTCATTGCCACGCAGGTCGAGTTGGCCCGCGATCTTTTCGTCTTGCCTGTCCAGCATCGTCGAAAGCAGAATTTCGCCGCCGAGGCCGATGGTCTGCGATGCGATGGAAATCGGCTCCGCCCCGAGATTTAGCGCGATGACGACGGCCGCCGCCTCGCTCTGTCGACGGTAGAGCAGCAAATCCCCCTCGGCCGCGATCGGCACATATTCGCCCGACTGAAGCGGTGGCAGGCGTTTTCGCAAATTGATCAGCACCTGGTAGAGCTGGAGGATCGATCGTTCGTCCGCCGCGAGATTGACCACGTTTTCGCGCGTAAAATCGTCCGCCAGCGGCAACCAGGGCGTCGTCGTGGAGAAGCCGGCGAAGGCCGTCGCGTCCCACTGCATCGGCGTCCGGCAGCCGTCCCGGCCGACGCCGATTCCCGGCACGTTCTTCTCGAAGGGATCGCGCACCTGTTCCGGCGCAATCGCGACCTGGTGCATGCCGATCTCGTCGCCGTAATACAGCGTCGGCGTTCCCCGCAGCGTCAGTAACAGCATCGCGGCGACCCGGGCCTGGTCCCGCCCCACCCGGCTCGCCACCCGCGGGCGATCGTGATTGCCCAGAACCCAGTTCGGCCATGCTCCCGCCGGCAATGCGCGCTCGTAGTCTTCGATGATCCTCTCGACCGAGCGCGCACTCCACAGCGTCGACAACAGCGCGAAGTTGAATGGCATCTGCGCGCCGGCCAGATCGTTGCCGTAATAGGCGACAAGACGGTGCAGCGGCAGGTAAACCTCCCCGATCAGGACGCGGGAGCCGAATTCGTCGGTCACGCGCCGCATCTGCGCAATGACGTCGTGAACCTCCGGCTGATCGGTGGAATATCGCGTCATTATCTTCTCATGCGGCGGCCGGCCTTCGTAGAAATTCGGATTGGGTGGATTGTCGCGAAATTCCGCATCCTTGATCAGGTGCCAGATCACGTCGACGCGGAAGCCATCGACGCCCTTGCGAAGCCAGAAACGCATGACGTCGTAGATCGCCTCGCGTACGGCGGGGTTGCGCCAGTTCAAATCCGGCTGTTGCGCGAGGAACGCGTGATAATAACATTGTCCGGTGGTGGCGTCGTATTCCCAGCCGCTGCCGCCGAATTCCGACAACCAATTGTTCGGTGCGCTGCCGTCCGCTCGCGGGTCCCGCCAGATGTACCAGTCGCGCTTCGGATTATCGCGTGAGCTGCGGCTTTCGACGAACCATGGATGCCGGTCCGAGGTATGGTTCGGCACCAGATCGAGTATCACTTTCAGGCCGGCTGAGTGCGCGGCGCCGATCAGGGCGTCGAAATCCTCCATGGTGCCGAACAGCGGATCGATGCCAGTGTAATCGGAAATGTCGTAGCCGAAATCGGCCATCGGCGAAGGAAAAATCGGCGATAGCCAGACCGCGTCGACGCCGAGCTCCAGCAAATAGGGTAGCCGCTTGATGATGCCGGCGATATCGCCGACGCCATCGGCGTTGGAATCCTGAAACGAACGCGGATAGATTTGATAGAAAACGCCGTGCCGCCACCAGTCTTCGTCGTGTTGATTCATCTTCGCGATCAATCTTCAAATCGTTCGGCAAATTGTCGTCGGGGCAACGCCGTAACCACGGACGGGTTCAGGCTGGAGAATCCAGAAAAGTATCGGAAATGGCGACGGCAGTGTGACGGGAGACGGAAAATCGGAAGGCCGGGGCGCCCGGCGAACGCGATCCCGCTCGAGAGGCTTTGGATTCAGCTTGGGAATGCCGGCTGGTCGGGCTATCGTGGACGCAGAGGGGCAAGGGCTTGACCACCGAGTTCAGTTTTTTTTCCGGCTCAGCGAGGCTGAGCGTGGCGGAGATCGCCACGCTGACCGGGGCAGAGCCACGTGAGGGGGCGGATTTGTCCCGCCGCCTGTCGGGGATCGCGCCCCTCGACCAGGCGGGGGCCGGTGACCTGACCTTTGTCGCCGACGCCAAATTCGCCGCCGCGCTGCAATCGACCAGGGCTGGCGCGGTGCTGACCAACGAGCGTTTCGCTCGCCATGTCCCCGATGGCGTCGCAGTATTGCGAACGCAGCAACCGTACCGCGCCTTTGTCATGGTCGCGCGCAAGATTTACAGCAGCGCGCTTCGTCCGGCTCCGGTCTTCGGCGACAACGGCGTCTCGCCAAGTGCCGCCGTGCATCCCTCGGCACGGTTGGAGCGCGACGTTACGGTGGATCCGTTCGCGGTCATCGGACCTTCGGCTACGATCGGCTCGGGCACTTTGATCGGCGCCCACGCAGTGATCGGCGGGCATGTTCAGATTGGAAGCAACTGCGCCATTGGCGCCAGTTGCACCGTTACCCATGCCCGTCTCGGCGACGAGGTGGTGATCCATCCGGGTTGCCATATCGGCCAGGACGGCTTCGGTTATGTCTCATCCGCGGGAAGCCACATCAAGATCCCGCAGATCGGTCGTGTCGTCATTCATAACGACGTCGAGATCGGTTCTGGTACCAGGATAGACCGGGGCGGAATGCGCGACACCGTGATCGGCGAAGGGACCAAGATCGATAATCTCTGCCAGATCGGACACAATTGCGTCATCGGCCGCCATTGCATCATCGTCGCTCAATCAGGCCTCAGCGGCAGCGTGACGATCGCGGACTTCGTCGTGCTGGGGGCGCGCACGGGCATCCTCCCGCACGTCACCGTCGGCAAAGGCGCGATGCTGGCTGCGCGATCAAGCGTTTATGAAGACGTCCCCCCGGGCGCCGTCTGGGGCGGCATTCGGGCCAAACCGACGCGGGAATGGATGCGCGAACTGATCGTGCTGCAGCGCCTTGGAGCGCAAGGCCGCAAGAAATCGAAGGGCCGCGACGTCAAGTCCTAGTGGCAATGTTCCGCGGCAAAAGCACGAAACTTTTCCTTGGCGGCCGGTGAAAAATCGGCATTGTTCAGTCCATGGCAGACCAATCCGAAACCCAGGCAAAAGCCGGTGCGATCATCATTCCGGTGACGCTGTTTGAGCAGAACTGCACCTTGCTATGGTGCGCGGCCACCAGGAAGGCCGTGGTGATCGATCCCGGCGGGGATGTCCCGAAAATTCAGGCCGGGATCAAGCAGGCCGATGTCACGGTCGAAAAGATATGGCTGACCCACGGCCATATCGACCATGTCGGCGGCGCGGCGGAGCTGCGTGACGCGCTCAAGGTGCCGATCGAAGGCCCGCATGTCGCCGACAAATTCCTGCTCGACAATGTGGTGAACAGCGGGGCCCGTTTCGGCATGACCGGCGTGCGCGACTTCGCCCCGGATCGCTGGCTCGAGGAAGGCAACCAGGTCAGAATCGGCGAACTGACGTTCGACATCCTGCATTGCCCGGGTCACTCGCCCGGGAGCGTGGTATTTTTCAACAAGGAAATGCGCTTTGCGGATGTCGGCGACGTCCTGTTCAACGGCTCGGTCGGGCGCAGCGACATTCCCGGCGGCGATCATGCCACCTTGATCAGGTCGATCAAGGACAAGCTGCTGCCGCTCGGCGACGATGTCGGCTTCATCTGCGGCCACGGCCCCGGCTCCAGCATCGGCCAGGAGCGATTGACCAATCCCTTCCTCACCGGGGCGATGTGAGCGATCGCGTCGGACCTTGGAGTGCGATGAGATTGACCAGGTTATGACAGGCCGCACCGATCCTGGCCCCGGCGCGAACAAGCTAAAGCATGATCCGGAAAAGTGGATACCGGTTTTCCGAAAAAGATCATGCTCAAACAAAAAGATAGTGCGAGATGACGATTCGAAGAAATGTCATCTCGCTCTAGCTGGAAACCATCGCGCGGATTCTCTGGGAGAGATCGGCGAGATCGAACGGCTTGGTGATCATTTCCATGCCCGGCTGCAGAAATCCGTCCGACAGCGCGGCGCTTTCGGCATAGCCGGTGATGAAAAGAATTTTCAGATCGGGCCTGGCTTCCCGCGCCTGGTCGGCGACCTGGCGGCCGTTCATGCCGGGTAGCCCGACGTCGGTGATCAAAAGATCTACCGGCGCGGTGGAGCGCAGGATCTTCAGGCCCGACGGTCCGTCGATGGCCTCAAGCGTCCGATAGCCCTGTTCTCCCAGCATCTCCAGGATGACCCCGCGCACGACCGCCTCGTCCTCGACCACCAGCACGGTCTCGCCGGTGGCGTTGTGTTCGGCCGCGACGCCGTCCGGGGCCTGTTCGGCGGGGATCTCGCCACGGTGCCGCGGCAAATAGAGCTTGATCGAAGTCCCCCGCTGCAACTTGCTGACGATCGTGACATGGCCGTCCGACTGCCGGGTAAATCCATAGATCATCGAAAGTCCGAGCCCGGTGCCCTGGCCGATCGGCTTGGTGGTGAAGAACGGATCGAAGGCGCGTGCCGTCACCTCCGCGCTCATGCCGATCCCGGTGTCGGTGACGTCGATGCAGACATAGTCGCCCGGCGAGAGCGCCGGCGTATCCGCGCTCACCCCGTCGAGCCTGACATTCGACGTCGTGATGATGAGCTCGCCGCCATCGGGCATGGCGTCGCGGGCGTTGATGGCGAGGTTGAGCAGCGCGCTTTCCAGTTGATTGGGGTCGCAAAGCGTGCGCCACAGCTGGTCCGACGCGACGATCTTGAGGTCGATGGCCTCGCCAATCGTCCGGCGCAACAAATCCTCCAGCGAGACCACGAGCTGATTGACGTCGATGACCTTCGGGATCAGCGGCTGCCGCCGTGCAAAGGCCAGCAGGCGGTGGGTAAGGGCGGCGGCGCGGTTCGCCGATGTCATCGCCGCGTTGATATAGCGCGCGACGCTGTCGGTTCGCCCCTGATTGATGCGGGTCTGCAACAGGTCCAGCGATCCCACGATTCCCGTCAACAGGTTGTTGAAGTCGTGCGCGATGCCGCCGGTCAACTGTCCCACCGCTTCCATCTTCTGGGACTGCAGCAAGGCTTCCTCGGTCATCTTCAGCCGTTCGGCCGCGACCTTTTCCGCGGTCACGTCGCGGGCAACCGCATAGTTGCTGTTCTTGTCGGACACCCCGGTCCACGAAAGCCAGCGGTACGAGCCGTCCTTGTGACGCAGGCGGCTTTCGAACCTGACCGTGGTTTCGCGAGCACCAAGCTCCCGGACTTTCGCGCGCGTTATTCCATAGTCATCGGGATGCTCAAGCCATTCCGAGGTGCGGTTGAGCAATTCGGCCTCGCTCCAGCCCAGCGTCCTGGTCCAGGCCGGGTTGACCGTTCGCCAGACGCCGTTGCGATCGGCGACCAGCAACAGGTCCTGCGACACATTCCAGATCCGGTCGCGCTCCCTGGTCTTTTCCTCGACACGCTGCGCCAGCGTCGCATTCAGTTCGGCGAGCTGGTCCGCAAGCTTGCGATAAAGCTCCTCGCTTTGCCGCAGCGCCTGCTCTGCGAGAACCTGTTCGGTAACGTCGGTGTGGGCGCCGACCAGGCGTATGGCGCTGCCATTCTCGTCACGCTCGATGGTGGATTTGACCGAAATCCACCGCGTCTCGCCGTCGTTGGGGCGAATGATCCGGTATTGCACGCTGTACTCGCGCACACCTGAAGCGACGGCGTCGCGGAATTTCCTTTCGGTAGCCTCGCGATCCTCGGGGTGGATGCGCTGCACCCAATCCTCGTGGGATTCATGGGCCGCATCCGGTGGCAGTCCGTGAATCAGCAGGTATTCCGGCGAGCGTCGATTGCGGAAGCCGGTCGTCAAATCAACTTCCAGCCCGCCGATGCGGCCGATCTGCTGGACGCGCGCGAGTTCGGTCTCGCGTTCC
>Ga0210394_10004145_pt1 | contig 17204 bp, 16 predicted proteins | sample IncBWC12MmetaG_FD_160121 | JGI IMG/M metagenome (GOLD analysis project Ga0210394, IMG submission 160121) | Forest soil microbial communities from Barre Woods Harvard Forest LTER site, Petersham, Massachusetts, United States - Inc-BW-C-12-M | ecosystem: Environmental > Terrestrial > Soil >... | reverse complement strand
CCGCTACTTCCAGGAGGCCGTCCAGATATGCGCGCTCCAGCCCGACGAGGTGGACCGAATCAATTTGTTTGAGCTCCTGTGAGCATCGGGAAAGAGCGAGAGGCGAAATGTCGATCGGAAAATAGTGAACCGACCCTCGGCGCGCCAACGCCTCCAGCAACCAGCGAGTGTTCGTTCCACTGCCGCTGCCGAGTTCGGCCACAACCACCGGGGAGGGCAAGCGACTCACGAGTACGTCTGCGCACTGGCGCATCAGTCTTCCGCCGGCGCGGTTCAGTCCGTACTCGGGCAAAAGGCAGATCGCCTCGAACAGAGCGGAACCAAGCTCGTCGTAAAGATATTTGGAAGGCAATTCCTTCTGGCCGGTTCGCGTCAGACCTTCGCGAACATCCGTGGCGAAGTCGTGCCGCAGCTCGCGCGCGATTCCTTGGGTGGAAAACAGAGCAGGGGCCGCCATGGTTCATTCCTCCACGCAGCGAAACTTGGCGTACACATAGGGGTAGTGCGGCTGGAACCAATTGCGAAAGGAGCGGCGCAACATGCACGCTGCTGTGCGATGCGAGCCGCCCTTCATGACGTAGTGCTTGCCGTCAAAGAAGTTCGCTGAATACCCCGGATAGAACGAGAATGCCTGGAAACCCGGCAGCGGCTGGAACGGAGTCGAAGTCCATTCCCAACCGTTGCCCAGCAAGTCGGCGACGCCGAAGGCGCTGGCGCCTTGAGGATGCGCCTGGACTGGCGCGGCATCCCAATGGACGAAGTCGAAATTACCATGCTGCGGATCGGGCGCCACATCGCCCCAGGGGTACAACCGCTCCGCGTTGTCCAGTGTGCCGTAGGCCATGCGATGCCATTGCGTTTCTGTGGGCAGGCGTTTCCCCGCCCATCGCGCGTATGCCGATGCCTCGGCATGGCTGACGAAGACAGGCCAATCGAGAGGCAGCGGAATTTCGGCGAACATGGTGCGCAAGCTCCATCCGTCAATACGGCGCCGCCAAAAGAACGGGTGAGTCAAGTCGGACTTTGCTTTCCACGCCCAATCAACCGGAGACCAGAAGGCTTGATGGTCATATCCGCCTTGCCGGAGGAATTCGAGAAACTGGGCGTTGGTGACCGGAAAAACATCAGCACGAAATGACGGCACCGCCAGCGAGACGGATTCAAACTCATTGTCCCAGCCGAAGGAGTTGTCCTGGCGGCGCTGGCCGAGGGTAGCATTTCCTGCCGGAATTTCCACGGCCCGAGGCGATTCGGGGGGACCAGTAGTGACTTTTGCTTGCCGCACACGAAGCTTCCTATCCAACGGGAGCTGGTGAATCAGATAGGCCAAGGTCTCCGCATGCATCAGGCGATGTTCGATGGCGACGTGAATCAGAGTGCTTTCGGTGTCTGGAAGCAGCCGATCGATGCGGGCGCGAACACGCGCGTTGTAGGCGCGAACTTCCTTCTCGCTCGGCCAATCTGCAGGTTGATCCGTGGGCAGCCCGCCATCCACGGGATCGATGCCGAACGCGAAGAGCTTGTCGAAATCCGCGTGGAAGGGCTCGATGCCGAAACCATGTCCGGCGATCAGATTCCAGTCGAATGCTTCGAGGTGGCCGAGATAAAAAATCAGGCGATGCCGCTCCGGAATCGGCCGGTCATAGATAGCCTCTGTGCGGAGGAGCGGAAACAGCGCGTCTGTTATTTGTCGCGATTCGGCCAGACGAGCCTGAAGCGAAGGGTAATTTGCGTAAGCAGTTTGGGCGACCGCGGGCATATATTCGCTCGCTGATTATGATGGAACTGTCCGAGTACCTTCTGCGGCCCTCACATAATAAGATGCTGCTCGAATCAGTCGGTCGCTCGAAAAGAGGGCGCCTTCAGGATATTCCGTAATAAGCTCGACCAGTTCCTTCCAGGTTGCCAGTCTACCGCGTTTTTGCGACCGCTCGAAATCACATGGCAAGGACCACCCGGAACGTGGCTTTCCCGTTCATCAGGCGGGCGTAGGCTTCGGCAGCTTGTGCCAGCTGATACTTTTCGATCGCTGGGCTCGACGGCGCTAAATTCGTGAAGCAGTTAGCTCTTTCCGGACGATCGGCGCAACGAGGGTTCCCAGGATCTCTATGGACCCCAGCATCTTCCGATGTGGGAGCGTCGAGACGCCCATCTGAAAAGTAATGCGAGAGAGGCCACCGAGGACTTCGTTCACGTACAGTATCTTCTGCGCGACCGTTTCTGCATCCCCGATTAACAGGGCGTCCGTGGGTCCTCTCACAGCGTCGAATTGTGCGCGCGTAGCCGGAGGCCAGCCCCGTTCTTTACCGATTTCGGTGAAGGTGTGTGCGTACCCCGGATAAAAGTCGTCGGCGGCTTGTCGGGTGGTGCCTCCCAGAAAGCCGATGGCGTGAAGACCCACGACAAGTTTCTCGGCCGGGTGACCCGCGCGACGGCCTGCGTCGCGGTAGAGTTCTATAAGAGGACGAAATCGTCGTGGTTCGCCGCCGATAATCGCTACCATCAGCGGGAGTCCGAGTTCACCCGCACGAACGAACGAGGCAGGTGTCCCGCCGACACCGACCCAAATCGGCAGTGGATTCTGCAGCGGACGAGGGTAGACCGCCTGTCCCGCTAGTGGCGCGCGGTGCTTACCAGACCAGTTGACGTGCGTGTTTTCTCGGATTTTGAGGAGCAGATCTAGCTTTTCTGAGAAAAGGGAATCGTAGTCCTCCAGGCGAAAACCGAAGAGTGGATAAGCCTCCACGAGCGAGCCTCTGCCGGCCACAATCTCAGCGCGACCACGCGAGATTAAGTCCAGAGTGGCAAACTCCTGGAAGATCCGAACCGGGTCGGCGGCGCTCAGAACTGTGACGGCGCTCGTCAGTCTAATGTTTTTGGTGCGAGCGGCCGCTGCGCCGAGAATCACGGCAGGGGCAGAATCAAGGAACTCGGCCCGGTGATGTTCGCCGATGCCAAAAACATCCAGGCCAACTTTGTCGGCGAGTTCAATCTCTTCCAATAAATTCTGCATGCGCTCGACAGGACTGAAGGTCAAGCCCATGGCCGGGTCCGAAATGACGGCCCCGAAGCTGTCAACACCAATCTGCATCTTGTGACTCCTGATCTATGCGGCCACAGATGTATTCATTATTCTGTCGCCCATGCTCATCGATGCGCCGGACGAAGTTCGCCACCGGCAGACATCGAGACACTAAGAGCGCGATCAATAGAAAAAGCGCCGGCCCCTCGGATCATGAGAAAAGTAACCATCGCCAGTACCAGCAGGTGAAACTCAAATCCCTCACCTTTTTGATTGCCGGCCCAGTTCATGAAAAAGCCGAACGCGCGATGCACAGTCATAATTGCGACCAGCATGTTTACCCCAATCCCGAACGCCGCGATGCGCGTGAGGAATCCGACGATGAGGCCCATCCCGCCGAAGAACTCGGCCGCGATCGCCAAGAAGGCCAACGGGGCTGGAATATGCATCATGCCGGTGAAGAACCCCATCGTACCGCTGAATCCGAAGCCTCCAAACCAACCCAGCATCTTCTGCGCGCCGTGCGCGAAGAAGACAACGCCCAGCACCAGTCTCAAAATTAACGTCGCGATGCTATCATCCGTGGCAAATAGTCGACGAAGCATTTGTCCCCTCCCGTATCCACCGAATTCCCCCTAATATCTCTACATCAAGATAGATGCACTAAACTGCGCTAATGATTCAGCCATTTTATAAGGGGGAGCGTCTGTACAGATGCCTTGATATCGAGTATTATGAGACGGTGTTTGGTCTCTCGGAGATGGGGTGCGTGCTTGTGACGTCCCGCGTCGTAAGGCCAGGCAGTGAGTCAGCAACGCGGATCTGGCTGGTGCTGTGGAGGGCTGCTCGCGCTGTCGAACAGAACGCGGTTCGAAGCGTGTCTGCAACGGGCCTCGGCCGTTCCGACTTCGCCGTATTGGAAGTGCTGCTGCACAAGGGCCCGCTGCCGGTGAATATCATCGGGAAGAAGGTTTTGCTTACCAGCGGCTCGATCACCGCCGCGGTCGACCGCCTGGAGTCGAGAAAGCTGTTGCGGAGGACGTCCAACACGAGGGACCGGCGCAGCCGGATCGTTAGCCTTACCGGCACAGGTCGCCGTTTAATCGAGCGAGCCTTCCGAAAACACGCAGCGGACCTGGAGGAAACCATGGCCGCATTGAGATCCCATGAACGAGTAGAGCTGGTCCGCTTGCTCAAAAAAGTAGGGATGTGGGCAGCGGCACGCCTTGACTAGCAGGGCGGCCCCGGCTACCAGAGCGTCCCCCCGCACCGAGCAGCGTGGGCAAGGAGTTGGCGGTCCGTTCTAGTACATCCCCCCCATGCCGCCAGGGCCTGCGCCTACGGCTACCGCATTTTCTTCTTCTCTGATATCGGCGACCAAAGCTTCGGTGGTCAGCATCAGGCCGGCGATGGAGGCGGCGTGCTGCAGGGCCAGACGAGTGACCTTGGCCGGATCGATCACACCAGCCTTGAGCATGTCGCCATACTCGCCCGTTTCCGCGTCGAAGCCGAAGTTTTCGTCCTTCGACTGGAGCACTCGACCCACTACAACGGCGCCCTCGTAACCGGCGTTTCGCGCGATTTGGCGCAGCGGCTCCTCTAAGGCGCGTCGGACAATCCTGACCCCGGCGGCCTCATCCTCATGCAGCTTGAGCCTGTCAAGGGCGGGGATGCAGCGAAGCAGGGCTACTCCGCCACCGGGCACGATGCCTTCCTCGACCGCGGCGCGAGTCGCGTGCATCGCGTCCTCGACACGGGCCTTTTTCTCTTTCAGCTCAGTTTCGGTCGCCGCACCGACCTTTATTACAGCAACGCCTCCCACCAGCTTGGCCAGGCGCTCCTGGAGCTTTTCCTTGTCATAATCGGACGTCGCCTCTTCGACTTGCGTGCGGAGCTGTTTGATCCGACCTTCGATTTCGGTGTTCTTCCCGGCGCCTTCCACGATCGTGGTGTTGTCCTTGTCGATGGATATTTTCTTGGCGTGCCCCAGGTCTTCGATCTTCACGTTCTCGAGCTTAATACCCAGGTCCTCGGTGATGGCCTTACCGCCCGTCAGGATTGCGATGTCTTCCAGGAGAGTCTTGCGGCGATCACCGAAGCCCGGCGCTTTCACGGCCGCGCACTGCAGGGTGCTGCGCAGCTTATTCACCACGAGCGTAGCCAGCGCCTCGCCCTCAATATCCTCGGCAATGATCAGCAGTGGTTGCTTTATGCTCACGATGCGCTCGAGCAGAGGGAGTAGGTCCTTCATGGAACTGATCCTCTTCTCGTAAATCAGTATGAGGACGTCCTCGAGGACGCACTCCATTCGCTCCGGGTTGGTAACGAAGTACGGAGAAAGATAGCCGCGGTCGAACTGCATTCCCTCGACGATGTCGAGGGTGGTCTCCATCGTCCTGGACTCTTCGACGGTGATCACGCCATCCTTGCCCACCTTTTTCATCGCTTCGGCAATAATATTGCCTACCTGCTTGTCGGTGTTGGCGCTGATGGTGCCCACCTGGGCGATCATCTCGCCCTTAACGTCGTGCGAATGCTTCTTGATCTCGTCCACGGCGACTTCGACGGCCCGATCGATACCGTGTTTCAGAGCCGTGGGGCTGGCGCCAGCAGCCACGGTCCGCACGCCCTCACGGAAGATCGCCTGGGCCAGCACGGTCGCAGTGGTAGTGCCATCGCCGGCTACGTCGGAAGTCTTGGACGCGACCTCGCGGACCATTTGTGCACCCATGTTCTCGAGCGGGTCCTGCAGCTCGATCTCCTTGGCGACGGTCACGCCGTCCTTGGTAATGATCGGCGCGCCAAACTTCTTTTCAATCACGGCGTTGCGGCCTTTGGGGCCAAGCGTAATCTTCACAGCGTCAGCAAGAATATTCACTCCGCGCAGAATGGCTTGACGTGAATCCTCACCCATTACAATTTGTTTTGCCATTGAACTTCACCCTCCTGGGTGAATGAACGTCAGCTCTTTTTTCTTAAGCCGTTGGACGGTAACAACTACTTCTTGCTGGTCGCCGCTTTTGCGATCCCACTGAGCTTTGCCAAGATCTCCTCCTCGCGAAGGATCAAGTACTCCTGGTCATCCAGCTTGATGTCGTTGCCAATGTATTTGCCGAACAAGATTCGGTCGCCGGCCTTCACATCGAGAGGGACGCGCTTACCCTCTTCGATCTTGCCGGCTCCCACGGCCATCACCTGGCCCTCCTGAGGCTTCTCTTTGGCGGTGTCGGGAATGATGATGCCGCCTTTGGCAATCTCTTCTTTTTCGAGTCTCCTTACCAGGACTTGGTCGTGCAGGGGCGTCACTTGCATGGTCATTTCGCTAACCTCCGTTTAATCCGTTCTTCAGGACCCGATAGAGGACGTCGTCTTGTTCACAAGTCGGCCTATGGTCGAAAAGTCTCCACGTTCTTCTGCCGTACCGCTTCCAGGTCGTCGGCCTGTTTTTTCACTCGCGCGAGTTCCTTGTCCGGCGCCTCTTGTATTTCCAACTTCACGGCCTCGGCGCTGGCATCATCGGCCTGGGCGTCCAACTGTTTCATAATTATTAGGAGACCGAAGCTGTTGGAAAGCGAGGACTGGAATAGGCTCAACGAGTATTGCGAATCCTCCCAGCCAGCCAGTACCTTTACCAGGGCTCCATAGTTGTCCTTAATTTGTCCGGCCGCCAGCCCGGTTGGGGTTCCGTATGTCGCCGTTATGGCCTTTGCCATGTCTTCCGGAGTAAGCCCGCGGGTAGAAGTATTGTCATACGTGACCGCAATCCGGTAGAGCTTGTCATTGAAGAAGGAGAAGCGAATCTCCTGGACGGCCTCTCCCCCAAGAGAGGAATCGACATTTCGAGCCGGCCACCACGTCAACTGTTGAATCAATGCAGGGCGTTGGTGAACCACGATGGCGTCGGCCGGCTTCTTATTAATCAGCTTCGAAACGTCTGCCAAGCTCGTTCCCAACGAGAGGTTCCGGTACTTGGAAAGATCCTGTCCATAAATCAGGGGAACTGAAAGCAGAATCATCGCCAGGGAAACAGCTACGCTACTCATCAACTTCTTCATTTGAGTCACTCCTTTGAACAATTACAGATTCAAGGGCGTTCCCACATCTAGCTTTGCCCTTTTCTTCCCGAATCAGCTCCTCCGCCCTTGCGCGCCCCAGGAGTCTCGGTTCAGGCGGCCGCCAACCTTGCTTGATTCCCCTCCGGAACGCCCTTAGTTCCGAAAAGAAATACACTCTCCTGGATGTGACGCAAGTGTGCGTGGACATTCGTGCAGGGCACTCCCAGGAAGCGTTTTGAGACCACTCCAGTGATCTCCAGGCAATTAAATTCGGGCGCCTTCAGCTTCGCGAGCATTCGCTTCACCGCCCGGGATCCTCCACCTTGCCCTTTACGGCCGATGACGGTCGCCTGGATTTCACCAGCCAGGCTGAAGAAGGTCCATCCGGCGCTGCGGATCTGTCGATCCAATCCATGCCGATCGGGATTGCGGACTAGTCTCCAACCAGGAGCAAACGCCTCGGTCTCGGGTTGCACAGTTCCCGGTACCACGGTGCCTTCCCTGATAAAGAGTGTTCCTGCCTCAGTTCTATTTGGCACTTTTGCTGTCCTCGAACTTTCCTGCAGCGCCCAACTCACTGGTGAACCTGATTCGACCAGGTGACTTCAGACCCCTACGGCAGCGGCGATCTTGTGAAAAGTGGAGTTGGCAACTTCAAAGGTCTCCACTCTGGGAACTCCTTCAATCAGGCTCGCTAGAATCTTCGACACTTGCGGATAGGTTCCGCGATTGTATGCTTCCGCGTGCTCTGCTCTCTCCCATAAGCTGATTCCGAACGCTTCCATGCCGCCTGGCACGACAAACGTGATTTCGTCTTGGAACCCGTTCTGCTTTCGAAGCAAGGGAAGCACTTGCTGCTCCAGCCTTTGGGTAAACTCGCGGACGCTATTGGGCTTGAGAAGCATCGTCACTTTTCGTGCAAACATGTCGACCTCCTCGGTGGTAACGGCGAAGTAGATAACTCGTGTTAGTTACCCAACTAGATCGCCGACTGGAATCACTTAACTACAGTAAGTGAATTAACTTGACGTGTCAATATAAATGTGGAACTATTTTTAGTAGTTAACTAACAGCAGTTAATACATTCGGAGGTTGCCGTGGACGTTTGCCTGATGATCAAACAGAGGCTGCAAGAGTTGGGCTTCGAGCAACGAGACCTGGCGGCCGCCGCTGACGTCACGGAGTCTTATGTGTCACAGCTCCTGACTCGTAAGAAACTGCCGCCCTCGTCCGAACGAACGGATATCTACGTTCAAATGGAAAGATTCCTAAAATTGCCGAGCGGGAAGCTCTCGGCGCTCGCTGATGAGGAGCGTAAGCAAGCATTGAGGATGGACTTGGCAGGCTCTCCCCCAACTCCCCTGTTGAAAGAGGTTCGCGACTTAGTCCTTCGCAAATGCACGCCCGATAAGGAACGGGAAGTACGCGCTATCTTTGAAAAGCAACCCTTCGGTGAACTCGAACGACTGGTGACACAGAAGCTGTTGGACGTGGTTAAGAGGGTCGCCAAAGGAGAACTGGAAAGTGAAAATTGGCTCCGACTGGTGGCTCGGCTGGTCGGTCGAAGCTATGAACAGATGCGGGTGACTTGCCTCGAATTCCTGGACACGGATGTTTTCAACCTGACCGTTGAAGATTGTGAGTCTTTTCTAGATCCGTTGATTGAATCCTGGAATATCGATCTCGTGACCTTTGGCATGGAGATTGTCTTGAATCGCAGACTTGCGCCTGGGCACTCCAAGAAATTTGGATTCGTCGAAACAGAACTTGAACCATCAGAACAAGAGCCGGGGCTCAAGGAATTCCTCGGTGACAAGGCGCTCAGTGGAACCGCTACCGATGGGGAAATCGAATTTCTAACGAGCCTAAGGTTCGCCGGTAAACGTCCCACAGCTCTCTATTATTACAGGGAACTGCAAAGTCTCAGGGATCCGATCCATTTTCGAACAACGTAAAGAATGGTCAATGCCCAGCTCGTGGCTGTACGCGAACTGTCTGACGCGGAAAAAAGTCTTGTTTGTGGATACTCATTACCGACAGCCGACAAATTCTTTCATTACCTGTTTGCGCTTGGAGCTATTGGGAAGGCACGACTAAGGAGATTTTGGGTTTTCGACCCTGACAAAGAAGATGTCAAGCCGCGTTTTAGACGAATCCTCCGGCAGATGGCTTTGGAACGGTTTGAGTTCTTTCCGGAGACGTTTGAAACAGCACTAAGAACCATACCAAACAAAACATCACCGTCCCGCCGCTGAAATATCGCCGCTCTTTTGGGCTGAAGTCTCCCGGCCCCGCCCCATCGCCAAGTTCCGCGCGCAACTCTAGGCGCTCGTGCTTTTGTTGCGGCCTTCGACCCAGGCCCACGCCGCGAGCGCAGGCAGGCCGACAATAAGCTCCCGCGCGCGCTTGGCGAGCGACAAGGCCAGACACAGCTGCGGCGAAATTCCCAGCGCTCCGCCCAGCAGAAGGAGGCCGCCCTCCTGCGCCCCGATTCCGGCGGGCACCGGAAAGGCGACGTTCCGCACCGCCGTGCCCAGGCTTTCCAGAATCAGCGCCCCCGCCCAACTCACAGGAGCGCCCAGAAACCACATGATCAGCCACGTCTCGCCCGTGTGCAGCAGCCAGGTCAACATTCGCCAACTTATGGAACGAAGCAGATTGCCGTGACGGCCGTACACTTCTTTAACGCCGGCATCGATCGCCTGCGCGCCGCTGTGCAACTGCGCGGCCATCGACTGCAGGTTCGCCCCCAGCGCTTTCCGAAGCAGCAGAGTGACTTTCGGCAGCATACGGCCGCGCTGGATCATATAGAGGGTGACGAGTCCGGCCACGAGCAGCCCAAGGGCCAGGAAGAGCGCCTCATTCAAGCCGTTCCCTTGCGCGCTCGACAGGCGCAGGAGCAACCCGATGCCCACGACCGTGTAAACGGCTTGGGTCAGCACGCCGATGGTGAAGTCCACAATGGTGGCAGCGCCGGCGGAGACGTAATCGTTTTGCGATCGCCCCAGCAGCCTCGCACGAACGACGTGGCCTCCCACCTGCGCTACGGGAAGGATGCTGTTCACGGCTTCGCCAATCCAGCGGTAGAACAGGATGCGAAGGGGATTGCTCGCGCCAGGCCACAAGGCGCGCCAGCCCGCCGCGTCCGTTGCGATACAGACGAATCGATACGCGGAAATTGCCAGAATGCCCCATCCCGCCGCCGCGACAGCCGCAAGAATTTCGCCGAGACGATATCTTCGCAGGATGTAAAAGAGCAGAGCGGCGCCGATAACGAGGCCGACCGCGGTTATCCAGTTGGCGGCGCGCCTGGGCAACAGCGAATCTTCACCGTCCTGCATCAGGCTGGACCTTATCTTGCGGGCTTTGACCGTTGCTAGATCTTGTCTCATAAATGGTGTGACGCCGATACGAAGAGTTTCTTCAGGGGCTAAAGCCCACTTTTTCTGGACTTTATCAATGTCGGAGCTAAAGCTCCGACCCCCTGAAAAGCATTTATGAGATGGCTTATAGTCACTCGTTTCGTCGCCGCTGTGATCATACGTTCAATTCCGTCTCGCCCGAAACCATTCCGCTGGCTATACTCGGCGGATGATTTCGGCCGGTAACCCGATCGCCGCGCTTCGGCACTACTGGGGATACCAAACCTTCCGGCCGATGCAGGAGCGCATCGTCAGCAGCCTGCTTGCGGGGCGCGACGCCTGCGTAATCATGCCCACCGGCGGCGGGAAGTCTCTCTGTTACCAACTTCCTGCGGCTATGTCGCCCGGCCAGACGGTCCTGGTGATTTCACCACTGATTGCGCTGATGCAGGACCAGGTAGCGCAGTTGACCCAGATGGGCATTCCCGCCGGCCTGGTGAACAGTTCGCTGGACCGGCCGGCGCAATCCCGCGTGATGCAGAAGGCTTGCGACGGAGAATATCGGCTGCTCTATCTTTCGCCGGAGCGGCTGGTGCTTCCCGAGACTCTGGCGTGGCTGCAGCGGGTGCCGCTGCTGTTTTTTGTAATCGACGAGGCCCACTGCATTTCCGAGTGGGGCCACGAGTTCCGGCCGGACTATCGCAATCTGAATTCTCTGCGCTCCCGCTTTCCCGACCGGCCGATTGCGGCGTTCACCGCCAGCGCCACGCAGCGCGTGCGTCACGACATCATCGAGCAGTTGCAGCTTCGCAATCCGCATAAGTTCATCGCCAGTTTCCACCGTCCGAATTTGCGCTATATCGTGAGGGAGTGCGCCGGCGGGACGCAAACGGAGCTGTTGCTCCGCGCGCTGCGCAATTATCCGGACGGTAACATCATCATCTACGCACCGACCATCGCCCGCGTCGAGGAAACCGTGGGGCTGTTGCGCGAGAACGGACTGGGGTCCGTCGCCTACCACGGGCAGATGGACCACGATACGCGCAAGCGAAACCAGGAGCGCTGGATGTCGGACGAAGTGCGCATTCTGGTGGGCACTATCGCTTTTGGGTTGGGCATCAACAAGCCCGCCGTGCGCGCGGTGATTCACCTCTCCTTGCCAAAGTCCATCGAACAGTATTACCAGGAGGCGGGCCGCGGCGGCCGCGACGGCTTGCCGGCCGATTGCCTTCTGCTGTGGCAGAAACGCGACGCGGGTTTGCTGGCGCACTTCATCGGGCAGCTCGCCGATCCCGTCGAGAAGGAAGCCGCCTGGCAGCGCTATCACGAAATTCGACGCTTCGTCGATTCGCGCGACTGCCGTCATCGCCAGATTTGCCTTCACTTCGGCGAGATTCCCAAGTGGCCTTCCTGTGGCGCATGTGACGTTTGCGGCGCATCACCCGCCTGGCTGGCCGAGGAAGCCGCGCCTCGGCTTCATTCGCGGAAACACGCCAAGCTTGTCCCGGCGACGAGACCCGCGGCGCCAGCCATGGCCGGTGCTGCGGACAGTGAACTGCGCGAACGCCTCCGCGAATGGCGCCGCACTCTGGCCGGCGAGCGTGACATCCCCGCGTTTGTGGTCATGCATGACACGGCGCTCGACGAACTCTGCCGCAGAAAACCGTCGTCGTTGCAGGAGCTTCGGCAAGTTCCGGGATTCGGGGAAAAGCGGACCGCCGCCTATGGCCAGCAGATATTGACCGTTCTGTCGCAGTTCCGCTCGGGCAAGGCCCGGGGCCACGCAGCGGGACAAAAGCACTAGACGCAAATTCCTGGGCGGCGTTTGGCTTACGGTTGGCTTCCTGCGATCATCAGCGCGCCGGCGGCGTGCACGGTGAGATTCACCGTGTCTTTGACTCGCAGAAAAAGATTGCTGGGATTCTTCAGGCCCCATTTCACATAGGGCACCGGAAAAGTAGTGTCACCCGTCCATTCATTTCCTGTGATTTGCACTTCGATGGGAGTGCTGATCTCCTGGTCTCGTCCGTGGAGGGTGATGGTGCCTTGGAGCTGCAGTTGGGACGCTCCTTGCGGGGCGATCTGACCCTGGATTCGCGCGGGAGTGAAAACAATCTCCGGATATTGCTGACTTTCGAGGACGTCCTTGTGCATTTTGCTGTCGCGGCCATCGTTGGCGGTGTCGGCGCTTCGAGCGTCCACGACGACGCGGCCGCTGCATCGGCCGGTGGCGGGATCGACTTCGATCTTGCCCGGCTTCGCCTGGAACGTTCCATGAACGGTGTGAAGAAATGCGTCAAGAGTGAATTCCACGTGGGTCTTCGCAGGATCGAGCTCGAATGTAATTTGCTGAGCGCGGGCGGTTGCGGGAAGCGTCGCCAATACAAAAATGGCCGCCGGCGCCAATGATAGAAACGGCGATTGCAATTTTCCCCGGCGCGTCAACTCCGTCCCTCGGACCTTGCTAGCCGCCATCCCAGCCGCAAAGTGTCCATGGCGCCGAGCAGAAATGGACCGGGGCGGTCCGCCTGTCCATTTACCATTCGCGCGAAAAGGCCGGGTTCGGCCGCCAACACTCGCAGCGCGCGCCGACGCAGCCAGGACATACGGTCCATGGTGAGTATCAACTGTGACATACGGTGTGGCGCGAGCCGGATACGTTCGTGCGCCTCCCGGTAGATTCGAAGATTCGCGCAACGCAACGCATCGCCCAGCGAGACCGCCTGGCGAAACGCCAGCCCCAGGCCTTCGCCGGTGACCGGGTCCACGGAACCGGCAGCATCTCCGATGAGAACGAAGCGGCCGCGGTGCAGTTTGGGCAATCGCCGTAGCGCGCACGGTGCGCCTCGCTCCCGCGTGATGGCCTGCGCTCCGGCGACGCGTGCAGCCAGAACGGGAATTTGCCGCAGGGCCTCCTGCAGTCGCGTGCCGGAATTGCGCGTAATCACCGCCAAGCCGATTTCATCCGGCGCGACAGGAGTCACTGCCACCTGACAGTTCCGTCCCCAGTAAACTTCGACAAAGTCGGTCCACGGAGCCAGCCGGAAGTGCCGGCGAAAGCCGAAGCGCGTAGGTCCATGACGCTTTGGCTCCAAGCCCGCCCAAGCGCGGAGCTGCGATTGCTGCCCGTCCGCGGCGACGATCCAGCGGCTCTTAATCTCGTCGCCATCACACGCAAGGCTTTCGGCGCTGAGTTGCGTGACTTGGGCGCCCCAAATCATCGTCGCGCCAGTTTCGGCGGCGCGGTCGATGAGTTTGGCGTGCAGCACCGTGCGACGCACCGCCAGCCCGACTCCGTGCGGAAATGCCGCTTCGGTTGCGAGGCCGGACTGACCGTCGAGAAATCGAATGCCGCGAAAGGGGATCGCTTCGCCGGGAAGGAAACGAACGCCCAAATCGCGCAGCGCGGCGACCGCGCCGGGCATCAGCCCTTCACCGCAGGCCTTGTCGATGGGGGGCTGCTGCCTTTCGGCGACTATTACGCGCAGACCGTTTTGGCGTGCCGCGATGGCTGCGGCCAGGCCTGCGGGTCCTCCGCCCACAATGAAAATATCTGTTTGGCAGCTCACTGGAGTTTCGCCAATTCCTGGCGGTAGAGAGTATTGTTCGGAAATTCTTGCACCAGGCCGCCGAGCAATTCTCGCGCACGAGCGTGATCGTTATCGCGCAACGCCGCTACCGCTAACAGGAGCCGCGCGTAGGGAAGTAGAAAGTGTCCTCGCTCCGCAGTCAGCTGCAATTTTCGAATGCCCTCTGCCTTATCGGTCTGAGCACCGTAGATGCGCAAGACCCAGCGCACCGGCGCCGGTCTCAGACTCAAAAGGTAATTCTCGGCGCCAATCGCCAAATAGGCGTCGTAACAATCGGGAGCGACCCGCAAAAGTCGCTCCGCGAGGTCGCTCGCTTGCTTCACGCGGCTCACTGCTGCCAGGTTGCGTTTTTCCACCATGGCCAGATAATCGGCTTCTAATCCGAGATCCATCACTTTTGCGAGCAGAGCATTGGGGTCATTCGGGGACCGCGCGAGCATGGCATCGGCCCGCTGATTACTTTGCTCGAGTTCTTGCATGAACGCGTTGCGAACGGCCGGGTTAGGCGGCGGTTTTTTCCGTCCCTGGAACATCGCATCATCGACGAACAGCTCGCTTTGCAAAACACCGAGCCGCTCGAACTCGCCGTATAAGTAGGCCGCCGCGCGCGAAGTCGGCCCCATGGCGTCGTCCGGGTGATCCTGCTCATAGGCCTGCAACGTCCGGTGCGCGTCGTCGAATTGCAGGTTGTACATCTGGCGGAATCCAAGATCGAGGGCCGCGCTCGGCAGTAACACCCCGCTCATCGGGTTCAAGACAGCCTGCGCAAGGCTCAGAAACAGAATCGGGATTGCCGCAAAGGTCATAATCTGCAAGGGTAGCCGCCACGACGGACGGCGGGTCGCGCAGTCAGCCGATGGTTTGTCAGTCTGTCTTAGGATGCGAATGGCCGGCCAACCGTTGTGACCTAGGAGTGGCCGAAGTGGCCCCAATAGCCGGGAAAATCGGCACATTTGCAGAGATATTCCGGCTTTTCGGCTGCTGCATCCCTGTGCAAATCCCTGTGGAAACCCTAGATTACGGGAGAGTTAAGGCTATCGAATCTGTGCGCAGAATTCCTGGCCTCCTGCAGCGTCTTCTTGTAACTACCTGAATCTATAAGAGATATGCGAAAAGGGGCCGGCTGCGTGGGCTGCCTCCCGAAGTTCGTGTGAATTGTGACGTCGAAAGGAAATCCACAGGGACTAGTACCGAGAACGACAATTCCAACGCTCCCATTTTCGTTGCCATTTGTACTGTTAACTGTGGATGAAATGCCCTCAGGAAGCGGCCAATTGCAGCCGCCGGGCGAGGGATTCGGGCAGTTCCGCCTCGATATCCATGCGGGAATCGCGCACTTCACTGTGCAGTACACGCCCCAGGCCGTGCACCAGCGCCAGGGCGCGGCCGTCGGAGAGCGGCAGCGAAAAATGCAGCCGCAGCAAGGGGTCGACCGGCATGGCCTCGTCCACTCTCGACAGCAGGGTATCGAGTCCCGCGCCGGTTCGCGCCGAAACAAAAATATTGCCGTTGGCCCGCCCCGGCGCGGCCAGCTCTTCTGCGGGCAGGAGATCGATCTTGTTGAAGACGTGCAAGCGCGGTCTGCCCTCAACGCCCAGATCCTTGAGCACTTTTTCCACCTCGGCATCCTGTTCGGTGTGATGCGGATTCGAGACGTCGGTGACGTGAAGCACGAGCGCCGCCTGCTGGACTTCTTCGAGCGTGGCCTTGAACGCGGCCAGCAAACCCTTTGGCAAATCGCGAATGAATCCGACGGTGTCCGAGAACAGCACTCTGCGGCGAGACGGCAGACGGACCGCGCGCACGGTAGGATCGAGCGTGGCGAACATTTTGGAAGAAACCAGCACGCCGGCGGAGCTGAGCGCGTTGAATAACGTCGACTTGCCGGCGTTGGTGTAGCCGACCAGGGCCACGGCTCCCAGCGGTACGGCTTCTCTCGCGCGCCGTTGCAAAGCCCGTTGGCGGCGCACTGTTTCAATCGCCGCGCCGATGCGCCGGACGCGTTCGCGGATGCGCCGGCGATCCGTCTCGAGCTTTTGCTCGCCGGGTCCGCGCGTTCCGATTCCGCCTCCCAATCGCGAAAGCTCCGTGGCGCCGCCGGCCAATCGCGGCATCAGGTAGTTCAGCTGCGCCAATTCAACTTGCAACTGACCTTCGCGGCTCCGGGCATGCCGCGCAAAAATATCCAGAATCAGTTGCGTGCGATCGATGACCCCGCGATCGAGTCCGCGTTCCAGATTGCGCTGCTGCACCGGACTCAGGTTGCCATCGAAGACAATCAGCGGCGCGCCGCAGGCTTCGGCTTGAGCGCGTATCTCTTCGACTTTGCCGCGACCGACGACCGTGGCCGGATCGACCGATTCCCGCATCTGCAACACGCTGCCGGCGACGGTCGCGCCCGCGCTGCGCGCCAGCTCCGCCAATTCCTCAAGCGATTCGCGCGCCGAATCAACCGCTGGATAGCCGGGTACGCGCGACGGACGCTTCAGGCCCACGCCGACCAGCATCACACGCTCATGAGATCGAGTGGATCGCGTAGTCTTCATGCCGTGGGCAGATCCGGAGACAGATCGTTGGTGCGCATCACAGCTGCAACTTCTCACCGGATGCGCGGGAAAAAGCCAGATGTGTTGGGTTGAGCGCTGTAGCGATCACACGACTCCCCGGCTGCATTATCTCACATTCCCGAGAGGAACTCTTCCCACGGAAGCCATCGGGCAAACGGGCAGCTATGGAACTGCGTTGAGCCGGGTCAACTCCTGACGGATTTCGTCTGCGCGGGGAGACTTGGGATCTTGCTTCAGAGCGCTCTCCAAATTGGCCTTGGCCAGGGCGGACTTACCCAATTTCTCGTACACCAGGCCAAGATGATAAGGGTAGGTGGGGTTGAGCGGAACCTTGCGAATGGCCTCCTGGAGCAATCCCACAGCGGAGTCGTAAACGCCCATTTTGTAGTAGGCCCAAGCCAGTGTGTCAGCCGTAGAGGGAGAATCCGGCGCAGCTCGCCGGGCCGTTTGCGCCAACGAGAGCGCTAGGTTTTTGTCACCGTCGTGCTCCAGCAAGAGATAGGCCAGATTGTTGGCCGCCACCGGAAGTCCCGGCTGCAGCTGCAAGACTTTCTGGTAGTGCTGCTGGGCGTTTTGCCAATTACCCTGCGCCTCTTCCAGCGTGCCGA
>Ga0210394_10004144_pt1 | contig 17206 bp, 17 predicted proteins | sample IncBWC12MmetaG_FD_160121 | JGI IMG/M metagenome (GOLD analysis project Ga0210394, IMG submission 160121) | Forest soil microbial communities from Barre Woods Harvard Forest LTER site, Petersham, Massachusetts, United States - Inc-BW-C-12-M | ecosystem: Environmental > Terrestrial > Soil >... | reverse complement strand
AAGTATATGGACCCGAAGGCGAGGGAACTCATGGCCAGGATAACGTTCTCTCCGAACAAACATCCCGAGTACGGTGGCGACATTTTCACCGTGCGCAAAAAGTCCGGGGAAGAGCGCACGTTTTACGGTGGGCCGGTAAAGCCGATGACTCGAGAGGAGCTCAAAGCCAAGTATTACCGTATAGCCGAATTCAGCCAGGTAGATAAAGCTCAGGCGGAGCGCGCCATCCAGCAGTGGATGAATCTAAAGTCGGTCAAGGACATCGGAGAAGCTATTCAAACAGTGGCGAAGTTCGGCCAGCCCAGGCCCCTTTCGGACAGAAGCCCGGCCCGAATTTCGTAAGGCTTTTCCCCAGATGTGAAAATCAGCGCAGCAAATGCTGATTCTGTTAACTCATTCTCCAAGTCATGCGTTTCATTCGTGAGGGCGCGGCCGCGATTTGCCGTCACCATTCGTCAGAATAAATTTCTGTATCCGCTTTCCCGTTTCCACTTCCCCGGTGTAGAGATTCCCTTTCGAATCCACGGCGATGGCATCAATCCAGTGAAAATAGCCGGCCATGCGGCCATTATCGCCGATTGAACCCTTTAGCTCTCCGGTTTTGCGATCGTGGATCCAAATCTTGTCGTTGGTGCCATCGGCAATCAGCACATACTTCCCATCAGGATCATGTGAAAAGGTCAGATTGTAAGTTGTTCCGCACATCCCGTAGACCGTCGAGCCGGGGCCGCCGCATTCCATTGCGCGCGAGGGTGTGGTCGGATGCACGAAAAAGCTGCTCACAAATTTTCCCTGCTTCGTGAACACTTGAATCCGGTCGCTGCCCCGCTCGCACACATACACCAATCCATCTGGCGCGATGTGCACGCAGTGCAGCGCTGGCACGAATGTCTTCAGGTCCGGAGGCGTCGCCCCCGATTTCCAATCGTAGGGTGGCACCCGATCATTGTTGATTTCGCTCAAAGGCATGCCGTGGCCGCCCCAGCCGCGTTTGAACGCTCCGGTGTCCATGTCGTAGACCACCACGCGCTTTTGGTCGACGACGTACATCTCGTGAGCGTCCTCGTCCAGATCGAATAGTTCCACAGGCATCACAATGTGATCGGTGTCCTGATTATTTTCGGGCACCGGGCCTGTGTTTTGTCCCTCCGGTTCTTTAGGATGCCGATGGCCAAAGTCCCACAGGAACTTCCCATCGTTAGTAAACTTCTGAATACCGTCGTACCGAGCGTTTCCTCCCATCCACACGTTGCCCTGCCTGTCCACAACAATGGCATGCTCCGCACCGGCGCCGGGTCTCGCAATTCCCTCAGCTGGCCAGCCCGGAACGTAATCCGGTCCGCCCCAGGCTTTCAGTAGGTTGCCGTCGGTGTCAAACTCCAGAACCGCAGGCGCTGGAACGCAGCAATCGGTGCGCGGAGGCGTCGACGCTGCCCCTATTTCGTCCGGATTAGCGTCTCGCGGGCGGCTCACCACCCAAATATGATCGTCTTTGTCGGTGACCATGACCGGAATGCCTTCAAGGATCCACTTGTGCGGCAGCGGCTTCGGCCAGAAGGGATCGACTTTGTATATCGGTACGGGCACATCTTTTGAGGAGGCTTTCGTCGATGACGCCTCCGTCTGCGCATTCGCTGGCAGTCCTAAGCCCGTAATCACGGCGAAAATGCCGGCTATTACGGATGCCCCCGCAGTTCCCTTCCAAATCCGCATCGCGGTACCTCTTTCGTCAGATCAAATCGGAAGATCGATGGCGCGGAGTCTATTTTCCGGCGCCGGAGATGGTCAATTTCCGATTTCCTAGTGATTAGCCAAATTGCGCGAGATTGTAGACGTTTTGCCTGTGTTTTTATCCGGCAAGGCGAAGACATAGAGCGCATTGCCGCTTTGAGGATGGTGCACATCCGGTTCTATCATGCGGGGAACGTTGCGTGGACTGCCGCCGCCAAGCCCTGTGGTGACGGCGATGTATTGTTTCCCGCCCACGCTGAACGATACGGGAAAGCCTTGCACCGATGTGCCAAGCCTAGCCTGCCAGAGCACCTCCCCGGTGTTCACGTCCAAGGCTCGAAAGTACCGGTCCAGATCGCCAACGAACGCCAGTCCGCTGCTTGTTGACAGTACCGACGTCAAGAAAGCGGGCCTTTGATTATGCGTCCAGACCTCCTTCATCGTTTTCACGTCGAATGCCGCCACTTTGCCGACGTTGCCGTCAGATCCGGGCATTTCATAAAACCGCCGGTCGCCTGAGGTGCCACCGGAACCCTCGACAAACTCGACCTTGCGCCCAGACATTTCCATGCAGCTCTGGCTTAAGGGAATAATCAGGACTTTGGTTCCGGGATCGTACGTCATGGCCTGCCAGTTGTGGCCACCCTCTGTGCTAGGACAGGAAGGGATCCACTGGCCGGTTTTGGAGGCAATAATGTCCGGCCGATAGGCAAGCAGTCCCTTTTTTCGATCAAGCCAGGTAAACACGTTCTGGAAGATCGTCTCCTTCGCATCGAGGAACTCGCCGGTTTTCCTGTCGAGTTTCCACAGAATGCCGGCCTTGCCAATGGTGAATGCGATTTTTCTATCGCCGACATCAACCAACACACGCTCGTAAACTTCGTCAAGGTCCAGCGACTCGCCGGGAACGTGTTGGAAATACCACGCGAGAGTTCCATCCTTTGGCCGCAACGCCAGTGTGGCGCTCGAGTAAAGCGCTGCGGCGGCCCCGGTTCCTCGGCTCGCCTGGACCCACGGTTTGGCCTGAGCCACACCCCAGTACGTGAGGTCCAATTCCGGATCGTAGCTTCCGGTGATCCAGGTTTCGGCGCCCGCTCGAAGCATATTCGGAACGTTTCCCCAGCTATCGCCGCCCGCCTCGCCGGACCGCGCCTCGGTGTTGAAACGCCAGAGCACTTTTCCGTTCGCAGGATCAAACGCCGTGATAAAGCAGCCTTGCTCGCTATCTTTTGACTTATAGCGGTCGCAGCCGCCGAGCCCCTGCAAAATCTTGCCATTGATCACAACCGGGCCACTCGAGTTCCCGTAACCTTTCGTGGTATCAGCGATGACAGCATCCCAAACTGTGTCGCCGGTGCGCGCATTCAGCGCGATCAAATGCGCATCGGTGCTGGCAACGAAAACTTTGTCCTGATAAATGGCGAGATTTCGCATGGCGCCAGTCCCGCCGCCCTGTGACCCACCGGGCCTGACGCGAGTTTCCCAAACCAAATCACCGGTGCGGGCATCGAGCGCCTGCACGATGTTGTCGATGTTCACGAGATAAATAATTCCGTTGTGCACCAAAGGCGACGGCTCATTGGCCGCAGTGCCGTCATGCATGGACCACACCCAGGCAAGGCGCAGGTCGCGCACGTTATCCTTTGTAACCTGGGTCAGGGAGGAGTGGTTCCACGCTTGATAGTTGCCGCGGATCATTAGCCAGTCATTAGGATCGGGGCGATGGAGCATTTCGTCGGTGACGGGGACGTAGTCCTTCACTTCACCGCTAACCGTAATACCCGCAGGAGGCCCGGCCGCTCTGGCGGCGCGAGCTGTAGGCGCGGGCGCTTCGTCGGATGCTTCCTGCTGCCGTGCAGCAGGCGCTTCACCGCTGGCGAGTTCGCCGATGGGAATCGCGGCCGTTGCCGTCAGCGCTTTCGCACCGGGACGCGCGCCATTGGATTGAAGGATGAAGGCAACCAGGCTCAGCACGTCCTGCTCCGGGATCAAGCCTGCCTTGCCGGGCGGCATGCTGGTGGAAATTCGTTCGAACAAATCTCGCGTCGTGCGGCTACGCCACACGCTTGTGAAACCTAATCCAGATAGTGGAAGCGCCTCATTGCTGCCTTTGAGGTCGGGCATGTGACACGGCGCGCACATGGCCATGTAGTTGGCCCGGCCAGCGGTCGCCTGGTCGGAGGTAAAGGAGTCTGGTCGTGGCGTTTGCTGTGCGCGTGCGCTCACTGCTCCAAGCGCAATCGCTGCAGACGCTATGACAAAAAGGCGTGCTCTCGTTGTAATCATGTCAGCACCTCAGTGCAATACCCATCCCCACAAGTTCCCTTCGGGCGCCCGCTCGGAATCAATCTGGACGTATAGGCGACCGTTCTTAAGATCCTCGACTTCCGAAGCCGTTAGGTCGACCGACCCGCTGACGGTACCCGATTTCTGCTTGGTGACCTCGAGATCGTGAACTGCCGGTCCCCGAATGCCTTTTTGCGCTCCGATATGAATGCTCGCGTGAACGGCAGCTGAGCGCAATCCCTCGAAGGACCCCGAGAGCGTAAGCTTATCGCCTGCCAAAACAGCTTTTACCGAGCCCGAGCCAGTGACGGTGGGCAGCATCGTCACGTCCACTGGAACCGTGGAGAGTCGAGCCTTGAACGTTTCCCCACTCTGAGCAATGGCAGAACACGCCGCCAACAGGATTCCGCAGACAACTAAAGCATTGAGGCAACCGTAGCGTTTCGCCATCGTCCGAGTATGAAGTTGTTTCAGGTCACCAGTCTGTGAGGCATCTTACGCCTTCTGTTTTCCCGCTTGCAAACCTTGAATGTGTCCGGCGTAACTCTGACGAAACCTATAGAGGAATCCGATAAATTGCGATCCGGTGCTAGTATTGGACCGTTAAATCGAATCAAGTGGGCGCCTCAACTTCGGCAGGAACGTTTTCAGCCTGCATACCGGAGTAAAACATGAAAACTCTACTGAAGATTGCTGGCGGGATAGTGGTTTGTGCGGTCCTGTTGCTGGTGATCCTGCGCTTCACGGGCTTCGAACCCGGCGCATGTCCGAACCCCGGTGCCTCTTTGGCGTGCAGAGTACCCGGTTTGTGGCTCCGAGGGAATCTCGTGACCACTCCTGTCACGGATTGGTCGTTCACCGACCAATATCAAAATGCCAAACTCCAGACCAGGGGCCCATTCGGGCTTCCGCACTCGATTGGCACGTATTTGGTCTCTTATAACGGCCAGCTTTATCTGACATCTGTGTATGCGCCGGGCTTGCCGCCGTATCCGCATGGGCGGCGTTGGAATGAAAACGTGGCGCGCGATCCTCACGTCCGAATAAAGATTGGAGATAACTTATACGATCGGACGTTGGTCTACCTCACCGATCCTGACGAGAGAGCAGCTGTGATCCAGAACAAGAGGAAGAAATATCCGCAGCAGATCATCAAGCCTGGTTCCTACATCAATATTTTCCATGTCGTCTCGAATGACGAACATGTCCCAGACTGAGGCCTGACACAGCCCAAAAGCGATTTACGCTGAAAATCAGTAGCCGGTCGCGCTAACCGGAGCGTGACCCGACGAGGCGTCCAGCATGGGCGTTCGAACGGATGGCATGGTCTCTTCCGCATCGGGGAACTCGAAAGTCTTGCGGATTTTATAAGTCGTAGAACGCTCGGCAGGAATACGCCCTATCGTTCGGATCAGGGCTCGAAACTCTCCGGGCGAAACATACTCGCCGAAATTCGCTCCTGCCGCCTTCGAAATGCTTTCTTCCATCAACGTGCCGCCGAAATCGTTGGCCCCGGCTTCCAGGCAGGCCAAGGATTGCTCGTAGCCAAGCTTGACCCACGAGACTTGAATATTGGGGATGTATCCGTGCAGAAGCACACGAGCAAGCGCGTGAACGATTATATCCTCGTCGGGCGAATGTCCCGCGCGCGCCCCGCCAATCTGGAAGAGCTTGGTCTGAGAGTGGATGAATCCCAGGGGAACAAATTCCGTGAATCCGCCGGTTTCCTTCTGAATTTCGCGCAACAAAAGTAGATGCCTTACCCAATGCTCGGGCCGCTCGGTGTGGCCATACATCATGGTAGACGTCGAAGGAATGCCAAGGCTGTGCGCGGTTTTAATCACTTCAATCCATTGCCGTACTTTCAGCTTATTGGGACTTAGGGATCTGCGCACACTATCGTCCAGAATTTCCGCGGCGGTTCCTGGAATGCTGTTCAAGCCGGCCTGCTTCAACATGAGCAGGTACTCGGGTAGCGGCATGCGCGTCTTTTCAATTCCGTATGTTATTTCCATCGGCGAATAGGCATGCACGTGAAGTTCAGGCAGCCGCCCCTTGATGGCCCTGAGAAGTTCCACGTAGTAGTAGCCATCGAGATCCTTGGGCAGTCCGCCTTGAATGCACACCTCGGTCGCGCCCCGCTCAACCGCTTCCAGCGATTTGGCCAGCAACGCGTCTGTGGAATGAAAATAGGCGTCCGGTGAATCCGGGCCTCGGCTGAAACCGCAAAAACTGCAGCCGACGATACAAATATTGGTGAAATTCAGATTCCTGTTCACCACGTAGGTGATGCGATCGCCCACCGTGCGCCGGCGAAGCTCGTCCGCGACTTTCGCGAGAGCTAAAAGATCGTTTCCTTCGACGCTCGCCAGCGTCATCCCCTCTTCGAAACCGAGGTCGCCGCCGGCAAGTGATCTCTCCAGGGCGTTGGCGACGGCCGGACTCGCTGCCGCAAGCGCGCGATCCCAGGGAATTTCTCGCCATTCAGGATTCATTGGTCTTAGCATTGGGCACCGTCCCGAGCATAGCCGTCGTCCCCCCGAAGCTTCCGAACGTGCGGTTCGAGGCGATTGTTCATGAATTCTTTCCGCGCGGAAAATTCCGGATAAATCGCCAGCCGTTCACGCAACACAAAACCAGCGCTCGCCGTTCTCGCCGCGAGAGATGATATCTGCGGCCATGCGGCTTCAGGATTGATGAAATCTTTAGTGACTGGAGATATGCCGCCCCAATCGTTGATACCGGCCTTCAACAGATCGGGATAATCCTCCGAGAGTAGGTTCGGCGGCGACTGAATATTCATCTCGCCGCCGAGAATCAGCCGGGCGACGGCAATCGTACGTTGCAGATCTGCGTTCGAAGGCTCAGGAGCCTGAGCCATACGAATATCCGGCTTGGCGCGAAACGGCTGGATGATCACTTCCTGAATGTGACCGTGCCTCTCGTGGGCGGCGCGAATCGCCAGTAGAGCATCGACGCGTTCTTCCGCAGTCTCTCCGATCCCGATCAAAATCCCCGTCGTGAAAGCCATGGACAATTCGCCCGCATTCTCAATCGTCCGCAGGCGAAGCAACGGGACTTTGTCAGGCGCTTTCCAGTGCGGCCCGCCAAGACGCAGAAGCCGGGGACTTGCGCTCTCGAGCATAAGCCCAGCGCTGACGTTCGTCTCACGCAGCCGGCGAAGATCGTCCAAACCCATCAAGCCCGGATTGGAATGAGGAAGCAAGCCGGTCTTCTCAAGTACCAACTCGCACATAGCCGCGAGGTATTCTAGCGTGCTACCGAATCCGAGCGCTTTCAGAAAGTCTTTTGCTTCCGGGAACACTCGTTCAGGTTGATCGCCAAGGCTGAACAAAGCTTCTTTGCACCCGGCGCGGCGGCCCGCTTCGGCCACCGCAAGCACTTCCTCCGACATCATGTAAGCCTGGACGCCCGGCTGCGGGTCGGCGCGGAATGTGCAATAACCGCAATAATCGCGGCAAAGATGCGTGAGCGGGATGAAAACCTTGCGGGAATAGCTGACGGAACGGCCTTTGAAGCGGTCCCGCACGGCAGCAGCCGCATCGAGCAAGGCAGGCAGCGGCGCCTCCTTGATTAACGAGAGCGCATCATCTCGAGTGACACCGCAGCCCTCCAGTCCAGCTTGAAGAGCGGCATCGACATGATAAGGAGCGGCCAGACCCGGCATTTTGGGACGCCTTTCGTACGGATTCCCGCTAAAAGCTAATTCACTCAAAAAGCATATGCTTGCGCACTTTTAGTGTCAACGTAACTCACGAGTTCGGACGGCTGAGGCCGCCTTGCCGGTTGGGCGAGCGGGAAACAATTCCAACCATCCTTACAAGCCACGTACAATATGGGCGCAAAGCAACTTCATGATCTCGCCACCATTTTGCTTGAGCGCTTATGGCTAATACCCTGACGGCTGTTCGCCTGCTTCTCGTAATCCCATTTGCCGTTTTTATGTCCAGAGCAGACGAGCGTTCGGCGTTTTTCGCGCTGATCGCATGGGTAGTGGCTCTTGCGACGGATTTTCTCGACGGTCCCATCGCTCGCCGCAGAGGAACGGTCAGCGCCCTGAGCGGCGCCTTTGATCACACGAGCGATTTTCTCTTCGTTGTGAGCGGCATGTTCGCGGGCGCATATCGTGGCGCATTTCCGTGGATATTGCCCGTCTGCATCGCCGCGGCATTTGCTCAGTACGCCATCGACTCTTACTGGTTTCACCGGCAGCTCAGATTTCGCGGGAGCAAATTGGGCCGTTACAACGGAATGCTCTACTTCGCCCCACCCATCGTGGACATTCTGATTCGCTTGGGCGCGCGCGTCCTGCAGCCGTTGCTTATGATTTTGGTGTGGGCACTGGTTTTAAGCACGCTGGTATCCATGGGCCAGCGCTTCATGTTCAGCAGATTAGGCTCTGCCGAACACCTCCCGAGTCGCTCGCCGCAGAAATAGCAGGCCGACTCCGGCATTAAAAATGATGAAGAAGTTGTGCATGACGAATCCGAAGGCCGTCATCTGTCCAGGCCGGTCGGGAAATAGCAGAACCCAGAAAAGAATCGCGACGGAGTGCATCGGTCCGGGCATCGCAGCTCCGAAAAAGATCACCGGCAAATATCCGAGCATTTCTCCGAAGCTTACGGACCCCCCAAACAGCCTCAACGCCAGCGTGTAGACCACCACGCCGGCGATCACGAGGGGCGCCCGCATCGCAATGACGGCCGCGTAGTGCCAAACCTTGGCCAGCCGGAACGCGCGCAGAAGCGGGCGGTCGCGCAACTTCATCTCTGAGCCGATTCTGCCGCTGAAGAACAAATGGAAAAACACAAAGAAAACCGCCGAGCCCATGGCAATCCACGGTATTACGTGAAAGACCGGCTGGATGGTATTCCACTGCAACGTGACCCCGATAGTCGCCCACAGCATCAGGCTGTAATATTCGCAAAACATCAGAAACAGCATGCTGGAGCCGACTTCCCATCCAGGTACCCCATCGCGACGGTTCAAATACAGCGCGATCGCGCCTTTGCTGACTTGCTCGTTCACCAGCGAAAGGATGTAGGCGCTGGCGCGAATGGGCAGAATATCGGCAAAGCGGATTTTAGTGTTGAACCAATTGATCACGCTCCAAACAACCGCGCTGTCAATGAGGAGATAAAGAAAACAGTACGGAATCATCAGGGCGAGCCAGCGCCCCCAGCTGACGTTTTCAAAACTCTTTAAGAGATAGGGAAGCAGCCCGCTGCCTTCAGCTGTGGCGGCATGGCTAAGCCGATTGTAAAGATAGGCGAAGCAGCCCAACGTGATCAGAAAAGGCAAAAGCCGTTGCCACGGCTTGGCCTTTCTGGCGGCCGCAGTGGAAGGAATGCTTGCCGCCGGAATGCTCTCGTTCATCTCGTCATCCTTCGCTCAAGCTCGCTTGAATCATCTCATCGATTCCGGTGAGCTGAATTCCGATTTCGTTTGCGGCAAGCTGAGGATCGATCCGCGTATCGGCCGTGATAACCTCCAGGACATCCGGCGAAAACCCCCGAACGCCCACTCGTTGACGGATGGCCAGCGCCAAAGATACCAAACTTTTTGGAATCGAGCCGATGCGGACTTCGTGTCCCAACGACCGAGCTGCTCGTTCGACCAATTCCCGCTCGGGCAGCGAAACGGGGCCGACGAGTTCCAACGTTAGATTGTTTGCAACAGATGCTTGCGTCGCGGCCATCACTGCGGCGCGCGCCAAGTCATCTACGTGAAGGGGCTGCTGAAGATTTCGGCCGCCGCCGATCAATCTCGCCTTCCGAGGACTCGCATTGCGCTTGAGTGCAGCCGCGCCCGCCGTTCCGGGACCAAGAAGAAGCGGAGCGCGCAGCACACTATAGGCCAGTCCCGATACGCGCACAAAAGCCTCCGCCTGCCCTTTAGTACGGTAGTAGCGATTGGACGAGGTTTCATCCGCTCCCGTCGCGCTCACCAAAACCAGTTTTTGCACTCCGGCACGCTTAGCGGATTCAACGACGCTCCGGGTGGACTCAACATTGGCCTGCTCGTAAGTAGAGTCCGCGCGTTCAACAAGAATTCCGGGAAGGTGGATGACTACGGCGGCGCCCTGAAAGGCTGCGTCCAAGCTCTCCGGAGCGTCGTAGGAAATACGGACTAAATCATTGAGATTGGTGAGTTGCGACCGGATCTGTTCGGCCGCACGGTCCGAACGCACCGCGGCCACAAAAGTCGTCGGCGTGAGCGCCACTTTTGGTCCGCATCTCAGGATCGCCCGACCGACGGCGCTATTGGCGCCGGTAACCACTACCTTCATCAAGAATCCTAATCATCCGACAACGTGAAAAACATGAATTGTCGAATTCGGCGGAACTTTTAGCTGCGGGTATTTGTTGTGCCTGGCTTGAAGGACGCCTTCCTGCTCGGCCGGATCCGCTACGAGCGAAACCGTGCGATCATAAATGTCGTCTCCGATTTTTAACCGCACGTGCGGGTCACGGATTACGTTGTCATTCCAGGTATGCGCGGTGCCTGCAGGATAAACAGAGACCAGATAAAGCTGGCCATTATAGTTGAGACAATTAATATTCACCGAGTGCGGCAGCAGGTACCACGTTTCGGTCTGGAGCTGGACGACTGGAATTCTGTCCGTGAACGACCAGTCCATTACCGGCGTGGTGACGACATTCCCTTTGAGCCACAGTCCCGGCGTCCTGGCATGAGGTCCAAACCCCGTGATTCGCAGCACGATCAGAATCAGGATCAAACAAACGACGATTATTCCAAGGCTCTGTAGCAACCTCTTCATGGTTGGCTCCCTAAAACATAGGAAATGAAACTTCCTAAATGAGGTGGGCTATTGCATGGTCGCTGATGTGAAGGCTCGTTAAACAGGGTAATCGCTGAACGCGGGCTAGCCCATTACGTGAGCGCCTTTGGGATCAATCTTATAGATAACCCGTACTTCGCCCGGGCTGCGATAAGGATACTTATCCTGGCCAAGATACTTCTTGGCCATTTTGTCTATGTGCGCATCGGCGCCTTGTTCCGTGCTGTCCACAACGCGTCCACGAACCGATAGATGACGGTAAGGATTGTCCGGGTCCATAAGGTCCAATCCAACTCGAGGATCGCGTCGCATATTTTTATCTTTGACGCGGCCCTTTGCGGTGTTGATGAGGATATGCTTGCCATCATAGTCGACCCAGACAGGGGATACCTGCGGAGTTCCGTCCGGCATTAGTGTCGCGAGCTGTGCGAAAGATTTCTTTTGGAATAGATCGAGATATTTTTCTGGGATCGCAGCCACCTTTAGTCTCCTCCCTAAATTAATTAGAGGGTACACTAAGCCCGATTCCAGCGGTACGACTTATTTCGGGAAGACACGTGCAACAGGTCGTTGCAGTTGTAGGCGGCACCGGAGCAGAAGGAAGCGGGCTGGCTCTTCGTTTTGCTAAAGCCGGCTTACGCGTCTTGATAGGCTCACGGAATCTGGATCGGGCGCAAGCTGCCGCGAAAGAAATTGCAGCGCAGGCCGGGACGGACGAAGTCACAGGCCACGCGAATTCCGAGGCCGCCAGCAAGGCGGCAATTGTGATTCTCACTGTGCCGCTCTCCGCTCAGGTCGAGACCCTTAAATCCATCCGTACAAATTTCCAATCGGGTGCAATCCTTGTGGATGCCACCGTGCCGCTCGAAATTGCCATCGGCGGCCGTGTATCCCGCACAATAACGCTGTGGGATGGATCAGCCGCGCAGCAGGCTGCGCGACTCGCGCCTCCCGGCGTCGCCGTGGTGTCAACCTTTCATCTTCTTGGCGCAGAGGCCCTGAAAGACCTTAATCACCCGGTTGACTGCGATGCGCTGATCTGCGGCGATAACGCGGACGCAAAAGCCACCGTTAGCCAGATTGCCGAAAAGATTCCAGGCGTTCGCACCATCGATGCCGGACCGCTCGAAAATGCCCGTTATCTCGAAAGCTCCGCGGCGCTGCTCATCGCTTTGAATCTGAAACATAAGGTAAGCCATTCTGGCTTGAGGATCACCGGCCTCGGCCTGAGTGGCGTTTAACTATGAGCCCTGGTTCGGTGGTTGCGCTCGCCGGTGGCGTGGGGGCGGCGCGTTTTCTCGACGGATTGGCCCGCGTGCTTGCGCCCGAGCGCATCTTCATTATCGGGAATACTGCCGATGATGCGGAGATTCACGGCCTCCACATATCTCCCGATTTGGACACCGTAACATACATGTTGTCCGGTTTATCCGATCCCAAGCGCGGCTGGGGTATACGCGGCGATAGCTTTCGATGCCTTGAGGCCCTTAGCCGGCTCGGTGCGGATACGTGGTTCCAACTCGGCGATCAGGATCTAGCGACGCATTTGTATCGCACACAGCGTCTGCGCCAAGGCGCGAAGCTGAGCGCTATAACTGCGGAGATAACGGCAGCTCTGCGAGTGCGCTCTCAAATCGTTCCCATGTCGGATGATCGCGTGCGAACACGCATTTGTACACCGACGGGCGAACTCGAATTCCAGACATACTTCGTGAAGCGCCGCGCGCGAGATAAGGTTATTAGCGTGCGTTTTGAAGGAGCGACAGAAGCTACGCCGTCTCCTGGGGTGCTCGACACAATTGCAGGCGCCGAGGCAATCATCTTGTGCCCTTCGAATCCGTTTATCAGCATCGGTCCGATTCTAGCCGTCCGAGGGATACGAGAAGCGCTCCGGTCCAAACGGGACCGAGTGGCAGCTATTTCCCCGATCGTGGGCGGTCGCGCGCTGAAGGGACCTGCAGCGGCTATGATGAAGAGCATGCGCCTCCGGCCCGCAGCATTTGAAGTCGCGCGACTCTATGCGGATTTCGTCGGCACATTCGTGCTGGATGAAGTGGACCGAGCGCAGGCTGTCTTAGTAGAAAAGCTCGGGATCCGGCCTGTTGTGACGAATACCGTCATGCGCGGACTGCGCGAGAGGAAGTCGCTGGCGCGAGTTATTGTCCGGGAATTAGGGATCGGTTCATGATATTCGCCCTATTGCCGGTCAAAAGTCCCCAAAACGCCAAGCAGCGGCTGAGTAAATTCCTTTTGGCAGAGCAGCGAGAAAAACTGGCGCGGATTTTATACAAGCAGACGCTTGCAGCGCTGTGTCAGGCTAAGGGCATCGATCGAGTGGTAGTGGTGACGAACGACTCGGACGTTGCCGAACACGCGCGTACCTCCGGCACGCTGGTTTTTGAAGAGAACGAGCAAGTGAGTCACAGCGTTTCGGCAGACGCGGCATGCTTGCGCGCGATAAACTTGGGAGCTACGACAGTTTTACTTGTGCCGATCGACGTCCCTCTGGTTACACCTGCGGATTTCACCCTCCTTGCTGCTGCCGCCCGGCCCGGCCTGCCAGCAGGATTGATTGTTGTACCCTCAGCTGACGGAACCGGGACAAATGCTATGGCGCGTACTCCGCCCGACGTTATCGAAAGCCGCTTCGGCCCGGGTAGTTGTCGCGCGCATCTCGATCAAGCCCGCCTGAAAAGCGTTCCCGCCGACATTCTGCGCCTTCCTGGTCTGATGTTTGATATCGACACGCCGGAGGATGTGGCCGAGCTTCTTGCCACTTCACATCCTGGCGACGTTACGGCCTTTCTGCGAACCGCATGCGCCTCGAAATAGTCGCGCTGTCGGGCATTCCGGAGGTGCATCGCGGCGACGATATTGCCTCGCTGATTCGCGACGCGGCGAAAAGAGACCAACAGCCGCTCGACGGTTCCGTCGTTCTCGCCGTCGCCCAGAAGATCGTTTCGAAGGCTGAAGGCGCTATCGTTGATCTTCGCGAAATTCAGCCGTCTGCTCTCGCGCAATCGTGGGCTACTGATTGGGACAAAGACCCTCGGCTCATCGAATTAATCCTGTCGCAATCCAAGCGGATCATCAAAATGGATCGCGGCGTCCTCATAGCGGAAACTCACCTGGGCTATGTCTGCGCAAACGCCGGCGTAGACCAGTCAAATGTCAAAGGCGATGATTTTGCCACCGTGCTGCCAAAGGATCCCGACGCTTCCGCCGCGCGCCTCCGAAAGGAACTCGGATGTGGCGCGGTCATCGTAACCGACACCTTCGGGCGGCCATGGCGTGAGGGACTCGTGGATGTTGCGGTTGGCTCCGCCGGGCTCGCTCCGTTGGAAGACTACCGAGGATCCTTGGACCGCCAAGGGCGGAAACTTACCGGCACGATCGTGGCAGTTGCCGACCAACTGGCTGCCGCAGCCGGCATCTTGATGCGGAAGCCCGTTGGATGCCCCGTAGTTTTAATGCGGGGACTCGATTGGAAACCAGCCGAAGACACGGCACGCTCGCTGATCCGCAGTCGCGAACAGGATCTCTTCCGATGAGCAGCTATAGATACTGCTCCACAGCCGGCTTTCCACGAATTTTTAGTGGATGCTTTTGAGTTTTGGGGTGAGCGACAGGATTTGAACCCGCGACCCTCGGTTCCACAGACCGAACCATGCTTTGCGGGCGCTGGGTTTACAAGAGGATGGAGTCTTGCGGTGTGGGTGAAATGAGGATGGTGGGGCACATGTGGGTTGGTTCTGTGCAAAGGTTTGTGCAATCGATTACGCAAAAGGAAATCGTCGCGAATCGACTGCCTCATTGATCTGGTTAACCCTCTACCCGTGGGAGAATTCGCTCCGCTCTTCTGAAAGAAGGCGTCGATTTTTTTCCACGTCGCGAAGTGCGTCGGCTGGAACGGATTTGATGTAATAGCTCGCCGTGGTTTGAACGTTTGAGTGCCGCAAGAGCGACGTGGCCGTGATTTGCGTATCGGTCGAAACTCTGTTGTTTTCTCACAGAAGCAAATGCTACGTGCGGCCAATTACAGTCTGTACGCTTGTGGGCGTAGCTGGAGGCGCGGCACAGGCGGCACCTCCAGGCACCGGGCGGTTTCAGCTTAGCGATCGTGATCCGTTTCTTTTTCGTGATCCTTGTCCTGATCGCTGCCCTTATCCTTATCCTTATCCTTATCCTTATCCTTATCGTTCTCGTGATGATCTACATCATTATCATTCACAGTGCAGCTTGCCGTTCCCTGAGCCAGTAGTGCGCAGGAGCCGTGGATGTTCGTCCCCGTCATCGTGATGGCGACGTTCGCCAAGACACGCCCGATCAAGCTTCCACCGGTAATGGTGACGGACCCGCCGGCGGCGTTACCCGCGAGAATATTTCCTTGGAACAGCGGTGGCAGCGTCGAAGTCGACAGTGTCACAGCGGCACCGACCGACCAAAACACGTTACACGCCTGTGCGCCGTTGGCCAGGACTACGTGGAATCCACTGCCCGTGAGCGCTGCCCCGACTTTGAAAACCCAGATCCCGCTCGGATTCGTGGACCCATCGAGCGTCAACGTTGTGTCTGTAAACGTCACCGCCGCGGGGAAACAGTAGACACCAGGCGCGAGCGGCCCAAGCGCGGGCACATTGCCCGTAAAGGCAGCAGTTGAGAAAGTTTGGCCACACGGCATGAGACCGAGCGCGTTGTACGTGCTGAGGAAGGCAGTGCGCGCCAAGGCTGCGGCCACGTCGGTCGCGGGGGGCGTGTTGCCCGCAATCGTGCAGCCAGCATTCGTGAACGCGGGGGTGGGGCTGACGCCGACGTCCCCGGTGATCACGGAGTTGGTGCAGGTCACCGCCTGGCCACCAAGGACCGAGAAACCCGAAGCCGCACCGAGTGATGGCGCGGATTGAGCCAAGGCTGGCTGGAACGAGGCCACGGAAAGAAACGTTGCGATCGCAAGCAGACACACGAAGACGTACTTGTTCTGATACTTCATGAGGACCCTCCTTTAGTGGGTCTAACGGCGTTGCTACTTTCCTGGGGAAGGGACTTGCAGGCCAGGAAAGTTCACATTGCTGACTGCAAAGCGGAGCAAAAATCCTGCATCACAGCCATCGACCACTTCGCGCCCAGTTTCGGGCCGAATCTGCTGCTCTATAAGGAACAAGGCTATAACGGTACGGGGACAATATCAGTCCAACGGCCTATAGGCCGACGGAACAGTTCCTTTAACTGCGCCGCCTACTTCTTTTTGGCCGCCCCCTTATTCGTTTCTTCGCCTTGCGTGCTGATCAGGGTTAAGGAGTCCTGAACATTGAAGGGAAACACGCGAGTCGACTGTTGCCCCGTGGTACTCAGGACGACGTCTACGCGGCGGTTGCTAGCCAGAATAATCGAGTGCATGTTGTTCAGAACCTTTTGCCGATCGTCTCTGTTCAGCTCGGGATTCCGCTGAACCGCTTCTTTCACCTCGTCGTCGGTCAGATTCTGTTCGTCGCCAAACGCCTTGACCTCAAGATTTGCCGCGGGAACACCCTGTCTGATCAAGAAGTTCTTTGTTCGATCGACACGCCGTTCCGTAAGGATATGGTTGTATTTGGCGGAGCCACGCGGGTCGGCATGCCCTTCGAGGGTCAAGTGAGCTTCCGGCCTCATGCCAAGGTATTCTTTGAAATCGCTGGCCAGCGTTTTGAGGATTTGTTGTTGACTATCGAGCAAGCCGCCGGTGGGATCGCGGAGCGTAGGCCGGGCCGTTTGAAAGTAGATGCTGTGAAGCGCAAGCCTCGATTCCAGAACAGCGGCCCGTTGCGGGGGCGGAGGCGGCGGTGGTGCAGGTGGTGGTGGAGCTTCGACCGTCACAGTCGTCGCCGCGGAAGCCGTGAGCGCAGGATTGCGGTCATCGCTTACGGTGCAAGTCACACTAATCGGGCCCGGCGACGCTCCTGCTGTGTTCAGCGTGGCTGTCTCATCGTCGCCGGAGACGTTGCCCGCGCTCGCGCTGTAACGGTAGGTCAGCCTGCGGTTATCGGGGCTATTGGCGTTTGAGCGGATCGTAGCAGTGCCTCCCGTCCTTACGGTTCGGGGGTCTGACGCGCATGCAATCTCCGGCGAGCGCTCCTGCTTTACACTGAACCTGGCCTTGCAGGAGGCAACGCCATTCTTACTGCCATCACTCAAGTTTGCATTCACCTGGTACGAGCCGGGTCGTAATCCCGTGGTGTCAATCCGGGTGGAAGCAGTCGTACCGGCAACTCTCACGCCGGTGCCACTCCAGTTGTATCGGACAGCGCGTTTGGAATTGAAATTCGATCCAGTGGCAGTCCCCGTTACAGGCTCACCGGCAAAGATTTCCACCGGTTCCGCCGAGCAAGC
>Ga0210394_10004142_pt1 | contig 17211 bp, 19 predicted proteins | sample IncBWC12MmetaG_FD_160121 | JGI IMG/M metagenome (GOLD analysis project Ga0210394, IMG submission 160121) | Forest soil microbial communities from Barre Woods Harvard Forest LTER site, Petersham, Massachusetts, United States - Inc-BW-C-12-M | ecosystem: Environmental > Terrestrial > Soil >... | reverse complement strand
GGAGCTAGAATCGCTCCCATTTCAGCCAGAGCCGCCATGGAGCGGAGATGACCTAAATGTAGGGGCGATTCGCGGACCATCAGGATCAATCGTCGCCGCTCCTTGAGGACGACATCGGCCGCTCGAACTATCAGGTTCGAGCTGATCCCAGAAGCTATAGACGACATAGTATTGATAGAACAGGGGGCGATTACCATTCCGGAAGTGACAAACGATCCGCTGGCGAGCCGGCAGCCAATGTCTTCGGGCGGATAGGTGCAGGTGGCCAGGGCGCGAAAGTCGGCGGCGGATTTGCCGAGTTCCAGAAAACCGGTCCGTTCCCCGGAACGGGACAGAATAAAATGGACCTCCGCGTCGGGGCGGGCGCTGAGCTTTTCCAGAAGCCTCCATCCGTAAACCGAACCACTGGCTCCAGTTACACCCAAAACGATGCGCGATTTGGCGGCTTCGCCGGGCACTCCAGTCTCCCTTCTCCGACGTGTTCCAAGATTGGCTTCCGGCAGGTCTTTTGTTCTGAATTCAGAACAGCGCGCTTGCGGCGGCAAATCGCCGCCAGTATAATCTTAGCGAGGATATAGAGATATCTCCAGCAGCACCATGGCGTTCGCACCATCCAGCCGTGAATCCGCGGCCCAACTCTCCATCATGGGGGAAGCGGGCCAGAAACTCAAGCGAATCCGCGAACGGCTGCGTCTGAAGTACCGGGACATCGAGGAAGCCAGTCTAAAGATCGCCGCCGCCCGCCAAAACGATGAATTTGTGGTGGCACTGAGCCGGTTGGCCGACATAGAGAACAAAGGAACGATGCCAAGTATGTTTAGGCTCTATTCCTTATGCGCCATCTACCGGTTGGATCTGGAAGAAGTCCTGTCCTGGTATGGGGTTCTGGCAGATCAATTACCCGCCGACGCCAACTTGATCGAGCTGCCGCGGACGCATGTGGTTGGGTTTACAACCCGAGATCGATCTGAGGTGCAAGTGCCGGTCGCGTTAGACCCCGGCATCGACTTAAGCAAGACCGAATTCCTGAGCCGCATGATTCAGCGCTGGGGCACGCTGCCCCTGACCTTGCTGAAACGGGCAGACTTGCGCAGCTTTCTGTATGGACTGATCGGCACCGAAGACTGGTTCATGAATCCCATCGTCCCTCCCGGCTCCCTGGTGGTGATCGACGACAGCCGGCGACGCATCGTCAACACCGGCTGGACCAATGAGTTCGACAGACCCATCTACTTTCTGGAGCTTCGGAGCGGCTACGCTTGCGCCTGGTGCAGCCTGCGCGACGATCGATTGGTATTGCAGCCCCATCCGGCCTCGCAATGCGAGCCGGAAGTGTATGCGTATCCAGAGGAAATCGAAGTGATCGGGCAAGTCACAGAGGTCGCGATGAGCCTGGATCCATCGAAGCGGCGCCGTCCGCGCGCCTAATCTAAACTAAGTGCCTGTCCCGAAATAACCTGTCCGGCTGCCGCGTTCGTCCGCTCTCTTTGGTCACGGCTCTGCAACGGTTTCCGAGCCGCGACCAAAGGAAGCGGTTGGACAGGTTATTTCGTGACAGGCCCTAACCGCCCATGGTGCGGGCAAGGAAGTTCCGTTGAATCAACGCGCCTCTGCGGCGAAATGTGGTGACTGCCCCATGGTTTCGCTTCGCCGCGCGCCTACTTCGAACGGAACACCGCACGTAGGCGCTACCCCGAGTTCCGACCGCCAACATCTGTTCGCCGGCTCAGGCCCCATCGAAGCCAGCTGCAAACTGTCATCGGTTCCCACCTCAAACGATTCTCGGAGCCAACGCCATCATCGCCCCAGCGATGCTGCCACCTCAAGGCGCTTCGAGCAACTCCCGTGCCGCACACCCGGTCGCCTGCTCTCCAGCAGCTCACTCCGCCATCAACCCGCAATAATTGAGCCGCTGGCCGCGGCACTCCGTCGCAACATCTCCTTTGACGCTCCACACTTCGGAAAGATAACGCAGCCGGGAGCGGCGGGTCAATCCTGGCGCCAATCGACATCTGCTTCGTGTTACTGTACTATTTGAATGTGTACGTATTCATGGAGGACTCACTGCCATGCCGAGAATAGCGGTTGAAGACAACAGCCGGATGTCCTTGCGGATTCGGGCCGAGGAAAAAGCGCTGCTCCTGCGTGCGGTGGCGCTGAACCATACCGACTTGACGGATTTTGTCATTCGTCATGCGTTGCTTGCTGCCAAGGCCGTCATCCAGGAGGCGGATCGTGTGCAGCTCTCCGGGAGGGATAGCTTGCGGGTTCTGGAACTGCTGGAGAATCCGCCTGCGCCGGCCGCACGACTGCGGGCAGCCGCCCGGGCGTTGCCAAAGCGGTCCTAATCGTGCCCTCCTGGCACGAAGAGCCGATCAATCGGAAACACGATCGGGAAGGATTCGTCTGCGGCGAGGAAGCGCTGGATGAGTTCTTGCGCCGTTACGCACGCAAGAGCCACGACCTGGGCGGGGCGAAAACGTTCCTTGCCATTGACGAGGCCGATAACAAAACCATTCTCGGCTTCTACAGCCTGAGCCCTGCTTCGGTTAACTATTCCCGGACTCCTGAGATCATACGCCGAGGGCTGGCACGTTATGATGTGCCGGGATTCCGCTTGGCGCGCCTGGCTGTGGATCGCAGGTTTCAAGGGCAGGGAATTGGCGGACAACTTCTGCTCGCGGCGGGCAGACGCTGCCTGCTGGCCTCGGCGGAGGTTGGCGGTGTGGCGCTTGTCATCGACGCCAAGAATGAAAGAGTAGCAGGATGGTATGCCAGCTACGGCGCTGTGCCGCTGCTGGACGCACCGCTGTCTCTAGTGCTGCCGCTCGCGACAATCGAGGCCGCGCTGAAGAAAGCCGGGAAATACTGAAGGAGATGCCGCGACGAAAAGTCAAAAGCTGGAAGTAGTGCGAGGAAGCGGCATGCGTTCCGCGACCTCGGGCACAAGAAGGCGGGCGCAGAGCAATTCAAGGCCATCCTGGCCGCCGAAATCGTTAAGGCGCTCGACCGGGAACGCCCGACCGTGCGCGCTGCGCACGGTCGAACCGGTATTTCGCCGGCCGGCTTCTCGCGCATCTGCCATGCGGACCTCGGGCGGTTCACCATCGATCGCCTCACGTCGATCCTCAACCTGCTCGGCTCGCGCGTCGAGGTGAAGGCTCGGGTGCATCGCGCTGAAACGGCCCCGCAAGAAGCGCGTCCGTTAAGGCGGCAAAACGGCCTGCCGCCAGTTTGCGCGCAAGGCGAGAAGTTTTCCATAACCCGCTGATTATCAGCGGTAAGGGAAGAACCGGCGGCACTTTATATAACGCCCCATTCTCGGCAAAACAGGAAGGGGCCCAAGGCTCGTCCACGAAGCTTTAGAAGAGAGTCTGTGCGGCCCAGTGTGAGGGCTGCGCCACAGGCTTAAGAGTGTTCAAGCTATCATGGCGTCGCCCCTCGCGGCAGACAAATTGCTATGATCTCGCCATGCTACCTATTGCCCGCCGTATCAGCAGTGCCTTGTCGTTCTTGGCGCTGGTGGGCAGCGTGTTCTTGGAGGCCGCCGCCTCCGCCCAATCGCCGGGGAAGACGGCCACGCCACGGTTCGAGGTGGCGTCGATCAAGCCGTGCAAAGACGTTGCTCCCCCAAACGGCAGGGCGGGGGGCATGTCTTCTTTTTCTCCGGGAAGAATGAACGTGGTCTGTCAGGTTGTGAAGGGCCTCATCCAACAGGCTTACGATCAGAATGCGACTGGCAAAGGGAGGGTTGGGCGGCTTATTCCGATCAAGGGGGGACCAGCGTGGATCGATACCGAACGCTACTCGATTGAGGCAAAAGCAGAAAGCCCCGAGAGCCAAGCAATGATGATGGGGCCCATGCTGCGGAAGCTCCTCGAAGATCGGTTCAAGCTCGTAATTCACAGTGAGACCACGGAGGTTCCCGTATATCTGCTGACTTTGACCAAGGGTAAGCCAAAACTACAGGCGTTCAAGGAAGGAACCTGTACCCTCAGAGATCTCTCAGAATTTCCGCCGCCCCCTCCGGGGCCAGATACATGTCGTGTTTATGCAGGCAGGAAGGGGCCAGATGTGTCGTGGGTCGCTGAGGGCTTGACTATAGATGAGTTCTGCAAGATCGCTCTGTCCGGCATGGATCGTCCTGTAATTGACAAGACTGAGCTCGCCGGGAGGTTCAATTTCCCTCTGGAATACATGCCCGGCGAGGCTGCACCATCAGATGACCCCTCTGCCGGACCATCGATCTTTACCGCGTTAGAGGAGCAGTTCGGGCTCAAACTCGAACCAGCCAAGGGGCCCGGTGAAATCCACGTGATTGATCACGTGGAACGACCTTCCGAAAACTAAAGCTCGCTTCTAATGGCTCTGTAGAGGGTCGAGCGGCCCACGTTGAGGAGGTCGGCTACGTACTGGCGGGCTTCACCTTTGTCGATAAGTTTTCGGGCGTGTTCGATCTGCTCGCGGGAGAGTTTTACTTTCCGACCAAACTTCACGCCCCGGCGCCGCGCGGCCTTTACTCCTGCGCGTGTCCGTTCTGAAATGGGCGACCTTTCGAGTTCAGCGAGAACGCCGATCATTTGTCACATGGCGCGGCCTGTGGGCGTAGTGGTATCGATTGCCTCGGTGAGCGAGCGGAATTCCGCGCCACGGGCGCGGAGGTCGTCGAGCATCGTTATCAGGTCGCGAAGGCTGCGGCCCAGCCGGTCGAGCTTCCAAACGATCAGAGTGTCGCCGTGTTCAAGCTTTTTCAGGCAGCGGAACAGGGCAGGGCGCTTGATCGTGGCTCCCGATATTCCCTCATCCTTGAAAACGGTTTCGCACCCGGCCTTCTTCAACGCAGCGAGCTGCAAGGCAGGGTTCTGATCGTCGGTGGATAAGCGTGCGCAACCGTATTTCATGCCGCCCATTTTGGGCCTGACATATGACACACGTCAACCCCGCATTTGGCGCGGGTTCCGTCGACGTGTCAAAACTTACCCTTTGCGAAACTGTCAACCGATCTAGGCCGGTTAAACTTCCTGCAACCGGACCGCTTTTCAGAAACCGGCAGTTTGTCGGACCACATCAACGGTCCAAAACGGTTATGGGCAGCGTCCATCTCTGCTCGATCCTGCGCCCTGACGACGGCTCGGGCTCTCCCGTGCTGATTGGCACGAGCGAATACCGGCCGGGTGGCAGTGCGTAGTAGCTACTGAGGTCCTTTGTAAAGTAATAACTGCTGACGACGCCCCCTGTGGCCAGCATTATGGAGGAGGCTGCGAAACTCCCGTGCAGACAGGTGCGGGGCGGAATGGGGACGGAGCCATTGCTGAAGCAGATCCCATACGGGAACCAAGAGCCGCCACCGGGGTTCCGTTTTTCCTTGGCGCGCCACTCCTCTTCGGCGCGGCTCAAGACAGGCTTACCTGCGGAATCTAACAACTCGATCCCGCCCGCCCAAAAGTAATCGATATCGGTGCATGTCGTGACGAATTGTTGCGTGTCGGAGGGATTGTCGAACCACAAAACCACGGGGATCTTCTCGCCGACGGTGGCGGGCCTCGTGGATAGCCCCCAAAGCAGATGACCGCGCTGGAACCACACTGGCTGACCAGTATCAGCCGATGCGACGCATCCCTCCGGCTGCTCGATTGTTTGAGCGGGCGAATACGCCATCAGTGTACTCAGAACGATCGGAACCAATCGCGACAGCTTCCGAGAGAACTGATCCGCCATATACGAACATTGTAGCGGTACCGGACTATGTATTTTCGGGTGGCGGTATTGAAGCGGCGTTCTGGGAAGGTTCAAATTGCTATTGCACAAACGACCCCTTGCGACACGGCTGGCGCATCGACGCCGCGCAACGAATGGGCAATGATCATTCCTGAGGAAACGCGAGATCGCAATTCTCTCAACCCACGGGTGGCGAGCAGCATGAAGTTCTCGATCGTGCGCCCGATCCGTGCCGGTTCGCCTATTTTCGGGTTGTCCAGCGGCTCGCTCCGCCGGCACCCGCTATAATTAGAAGTTAAGTCCCACCTTCGCGGCCCAGAGCCGCACAGGCGAACCGAAAATGAAGCTTCTCAGGACACCTTTATCAGCACTTCCATACATGCTTCTGGCTGCCCTCCAGGTGCGGGGGCAATATCCGCCTCCGGCCTCGCAGCGGGCCGAGGTCCCCTCCGGAGGAATCCATTTCTCCGACGACGATCAGTTTCACGGCAGCGTGGCCACGGGCGTCGCCACGTCCGCGCCCCTGAAACTGACCCTTCAGGACGCTATCGACCGCGCCCTCAAAGCCAACCTGGGGCTGCTGGTTCGCGGCTCGGAAACCAGCGCGGCAAGGGCGGAGCGGCTGCGCACCTTGAGCGCCCTGCTCCCCAACGTCAGCGCGTCCCTGGCTGAGACTGAGACGCAGATCAGCCTGTCGGTCTACGGCTTTCACTTTGCCGGGGTTCCGTCCATCGTCGGACCGTTTTCCTTCACCGATGCCCGCGCCTTCGCCAACGCCCCGGTGTTCGATTGGACCGCGTTCAAGAACCTCAAGGCCTCGGCCGAGAATGCCCGCGCCGCGCAACTTTCGGTCGAGGACGGCAGGGATCTGGTGGTCCAGTCGGTGGCTTCCGGCTACATGACGATCCTGGCCGATTCCGGCCGTATTGACGTGACGCGGACGCAGGTCTCCACCGCCGATGCCCTGGCGGTGCTGGCCAAGGACCAGCATCAGGCCGGCATCATCCCCGCCATCGACGAGCTGCGCGCGCAGGTCGAATTGAAGACCCAGCAGCAGAGGTTATTGATTCTCCAAAACCAGCTTGCCAAGGATAAATTGACCCTGGCGCGCGCCATCGGATTGCCTTCCGGCCAGGATTTCGACACTGCCGATCAAGCGCCCTATCGGCCCGTTGAAAATCTGAACACCGCCAATCTGCTCAGTAAAGCCTACGAGGCTCGCGCGGATTATCGCAGCGGAGAAGCGCAGCTCCATTCCGCGGAGATCGCGCGCCAGGCCACCGGCGCCCAGCGCCTGCCCACCGGCTTCCTGAGCGCCAACTACGGCGATATCGGGCCCACGCTGGCTTCGTCTCACGGCACCTTCACCGTGACCGGAACCGTCAGCGTCAATGTGTTCGACGGCGGGCGCATCCGCTCCGACCAGGCCTCGGCCGACGCGGAAATCGAGCGCCGCCGCAATGAGCTGGCCGACCTGCGCGGCAAAATCGACTTCGAGGTGCGCACGGCGCTGCTCGATCTGAACACCGCCGCCGATCAGGTGAGCCTGGCGCGCGACAATCTGGATCTTGCAAACCAGACTCTTTCGCAGGCGCGGGACCGGCTCGCCGCGGGAGTCACCGACAATCTGGAGGTGGTCCAGGCGCAGGAGGCGGTCGCCGCGGCGAATCAGGATCTGATCAACGGGATGTACGTGCATAATCTGGCGAAGGTTTCGCTGGCAAGAGCGGTGGGCTCTACCGAGACCTCGCTGAAGCAGTTCTTGGGAGGAAATTGATGGCGGAAGTAGCGGAAAGAGTACCGAGCGAAACGGCGCCCGCGACCCGCGGTGGAATCCGCACGGCGATCAAGTGGACTGTCACGCTGGCGGTGTTGGCGGCGCTGGGCGGAGGACGCTATATGCTGCGGCTGCGCCTCCCCGTGGTGGAATCCACCGACGACGCCGAAATCGACGGCACGATCGTCCCGGTCAGCGCGCGCATTTCCGGTTCCAATGGAGCGCTTAACCTTCTGGGAGGGAATTAAGGGATGGCGGAGGTATCTGAAAAGGAAACGCGCGAAATCGCGCCCGCGACCGGCGGTGGAATCCGCACGGCGATCAAGTGGATTGTCACGCTGGTGGTGTTGGCGGCGCTGGGCGTGGGAGGCTACCTGTTGTGGTTGCGCCTCTCCGTGGTGGAATCCACCGACGACGCTCAAATCGACGGCACCATCATCCCGGTCAGCGCGCGCATTTCCGGCAACGTGGTTGCGGTCGCGGCCCAGGACGAAAGCCAGGTCAACGCCGGCGACGTTCTGGTGGAACTGGACAAGAGGGATCTGGAAGTGGCTCTGGCCAAGGCGCAAGCCGATCTGGCCGACGCCGAAGCCACGCTTGACGGCGCGCGCAGCGATGTTCCCGCGGCTTCGGTTTCAAGCGTCAGCACGCTCAACGGAGCGCGCTCCTCGCTCGACAATGCGAACGTTGCCGTGAGCTATGCCCAGCAACAGCTCGGCGCGGCGCAGTCCCGCCTGGTGCTGGCGCAGGCGAATGTCCGGGTGGCGCAAGCCAACCGCAACAAGGCCGCGCAGGACGTCGAGCGTTATCGCGGCCTGGTGGCCAAGGACGAGATTTCCCACCAGACTTTCGATCAAGCCGTCTCCGCGGAGCAGGCCGCCGCCGCCACCGTGGAGGCGCAGCAGGCCGCCGTAACTGAGGCCGAGCAGAATGTTTCCGCCGCTGAAAAATCGGTGGAGCAAGCCCGCGCCCGGGTGAGCCAGTCCGACGCCCAGGTGGAGGCCGCGGCAGCGGGGCCGTCGCAGGTGAAAGCCACCGAGGCGCGAGCCCAGGCAGCGCTCGCTCGCGTGGCCCAGAAGAGGGCGGATGTCGACCAGGCCCGGTTGAACCTGAGCTATGCCACCATCACGGCTTCGGTCAGCGGCATCGTCGGCAGAAAAGCGGTCGATCCGGGGCAGAACGTCGCGGCCGGACAGCAGTTGATGTCCATTGTGGCGCTGGACGACGTCTGGGTCGCCGCCAATTTCAAGGAGACGCAGTTGAAGGACATGCGTATCGGCCAGAAGGTGACCTTCGACTTGGACGCCAACGGCCGGACTTATACCGGCCAAGTGGAGCGCATCGCCGGCGCCAGCGGGGCAAAATTCAGTCTGCTGCCCCCCGAAAACGCCACCGGAAATTACGTCCGGGTGGTGCAGAGAATTCCCGTGCGCATTTCCGTCGACCCCGGGCAAAATGACGATCACGCGCTTCGTCCTGGTATGTCGGTAACCCCTAAAGTACAGATACACTAGGCCCTACATTGGGTATATAAATAGAATCAATTGGACGCCGCTACGCTCATCCGGTATTCTGAGAGCGTAGAAGGGCGTTGATTCATCGCTCTCTACGAAACCCCGTCGTTGGTTCCCTATCGACTCAGCCGCCACTTCGACAGTGCGGCTTTCCTAAATAGATTCCTGCAAGATCCATGTAAGTGAGATCCAAGGCAGTAAGATCCCAAGCAGCGAAATCCAACTCAGGAGGACGTGTCTTTATGCGACGGTTTGCCGTGCGCTTTGCAGTGGTGTGTTTAATGCTTTCCTTATCGCTTTCCTTACCAGCGGCGTCTTCATGGCGCCAAACGGAGAATGCCGTTCCGCTCGGGGCGTTTTCTCGCGCCGAGGATTCTCCCGAAACGCTCGCGGACAACCAAATCTTTTATAACAGCCCGCACGGGCTGGAGCCGCAAGCTTCCGAACCGGCCGGCACGATTTCCGTGGAGCAGCTTCAGCACCCGGTCTCGCGCAAGGGCGACGGTCTGCTTCGCCGGGCTCTGAGCTTCTCCGCCAAGGGCGAGCACGGCAAGGCCATCGCCCAGCTCCAGATGGCGCTCAAGGAGCGCTCCGCGATGCCTTACGCGCACAGCTTGCTGGGCTCCGAGTACCTGAAGATCAACCAGGTCCCTGCCGCCATCGATTCGCTGGAACAGGCCGTCAAGCTGCTGCCGCGGAACGCGGTCGATCACTCCAACCTGGGTTATGCATTCTTCCTCCTGGGCGACATCGAGCGCGCCGAACGCGAAGTCCGCCAGGCGCTGGATCTCGACCGCAACAATGCGAAGACCCGCTTCGTGCTCGGCCTGATTACGCACGCCGGCGGCCGGTAGCAGCCCGCGGTGAAAGTCGCGCGGATCTGGAACGACAGGCGAAACCGCCTGTCCCACAACGCGACATCAGCAGCTTGCAAGGTGGGACAGGCTTTTAGCCTGTCTACACTTCTGCCATGGGCTGCTAGTTCCGCAGCTCTCCGGATGAAAAACCGCCGATCTGCTATGATGATCTCCAGGAGGGCACAAGATGGGTACGCTAGGAGTACCGGAAATGATGGTCATCTTTCTGCTTGCCCTCGTTCTGTTTGGGCCGAAGAAGCTTCCAGAACTGGGGCGGACGATCGGGAAAGCACTGACCGAGTTCCGCCGCGCCTCGACCGAGTTGAAGTCGTCGTTCGAGCGCGAAATGCAGACCCTGGAGCGAGAGAGCAATTCGCTGAAGGATGCCACGCATAACGTCATCGGTGACGTTGCTAAGCATTTGGATTACGATCCGTTCGATGAGGACCGTTACAACCACACGCCGGCAGTGATTGAAGCTCCCGCTACCACCAACCCTTCCACAGTAAGCGCTTCTGAAGGATCAAGCGCCGAATCACATGGGACCACCGAAACCGCTGGCGCGGCTGTTGCAGCGCTGCCGCCGGTCGAGGACACGGTTCCCCGTTCGGAATCCACCGAAACGGTACCGAAGCAAAGTTAGTCAGACGGCAGAAGTAATAGTTTGAGATGAACGAAGGAAACGGCGGAGAACTGCCTCCGGATCAGACCGAGTCGTTTCGCGACGACCCTCACGCGCCGCCGCCGGCGGAGATTATCACTCCGACGGCGGTGACGCTGGGGGGCGGCGGTTCGCGCACGCCTCCGCCGCCTCCTCCGCCGGATGACGATGAGGGCGACGGGGAAGAGCATGGCATGCTGCGCATGTCGTTCCTCGAACACCTGGAAGAATTGCGCTCGCGCATCATCCGAGCCTTATACGGCTTCGGCTTGGTCTTCCTGCTGTGCGTTTTCTTTAGCGACCAATTATTCAACATCATCATGATTCCGGGCCGCGCCGCTATGAAGGCCACCGGAATTGCCGGCGCCGGTTTCATCGCCATCGACCCGATGGAGCAATTCCAGATCATATGGGTGTGGACGCCGGTGGTGGCGTCGCTGTTCTTGGGGTCGCCATGGATTTTGTGGCAGGTGTGGGGATTTATTTCGCCGGGTTTATATCAGCGGGAGAAGAAGTGGGCCATCCCCTTCGTTCTGGCTACCGCCGGGCTCTTCATCGCAGGCGGATGTTTCGGTTACTTCATCGCTTTCCGCTATGGCATGGCGTTCCTATTCGGCCTGGGAAAAAGCGTGGATGTGCTGCCGCTCATCACCATCGAGAATTACTTCGATAAGTTCGTGGACGTGATGCTGGGCATCGGGCTGGTATTTGAATTACCGATCCTGCTGTTCTTCCTTACCTTGCTGCGCGTGGTCTCACCCAGCTTTCTGTTGAATCATTCGCGCTACGCTATTCTGGGGATCGTAATCGTGGCGGCGATTGTAACGCCCACCCCGGACGTTTTCAATCTGATGCTGTTCGCGGTGCCGATGTGTATGCTATTTTTCCTCGGCATATTCTTGAGCTATATTCTGGTGCTGAAGCGGGAGAACCGCAGCTTCCCGTGGAAGCCGTTCCTGCTGTGGCTGGGATTCGTGGTGGGCATTGTGGCGTCGGTGGTTTTGGTAATGGTGATTGCCTATCACTTCCGCGTAACCTGGCGCTGGCCTTTCGTCGTTAAGTAACGGCGTAGAGTAACGTCCATCCGCACGCGCTTCTGAAGTAACAGGCGCCGAATCGCCGGACGACCCCCGCTCGTGGGTTCAGAGCTGGGGTCAAGGTCCATTCCTTTTCAAAACATGGCTGCTGAATTGGTGCCTCGCGTTGAGGAAGAAGACGGCATGCTGCGCATGTCCATCCTGGAGCATCTCGAGGAGCTGCGGGCGCGCATCATCAAGATGCTGTACGGGCTTGGGGCGATCTTTATCATCTGCCTCTACGAGAGCGACAAGTTATTCGAGATCTTCATGGCTCCCGGCCGGGATGCGATGCGCCGGACCGGGATTCCCGGCGCGGATTTCATCGCCATCCACCTGATGGAGCAGTTTCAAGTCATGTGGGTGTGGACACCGCTGGTGGCGTCGCTGTTTCTGGCATCGCCGTGGATTCTATGGCAGGTGTGGGCGTTCCTCTCGCCAGGATTATACCGGCGAGAGAAGAAATGGGCCATTCCGTTTGTCCTGGGCACCGCGGGGCTGTTTCTTCTGGGCGGAGCCTTTGGCTACTTCATCGCCTTCCGCTACGGGATGACGTTTCTCCTGGGCATTGGCAAAGGCGCGCACGTGCTTCCGCTGATCTCCATCGAAGATTATTTCGACAGGTTCGTGGATATGATGCTGGGCATCGGCGTGGCTTTTGAGCTGCCGGTGCTGCTCTTCTTCCTCACGTTACTTCGCGTGGTTTCGCCCCGCTTTCTGCTGCGTCATTCGGACTACGTGATTCTGGCGATCGTGGTCCTTGCGGCCATTATTACTCCCACTCCGGACGCGTTCAATCTGATGCTGTTCGCAGCGCCGATGTGCGTGCTATTCTTTCTCGGCATCCTCTTGAGCTATCTGCTGGTGCTGAAGCGCGAGAAGCGCAGGTTCCCGTGGATCGCGTTCCTGAAGTGGCTGGGGATCGCGGTGGCGCTGGTCGCGGCGGCGGCCCTGATCGCGGATCACTACCATCCGGCTTGGCGCTGGCCGTTCGGCGTCAGGTAGCGCCGGATTTCAGTTCGGAGTCAGGATCGCGCCGCATGTAGAACTTGCGATCGTCTTCATGGGTGATGCGAAATCCGAGCCGCGCATAGAGCCGCAGGGCTGGGTTCGTTTTGACCACGGCCAGCGTCACGGCTTGGCGGGTGCGCGCGGCCTCGCCGATCAAGCCATTCATCACCTCGGTGCCGATGCCCCGCCGCTGGAACCCACCGTCCACAAAGAGCTGCGCAAGAAAGAGCGCGTCGCCTTGTACGGCGCTCTGCAGCCAGCCGATGTCGGCGCCCTCAAAGGTGATGATTCGAACCTGCGCCGATTCCCATTGTTGGCGGAAGCCGGCGGCTTGAGCGGTCCTGTCCAGGTTCAGTTCCCGAATAATCCATTCCATTTCGGCGAAGTAGAGACTCTCACAGTAATCCAAGTCTTGGATGCGAGCCGGGCGAAGGGTAATCCGCATCGTCTACTGCCGGGAGATTATGCCGGCTTCTTGAAAAACCATAACCAGAAATATTGATCGCCGGCGCCGTAGGTGTAGCGCGGCTCGAAACCGCAGCGCTCCGCCATGGCCTTGGCTTGGGCCTCGGAATACGGAACACCCAGCCAGGTTTCCCCAGGCGAGGTGGGCACGCGCAAATTGCCCTGCACCTGAAACTTGAATAGCGCGCCGGGGCGTAGCAGGCGGGCTACTTCGCGCACGTAATTTTCGATGATTTCGCGGTTGGGAACATGCTGGAACACGATGAATGAATATGCGAAATCGAATTCGAGCGGCGGCACCACAGTGAGATCGAAGCCGTTGTTCTGATAAATATGCACATGCGGCATGTCCGCGACGGCCAGGCGGGCGCGCGCCACCATCTCTCCGCTGACATCCACCGCGTGCACTTCGCCGAAGATCTTGCCCAGCGCCCGCGTGACTCGGCCTGCGCCGCAGCCGATCTCGAGCACCAGCATCGCGCGCGGGTCCTTGCCCTGATAAATATTTTCGGTGTCGTTAAGAATATCGCCCGCGGCGGATTGCTCGCCGGAGCGAAAAAACTCTTCGTCGCTCCATTCCGCCTGGCCCGTGGCGACGTAGTGGCGAGCGTTCTCTTTGGCGCGCTGGTCCCAGTCGCGGCGCATGTTCTCGAGTTGCTGGTTGAGGCTGATAGGCTCCGCCATGGATCCGGGAGTTGGTGGAATGGGATGCCGCACATCCCTCGTAAACATTCTACTATGCGCAAGCGGGTCTACAATCAAAGCAGGATGTCCGAGCGTCGTTACATGGTGCTATTTGAACCGGCGGAAGAAGGCGGCTACGTTGTCACTTGTCCAGCCCTGCCTGGCCTGGTGACCGAAGGCGACACGCTTGACGAAGCGCGGGCGGTGGCTCGGGACGCTATCCGCGGCTACTTGGAGAGTCTTCAAAAGGACTGATACGATCAACGCCGAATTTGACTCAGAGCACCCCTATCAAAGCCGTTTTGGTACACTCGATGCTTCACCGTAAGGGCTAAGATTGAACACACTCTATTACGGCGACAACCTCGAAATCCTGCGCCGGTACGTGAGGGACGAGAGCGCTGACCTCGTCTACCTCGACCCGCCGTTCAAGAGCAATCAGAACTACAACGTGCTCTTCCAAGAACTTGACGGCACGCGCTCCAAAGCCCAGATGAAGGCTTTCAAGGACACGTGGGTATGGGACGATGAGGCGCGCCGCGCCTACGAGGAGACGGTGGAATCCGGCGGTGCGGTGGCAAATGTCATGCTGGCGCTCCATACTTTTCTCGGGGCGTCCGACATGCTTGCGTATCTGGCCATGATGGCTCCGCGTCTCGTAGAGACGCGCCGCGTGCTCAAACCGACGGGGACGCTTTTTCTTCATTGCGACCCGACCGCAAGCCACTACCTGAAGCTCATTCTGGATTCGGTTTTCGGGCCGAAGCGGTTTCTCAATGAAATCTCGTGGAAGCGCTCCAGCGCCCACAGCGACTCGAAGCAGGGGATGAAACGTTGCGGCAAGATTCACGACATCTTACTGCTCTACTCCAAGACCGATCAGTACACATGGAACACCCAGTACACGCCGTATACGAAGGAATATCTCGAATCTGAATACCGGCATAGCGGCCCGGATGGACGACGGTACAAAGAAACGGACCTGACGGCGGCAAAGCCGGGTGGCGATGTGGAGTATGAGTGGCGCGTCAAGCGCCTGGCGAAGCCAGAAGCGAGGTGGGAAGCAGATCTGGCCAATGATTACCAGCATCCAGCGGAAGGATACGAATACAAGTCAGTGACTCCCTATGATGGACGGTATTGGGGCTACTCGAAGACGAATATTGTCCAGTTCGCAAAGGATGGCCATCTGATCCACCGCAGCACAGGAATGCCACGACTTGTTCAATACGCCGACGAGATGCCAGGAATCCCACTACAGGACCTTTGGGACGACATTCCGCCGGTCGCAGGCAAGCAAGACCTTGGCTATCCGACACAGAAGCCCATCGCCCTGCTCGAACGGATCATACAACTAACCACCAACGTCGGCGACTCGGTGCTCGACCCGTTCTGCGGATGCGGCACTACCATTGCCGCCGCGCAGAAGCTCGACCGCCAGTGGACCGGCATCGACATCACCCAGGCCGCAATCGTCGTCATTAAGAAACGGTTCAAAGACAATTTCGGTGCAGGCGTTGGACTGAAGATCGTCGGAGAGCCGACAGCTCTGCCAGACGCCGAGGCTTTGGCAAAGAGTGAACCGTACCAGTTTCAGTGGTGGGCGCTTGGGCTGGTAGGTGCGCGACCGGCCGAGGAAAAGAAGGGCGCCGACCGCGGAATCGACGGCAGGCTCTACTTCCACGACGAGCCAAAAGGACGCACAAAGCAGATCGTCTTCTCCGTCAAGGCGGGGAAGCTCCATGCAAACTATGTCCGCGATCTCGTGGGCGTGGTTAGCCGCGAGAAGGCGGACATCGGTGTGCTGATCTCATTCGATGAGCCGACAAAGCCGATGCGGACCGAAGCTGCTGAGGCCGGATTCTACAGTTCACCCAATGGCAAGAAATACCGGCGCATCCAACTGATAACGGTCGCGCAGCTCTTTGAGGGAAAGCTCGTCGAGTATCCCTTTGAGAACGTCACCTACCGAAAAGCAGAGCGCGAACACAAACCGCCATCCGAGAACCTTGAGATGCCGTTTTGAGACCGGACGCGGACGCGACGAAGGCCGCGGGAAGGCTTGGTCGACGACGTGTTGCCGAAGATGCAGTGCATCGAGGTTTAAAGTGACATCATCATCGCGCGTTCTTCGTTATTCAGTAACGGGCTCGTGTTGACGGCTGTGTCCAGCGATGCCTTGAGCAATTGAGCCTGTGCCGCCATTAGCGTTCCTTGTATAAAGCCGATTCCACCACCGCAAGTCCTGCCATGATGCCAGCACCCTCCACTATGCCCTGGGATTGTGCCGCGATCACCATGATCACGAGTCCGACAATCACGGAGACCACTTTGATTAAATAGCCTATATAGTCTTGCGTTTTAGAAACCCGGTAGGCATCAATGTACCTTTTGACAACTGGATTTGCCGACCGATCGGCTGGCGCGGGCGGTGGAACACCTGTTGCAGGCGGCGGCTGACTCGGGATCCCCAGGACTAGGCGGATAATCCGGCGCGATTATTGACATCACATCTCCTTCCGAGCAGAGATAGGATTATATCCGACGGGCGTCCTTCACGGTTGACTAACTTAAACTCCGCCTCCTGCCCTTGGTATTTCCACCCGCCGGCAGGGATGGGGATTCCGAGGGCAAGATCGGCCGAGGGAGGGGCGGGTTAAATTAGGTTTGGTGGACGACGTGGGACTCGAACCCACGACCCCGGCGATGCGAACGCCGTGCTCTCCCAACTGAGCTAGTCGCCCATCCGATGAGGCTACCGAGCTAGGATAACACGGGCTCTCGCATTCACGCGCTTTCTCCGCCCGCCGCGAGACTCCTTAATTTTGCCGCCAGAGTGGTCCGCTTCAATCCCAGCATGCTCGCCGCGGCGCTCTTGTTGCCGTGGGTCTTGCGCAGCGTGTCCTCGATGATCTGGCGCTCGATCTGCCCGATGGTTTGCTCGAAATCGAGTCCGAACTCGGGAACGGGGAACGGGCTGCCGGAGGGAATTTGCGCCACAACCTGGGACACTTCCAAGCCGGCGGGGAAATCGGAAGGCTCCAGCACGGCGCGTCCGCCGCTCAGCGCCACCGCCATCTCCACGGCGTTTTCGAGCTGCCTCACGTTTCCGGGCCAGGGGCGGGCTTGCAGGTGCGCCAGCGTTTCCGGCGACAGCTCCGGCTCGGGAATCTCTTCCACGCGGCAAATCTTTTCGACGAAGTAGCGTGCCAGCAGCGGAATGTCCTCCGGGCGTTCCCGCAGAGGCGGCGTCGAAACCGGCACCACGTTGAGGCGGTAATACAGATCCTCGCGGAACTTGCCCCGGCGCACTTGCTCGGCCAGGTTGATGTTGGTGGCTGCGATCAGGCGCACGTCCACCTGAACCGTCTCGGAGCTGCCGATGCGCTGGAACTCGCGCTCCTGCAACACCCGCAGAAGCTTGGTTTGCACGTCCAGAGGCAGATCC
>Ga0210394_10004141_pt1 | contig 17217 bp, 14 predicted proteins | sample IncBWC12MmetaG_FD_160121 | JGI IMG/M metagenome (GOLD analysis project Ga0210394, IMG submission 160121) | Forest soil microbial communities from Barre Woods Harvard Forest LTER site, Petersham, Massachusetts, United States - Inc-BW-C-12-M | ecosystem: Environmental > Terrestrial > Soil >... | reverse complement strand
TCTGCGTACTCTGCGTCTCAGCGGTGCATCACTCCTAAAATTTCGTAATCTCCGCCGCCACCAACCCCTTCTCCTGGCAATAATCATGATACCGCTGCAAAAATGTCTGCCAATTCTCGGTGGCGATCGTCTGCCCCTTCTCGTCCACGAAATCCAGCGCCCCCTCGATCACCGCGAACACAATCGTGTCTTCCTTCCCCACCATCCGCGGCGAATGCGTGGACCCCGCCACCTCGAACACCACGTCGCCCGTCTCCGACACCCAGCCCTCGTCGTACGTCCACGCCCCCTGCACCGTGTACACCACCACCGTCCCTGGGTGGAAATGCATCTGCAGCGCCGCTCCCGGCACCGACCGGATGAAGAGTATGATCTGCCCCGTCACCGGATTCAGTTTGATCAGCTTGATAAAGTGTCCCGCGGCCCACGGCACCCAAGGCAAATCCCCAGGACGCGTGTGGCTCGCCATCGCCTTGTGCACAGGATGTGTCCCAGCGCCAGCACCAGTAGTCATCGCCCTATCCCCCGCGTTCGCAGCGGCATTTTCCACTGTCCACGCAAATCAGCAACCAATCGGCCGCCGTCGTCCCTACCAAACTCCAACCGGCCTCCTCAGTCAAGCACATTATCCCGCCCCAGCTGTCTGCCATTCGCGTGATGCAAGGGCGTTTATCCGCTCGCCTGCATCCACATTGCAGAAGCAGAATCCAGGCGGCTTCAACCCCGGAAGCACCGCTTTTTCTTTTGCAACGGAGATTTAACGGCGGGAACGCTTTGCGGATTTTCTTCTCGCGCGCCGACGCGGTTTGGGTTTCGCTCGGCGCACCACTTTGCCGCGGCGTTTCGGTTTCTTGCGTCCTTCGTCGCGCATGGCCCGCGCCATCTCGCGCCGCCGTGCCGCCGCCCAGCCGGGCTTGTTGCTCTGGCGTCCCCGCGCCACGCCCAACGCGTCAGCCGGAACATTTTCGGTGATCGTGGATCCAGCCGCGACGTACGCTCCGTCGCCAATCCGCACCGGCGCCACCAGCGCGCTGTCGCTCCCGATGAATACGTGATTGCCTATGGTGGTTTCATGCTTGGCCGCGCCATCGTAATTGCAAGTGATGGTCCCGGCGCCGATGTTCGTTTCCCGGCCGATGGTCGCGTCGCCCAGATAGGTCAGGTGCCCGGCCTTCGCGCCTTCGTGCACCACGGAATTCTTCACTTCCACAAAATTTCCAATGTGCGCGCCCGCGCGAATGTCCGCCCCAGGGCGCAATCGCGCGAACGGCCCCAGCTGCGCCTTGCTTGCGACGCGGCTCGAATCCAGCGCCGAATGCGCGCCGACGAAGACATCGTCGTCGATGCGCGTATCGCGCAGCACGCTGCCCGTCTGAATCGTGCAGCGCGCGCCGATACGCGTCTTGCCCAGCAGTTGCACGCACGGATCAATCACGGTGTCCGGTCCCGCGCTTACCTCCGGATCAATCACCACCGTCTCCGGCAGATAAATGGTCACGCCTGCTTCCATCAGCTCTGCGGCTTTGCGCGCGCGGAAAATCCGGTCCACCTCGGCCAGATTCGCGCGCGAATTGCATCCCAGAATTTCGTTCGCGTCCGGAACCACCTGCGCCAGCACGCGTTCATTGCGCTGGCGCAACAAACCGATCGCGTCGGTCAAGTACAGCTCGCGATGCGCGTTGTTCGGCCGCAAGGCATTAAGGCACGGCCACAGCTTTTCCAGCGTGAAGCAGTAAATGCTGGAATTCACCTCGCGGATAGCGCGCTGCTCGGGCGTCGCGGCCTTTTCTTCGACGACCGCCTGCACGCGCCCCTCGGAATCGCGCACCACGCGGCCGTAATCGGTGGGATCGTTCAACTCAGCGCTCAAAATCGTGGCAGCCGCTTCGCCCCGTCGATGCGTGTCCAGCAGCGCCACCAGAGTTTCGGCGCGCAGCAGCGGAGCATCACCGGGAACCACAATCACCAACTTCGCGCTCTTGCGCATCGCGCGCCGCGCCACTTGCAACGCGTGTCCGGTGCCGCGCTGCGGTTGCTGCTTCACCGTATCTGCGCCCAGCGATTCGGCCAGCGCGCCCACTTCTTCGGCTTGGTGGCCCACCACCGCCAGAACTTGCGCGGCCTTCACCGGCAGGCAGGCGCGGATCACATGCTCCAGCAGCGGGCGGCCTCCCGCGCGATGCAACACTTTCGCCAGATCGGAACGCATTCGCGTTCCCTTCCCAGCGGCCAGAATCACAATGACGGTATCGGCGGCAGGCATGCGAGAGGTATTGTCGCTTCCCCGCGCAGCTTTGGCAATCGAAACAGACACAGTGGCGGCACAAATTCCGTGCATTTGTTAACCAAAGCGATATATTTCCTCGCAGGTAGAACTGGAGGCACGCGATGTTCTGTCGAAACTGCGGAATGGCCAATCCCGATTCTGGGCAATATTGCTCGAAATGCGGACAGCCGCTTCCTGGCGTTGCCGCCCGCACGGCGCCCGGCCCCACGCCGCTTCCCGGCAGCTCATTCGCAACTCCGCCCCCCCTCGCGGGCGATGCGCCCACCAGCGGCAAAGCAATCGGCAGCCTCATCTGCGGAATCTTTACGTTTTTCTTTCCGGCGGCCATCGCGGCGATTATTCTCGGCCACCTCTCGCTGTCTGAGATTCGCAAATCCGCGGGCCGCATTGGCGGACAGGGTATCGCCATTACCGGCCTGGTGCTGGGATATCTCGGCATTGTCATCATTCCCTTCATCCTGATCGTTGCCGCAATCGCCATTCCCAATCTGCTGCGCGCGCGCATGGCCGCAAACGAAGCTTCGGCTGTCGGATCGCTTCGGGTCGTCGAAATCGCCGTGATGTCCTACAGCTCCGACTATGAAAATGGATTTCCGTCCAGCCTGGAAGTGTTGGGAGGGACTCCCGGTCGGGAGGCTACCTGCAATCATGCCGGTCTTCTCGATGGGCCGCTCGCGTCAGGTCGAAAAAGCGGTTACGTCTTCACCTACGCTCCCGTGTTTCCGGGCAACGGCGCTGCCCCCGTCATTTCTCCCAAGGCTGCCGCGAAGGGCTGCACCTCCGGAGGCGCTTCCGGATTCACGGTGACGGCGGATCCCATGCAGCGCGGCTCGACGGGAAGGCGCAGCTTTTTCACCGATCAGACCGGAGTAATTCGCTATTCCGCTAACGGAGAATCTGCTACAGCGGATAGCCCTCCGTTACAGTAGCTGCAATTCCACCAGACAATTTGGCCGCTACTTTCGGATGGCGCGGATTTCCCGTGCGGGATAAATTGTGCGAGCATCAAAAGAACAGCGTAGCAAAGCGCGCAGAGCTTTGTGGGTCGTGGCTTTAGCCGCGACATCCGGCTGCGAAATGCGAGCGGCTCGAGCCGCTGCAGTTCCGATTTTGCAGCTTTCGCAGGGAATCTCTCGCGCCTGAGGAAATGGCCTTGAACACCGCTCAGCGACAGTCCGAGACGGCGAAGACGATGCACAGCCTGGACAACCCGATCTGGCATTCGCTCTCCACTCTGCACGCACGTTTCGCGGAAGGCGACCAACTCTCGAAGCGCTATCCACCGGAAGTAACTCTGCTTGCGGCGATGGACGAACCGACCAGCGAAGCATACGCTTCGCTCGCAAAAACTCTGCAGCGCGCCGGCGCGGCGTTGTTTTTGGATCAGCCGCCGCAAATTCCCGCGGGATGGATCACCGTCCATTCCTCGCCGATCGTACAAATGGTCTGCGAACAGCCCAAACTTGCACAGGATGGTTTTCCAGCCGAAAAACTAACTCCCGCGGACGTGCCGGAAATGGTCGCACTCGCCGAATTGACCAAGCCTGGACCTTTCGGCACGCGCACCCGCGAATTGGGCCAATACCTGGGGATTCGTCAAAACAAGCGTCTGGTGGCCATGGCCGGCGAGAGACTGCATCTGCCGGGTTTCACCGAAGTCAGCGCGGTCTGCACTCATCCGGAATTTCAAGGCCGCGGGTATGCCCGCGAATTGATGTCCATTCTGATGCGCAAAATCATGCAGCGCGGTGAAACGCCCATTCTCCACGTGCGTCAGGAAAATGTCTCCGCGATTCATTTGTACGAAAAGCTCGGCTTCCGCACGCGGCGCTTGATTCATTTTGTGATTCTTCGCGGCGCGTGAAGGTTTAGGGGGTTGCGGGCAGAGAATCGGCGATCGCGGGCCGCGCATCCGCGGAATCGTGCGGCGCGGTCGTCTCGGTCCAAAGCGTGTGGTCGGCAAGCAGCCGAGTGACCAGCTGCGTGTGCAGCGCATGGCCGGCCTTGTGCGCGACGATGCGCGCTTTCAGCGGCCGTCCCACCAGCGCGAGATCGCCGATCAGGTCCAGCGCCTTGTGGCGGCCGAATTCATCCGGAAAACGCAGCGGGCCGTTCAGAATGCCTTCCTCGTCCAGCACGATCGCGTTTTCCACCGAGCCGCCGCGAATCAATCCCATCGCCTGCAGCCCCGCAAAATCTTTCATAAACCCAAAGGTGCGCGCCGGCGCCAGCTCGCGGCTGAACGATTGCCGGTCGACCGTCATCTCCACTTCCTGCGGACCCACATTCGGATGTTTGTAGTCCACAAAGCAGTGCACGCGGAATTCGTCAGCCGGATAAATTCCAATGCGCCGGTCGCCGTCGGAAAATTCCAGCGGCTTGATCACGTGAATGTAACGCCGCTGCCGCCGCAACTTGCGAAGCCCGGCTTGCGCCAGCAGTTCGATGAAAGGTTTCGAGGAACCGTCCAGAATCGGAAGTTCCAACGCGTCCAGTTCGACGTACACGTTGTCAACGCCGCAGGAGTACAGCGCCGCGAGCAGGTGCTCGACGGTCGAGAGCAGCACGCCCTGCTTCATCAAGCTGGTGGCATAGCTCACTCGCGCGACGTTGCGCACGTGCGCTTCGATCTCGAAATTGTCCAGGTCCACGCGCCGGAAGACGATGCCAGTATCGGCGGGAGCCGGGAGCAGCCGCAGGTGGCAGCGCACGGCGGTGTGCAGTCCGACACCGCGAGTTTCGACTGGACGTTGAATTGTAAGTTGATAAGGCATCAGTTGGGCCGGGTGATTCTATGCACTTCGGCGGCCCCTCACTTGCAATTATACCCCTTTACAATCAATACCTTAAACCAGTCAAGACCGGTACGTTCCTAATTGTGTGGTAAGAGTACAACATAATGGCAGGTGCGGGCGTGGTTTCGCTTGGACAAGCTAACAGCGCATTTCCAGAGCTGAGGCTAAGCGGAGACGTTCAGGAGTTGGCCCTGCGGCGTCGCTGTGCCGCTGGGGTGGGCAGCAGGCGAAGCTTGGTGAATGCCTCTTGGTGCGAGAGAGTCTTGCAACTTTTGGAATTGCGTCACGGCGGTCGCATTCTGCTGCGCTGTCGCGGCGCTTTGATTGACAGCATTCGTATTCGCGCTCGCGGCGGGTTCGGAACTGCTGGACGCCGTATTTTGCTCCGGAGTGGCAGGGCCTGCCGCAGCGGTTTGCGGTGATCGATTCGCGGCGGACTGCACGTTCTCGACGATTTGTCGAAGTGCCGCGGGATCGTTAATCCAGTTGAGCATACCTCCGCGGCTTATCAGGCTCAGGCTTTGCGGATCAATGCCCAGTTGCTGCAGCACTCGGTCAAGCTGCTGCAGAGTCTGCTGGGCTGGAGCTGTGCTTGAGGCGCTCGCTAGGGACGGGTTCGCGGCCGCGCTCGCGGCGGCTGTAGCGACAGGGGATTGAGCTCCCGCAGCGGTTTGCGCCCCGAACGTCGCGATTGCGCTTGCAGAATTCGACGCGGAAGCTGTTACCACCCCAGAAGCGCTACTCTGGCCTGCCGGCGACGCGGCAGCGGGGAAAGTTGAGGTGAGGAAAGCATCAACGGTGCTTTGGCCAGGGGGGAAGGTGATTTCTTGGGCCAACGGTGTGAATGCCGCTGGTTGGGCGCTTCCGTTTGGTGGCATGGCTTGTTGTTGCTGCGGCGGCACTGTTCCGGATAGGGACACCCTATCCTGCTGTGAGTCAGGCAGTGATACGGCGGCAGCCTCGCTCCCCGGGGAAGCTGGGCTCGCAGTCTGGGCTCGCGGAATCGCGGCATCCTCCGCCGCCTGAGCCTGTCCGCCGAATAGCGTTGCGATTTGAAAGCCAATCGAGCCCATCTGAACCTCATTCCGGCCTATTGAGTCGTGCGGAATCGGTTGCTCAGACCGGTGCGGTGCCATCGATGCGCGTCTTCCGCTGCGCATCGAATCCAAGACCTATCTTCTCTGTCTAGCATATCGGCTGGCGGGCTCATAGCATTAGAGGTTTTTAACCTGGCTGGGCGCGGTTGTTTCGCCTGGGCCGTTCCGCGTACAATAGCTTTTCACCCAAACGCACATGGCCACGCCCTTTACGATTCTTCCGGATTCCACTCCCCCGCCCGCCGCGCATCCGCGGCCGTCGTGGCTGCGCGTGCGATTTTTCGGCGGGCCAAAATATCAGGAACTGAAGCGCACCATGCGCACGCTGGATCTGCATACGGTGTGCGAGAGCGCGCGCTGCCCGAACATGGGCGAATGCTGGGAACACGGTACGGCGACATTCATGATTTTGGGCGACATATGCACGCGGGCGTGCGGCTTCTGCGCGGTGCCGAGCGGGAAACCCCTGGGCCCTCCGGCGGAAGACGAACCGGAGCGTGTGGCGGAGGCAGTGGCGCGGATGGGATTGCGCTACGCGGTGGTGACTTCGGTGAATCGCGACGATCAACCGGACGGCGGCGCCGCGATTTTTGCGCGCACGATCACGGAAATTCGTGCGCGCGTGCCGGGATGCAAAGTGGAAGTGCTGATCCCCGATTTTCGCGGTGATTGGACGGCGCTTGGAACCGTGCTGGCGGCAAAACCCGACGTACTGAATCACAACATGGAAACAGTGCCGCGGCTGTATCGCCAGGTGCGCAAGGGCGCGATCTACGAGCGGTCGCTGGAATTATTGCGGCGCGCAGGAGAAATGATTCCGGGATTGCCCACGAAAACCGGAATGATGCTGGGACTGGGCGAAACGCGCGAAGAAGTGCTGGCGGCGATGGAAGATATCGCGGCGCAGGGCACGCACATTTTGACGCTCGGCCAGTACATGCAGCCAACGCATGAACACTTGCCGATCGAGCGCTACGTACATCCCGACGAATTCGCCGAGTTCAAGCGGCTGGGCGAGACGATGGGATTCAAGCACGTGGAAGCGGGGCCGCTGGTGCGGTCTTCCTATCATGCCTTCGAACAGGAAGAAGCAGCACATTCATAAGCGAACGACGCGAGAACTGAAGCGGCCACGCTGACCGCGCTGCATTTGGTTCCCAACACTCCAAAGAAATCCGCCGGCAAGACGCCGGCGCTACCCTGCTATGAATCCCTGGCGCGGACTGAAAAATCTCCCACGAGAAATGTGGATACTTTCGGCGGCGACGCTGGTGAATCGCTCCGGAACGATGGTGCTGGCGTTTCTGGTCTTGTACGTGACGCATACATTGGGTGTGACTCCCGCGCGGGCGGCGCTGGCGCTGATGGTGTACGGCCTGGCGGCGCTGGTGACCATGCCGCTTGCGGGAATGCTGTCCGATCGCGTAGGACCGTTGCCGATCATGAAAGCTTCCTTGTTTCTCACGGGTTTTCTGCTGCTTTTATTTCCGCTGGCGAAAAGCTACAGCGCGATTTTGCTGATGACGTTTGCGTTCGCGGTGCTGAATGAGTCGGTGCGGCCGGCGAGTCTTTCGATGGTTTCCGATTTGGTGGCGCCCGCGCAACGCAAAGCAGCATTCGCGCTGAGCCGGCTCGCTGCAAATCTGGGGATGAGCGTGGGGCCGGCGATCGGCGGGATTCTGGCGGTTTATTCCTTTCACTGGTTGTTTCTGGTGGATGGCGCAACTTCGCTTCTGGCAGGAGCGCTGCTGGCGCTTGCGCCGATGCGCAACCTCGGCAGGCAGAAAACGCACGAGCCGGAGTGGCCGGACGCGACCGACCTGGGCCGCGAGATCGAAGCGGATAGTTCCGCGCCGCTGGCCTCGCTTCATCCCGCGGCGGATCTAGGCGCGTTCCGAAATCCGCGCATGCTTTATTTTCTGGCGGCGCTAATTCCGGTGCAGCTGGTGTTTTTTCAACTTACCTCCACGTTGCCGCTGTTTCTCGTGCGCTATCTGCATTTTCCGGAATCGGTGTTCGGCACGATATTCACCGTGAACACTTTGCTAATCGTGGCGCTGGAAGTCCCGTTGAACACAGCGATGGAGCACTGGACCCATCGGCGCACGCTGATGCTGGGCGCATTTTTGTATGCGGTGGGATTTGGATCGTATGCGCTTGTGGGCATTGCGCCGTTCGGGCGGACCGCGGGTGTGTTCGCGGCTGTGGTGATCTGGACATTCGGTGAAATGATTCTGATGCCGGGCAGCTCGGCGTACGCGGCGGAGATCGCGCCGCCGGAAAGGCGCGGAGAATATATGGGGCTGTACACGATGTCGTTCAACATCGCGTTTGCGGTGGGTCCGTGGCTGGGAGCGAGCATTCTTGGGAAGTGGGGCGCGAGTACGGTGTGGGGCGCGGGGTTTGTATCCGGCTGCATTTCGGCGTTGCTGATGAGCCGCACCGAGCCGCGCAAGGGACCCGCCGCGAGACAGACTGCGCCGCCAGGCTGCTGACCAAAGCCCGGAGCATTTTCCTCAGGGCCGGACGCCCGCGGGATGCCCAGCAGTGCTTGCCGGAGCGAAAGCTCCAACCTCCGAAAAAACCGACTGCGCCCGACGGCCGTTCGGGCCTCGCGCCTGCAGGCTCTCAAGATCGGAAGCCGGCCGCGACAAAATCAAAGGCAAAGGTGCCAGCCAGACGCCCGCGCTACCGAAAGCGCACGTTAGTGCGGCGACGAGAGGAACGCCTTTACGATTTCGCGGACGCGCCTGGAACAGGTGGGGCAGGACGGGCAGGCTGCGCAGCAATCCGCGGTGAGCGGTTGATCGGTGATTTTGAGCGCGGCTTGAAAATGTTCCGCGGCTTTTACCGGGCGGCCGATCTCGGCGTTTAGATTGCCGAGCAGCAACTGAAAAACGGGATTCCCCGGATAACGCTCGATGAGCGGTTGCGCGACCACGATGGCGCGTTCGTATTGATAGTCAAAGGTGCGCAAATTTCTGGCGAGATGGAAGCGCATTTCCACGGGCGTCACCACGCCGCGATCGATGCCGATTTGCATCTGCCGAATTCCTTCCGCTCTGTTGCCGCCGGGGATGCCCATGAAGAAACGCAGGATTTTCACGGCGGTCGAAAGCGAATCCACGTAGTAGTTGTAAAGGCCCAAACCGCCGGTGGCGTCGGCCATCTGCGGATCGAGTTCGAGAGCGCGCAGAAATTCAGCGCGCGCGGCGACCCCGGCGCGCGCGACCGCACGATTTTCACCGCGCAGTACTTCCAGGCGCACCCGTAATGCAAAACCCATTCCAGCGTAGAAATGCATTTCCGCGCTATCGGATTGGGTGATTTGTGCGTGGGCCCGATCGATTACTTTGTCCGCGAGCGATAGGAAGACTTCGTCTTCCGGCTTCTTTCCGCGCTTCCAAGCATCAATCATGCCGTAACGGAGTTCGAGGCTCGCGCAGTAAATCTTCCACCAGCGCGCTTCGCCCTCGAGCAGAAAAGGGAGGGGATTTTCGGGTTGGGACTGTTCGAGATTGCCGAGTAGGGCGATCGCGGCGTCCGGATCGCCGCTGTACATTTTGTTCATGGCTTGCACGGCTTCGGGCGGGAGCTTGATCTCGCCGGCACAAGCGGTCGCCGCGGCAAATGATACCAGCAACAGCGGGAAGGCAAGATGAACGCGAGAGATTCGGCGGCGCACGTTATTCACTTTACTCTTTTTACCCAGCCGAGGAGCCAAGCGGCGGTGACGTACATGACGAAACAGTCCAGAGCGAAGGGAAGGAACCCCAGAAAGCCGGGCGTGGGCATCTCGAAAATTTTCCAGCGCTGAAACATCGGGAAGATGTAAAGCCACTTCGCCGCCGCCCAATAATTCCAGAATTCCCACAGCCAGCCGCAGATCCAGCCAGCCAGCAAGAATCCGTAAAGGCGCCGGCGCATTCCCTCGGCCAGATCGCCGATAAAGGATGGAAGGCCGAGGCGGTGATTGAGGGGATCGAGCAGCAAAAGAAATCCGATCCACACGGGCGCGAACAGAAATGCGGCGAGATGCCGGGGCACCAGCAGCGGAACGACCAAGCAGGCCGCGCCGGAAATCATCAAGATGGATTCGGCGGCGAGAGAAATCTTCCACGAATCAGGCGCGGGCTCGAGCGAAGTGCCAGCCGGCGACGCCGGGAGAACGGCCTGGACCAAGTCGGAAGTTTCAAACACAGCGGGCGTGATCGTCGCGAACGACCAGGCATAACCGAAAATCGCGGCGGGCCAGGCGCGCGGCACCCCGACGTAGGTCCAATTTTGCAGTCTGAGGTTGAAGGCTTCGAAAATCAGCCAGAGAGGAATCGAGAGTAATGCGAGGCGCGCGATGACCATGGGCGCGTCGTTGAGGCGCGAGCGATTGGTGAGGGCGAGGACCGCGGCGTCGGCGATGAGGATGTAGGAACTCCAGGCGATTGGCGTGAAATAGGTGGCGACCGGTTCGCTGCGCGCGAACAGCAATGCTTCGGCGGACAGCAGGGCGAGCCAGCCGAGCCAGCCGTGAGCGGGAAATGCGTGGAGGCGGCGGGTGCGGAAATATCCGAGGAACAGGAGCGCGACTGTGGCAGCGGTGAGCGCGAGGCCAAGCGTCGTGTGGGTGTCGGGCATGGGCGCGGAATTAGAATTAGATTCTGAGCGCTACACGAACAACCGCAAAGGCAAAAGCAAAAGAGCCGGCAAGCCGCCGGCGCTACAACGGCAACTGCAAGAGCACAGGCAAGATTGCCTACCCCACCGCGGCATCATCATAGCGCAGAGCGGAACAGTTTTCGGGGTGCCGCCTTCGCATTCTTGTTATGCTGACTTTCCCGTTTCTGCGGAAAACATCGGCAGGTGAGGGATTTTTTAGCGATGCAGCATGAGTGAACCGGAAAAACTCGAGCGCGGCTTGGGGCTGATCGAAGCGACGTCATTGAACATGACGTTCATGGTGGGGATTGGCCCGTTCATCGTGATTCCGTTCATCGTGCGGGCGATGGGTGGGCCGCAGTGCATTCTGGCGTGGGTGGTGGGGGCAGTGCTGGCGGCGCTGGACGGGTGCGTGTGGGCGGAATTGGGCGCGGCGATGCCGCAGGCTGGAGGAAGTTACGTTTTTCTGCGCGAAGCATACGGAGCGAACCGGCTGGGCCGGCTGATGTCGTTCTTGTTTATCTGGCAGACGCTGTTTCAAGCGCCGTTGAGTATCTCTTCGGGTGCCCTGGGATTCGCGGATTACTCGATTTATCTGACGATGAAAATTCCCGGCGTGACGGCTTGGCTGAACACGCATACGGACTACACCCGATGGGTGGTGCTGAACTATGACCGCGGGATTGCGGTGCTGCTGATCGCGATTGCAGTCGCGCTGTTGTACCGACGCATCACGGCGATCGGGAAAATCTCTACCGTGCTGTGGGTGATCGTGCTGGGGACAATTTTGTGGCTGATTTATGGCGGGGCGACGCATTTCAATGCGAGCAATCTGTTCAGCTTTCCGCCGGGAGCGTGGAGTTTTTCTTGGATTTTTTTTGCGGGGCTGGGGCACGCCTCGGTGCAGACGGTGTACAGCTATCTGGGATATTACAACGTGTGTAACCTGGGCGGCGAGATGAAGGAGCCCGGGAAAAATATTCCGCGGGCGATTTTCATTTCGATTTTCGGAATCGCGATTTTGTATTTTCTGATGCAGACGAGCATTTTGAGCGTGGTGCCGTGGCAGGAGGCGGCACGCTCGACTTTTGTGGTGAGCCTGTTCGTCGAGCGCACGTTCGGAATGAACTGGGCGACGCTGGCGACGGCGCTGATTCTGGTGCTGGCGTTCGGGTCGGTGTTCTCGGCGACGCTGGGATATTCGCGGGTGCCATACGCGGCGGCGCTGGACGGGAATTTTTTCTCCGTGTTTGCGAAGGTGCATCCGACGAAGCGTTTTCCACACGTCGCGCTGCTGGCGCTGGGCGCGACTTCGATGGTGGTGTGCTTGTTCTTCGATCTGTTTTCGGTGATTCGCGCCATCCTGGCCATGCGCTGCCTCATCCAATTCGTGGGCCAGGCGGTGGGATTGCTGCTGCTGCACCGGCGCTGGAAATCCGAACATTGGCCGTTTCGAATGTGGCTTTATCCCGTGCCAGTGCTGCTGGCGATTGTGGGATGGCTGGCGGTTTTTATTTCCACCGGACGCAGACCGATGCTGGCCTCGCTTGCGGCGATGGCTGCGGGTATTCTGGTGTACCTGGGGCGCGCGCGCATGCTGCGGCAGTGGCCCTTTGAGGAGGCCGGCACTTGAATCGGATTACGAGGCAGGGATTTTTTGCCGTAGCTGCAATGATTTTTTGCGCGTTTTCTCTCGCGTGCGCGGCCGCGTGGCCGGTTGGCGCGCAGTCGCTGCCGGAAACGGTGGAGGCAATTCATAAAGCGCGGGTGAACACGCGAATTCTTTTTATCACGGCGCATCCCGACGATGAATGGTCGAGCCTGCTGGCTTATCTTTCGCGTGGATTGAATGCGGATGTGGCGCTGCTGACGATTACGCGCGGACAGGGCGGGCAGAACGCGATCGGGCCGGAACAGGATGGAGAGCTGGGGGTGGTGCGCACGGAGGAATTGCTGGCGGCGGGGCAACATTATGGGGTGCAGCAATATTTTACGCGCGCGCTGGACACCGGATATTTAAAGAGTCCGGACCAGGCGATGAAAGTGTGGGGAAATTTGGCGCTCGAAGACATGGTGCGCGTGATACGGACCTATCGGCCCGACGTGGTGATCAACGGCTGGGGCGGCGTGCATTCCGGGCACGGGCATCACCAGGCGAGCGGAATTTTAACGCCGCAAGCGGTGACGGCGGCGGCTGACCCGAAAATGTTTCCGGAACAAATCGCGGAAGGGCTGACGCCGTGGAAGGTGACGCTGGAAGCGCGCGTGGCGCGCAATGCCAACGCGACGAACGCCGTGGCATTGCCGGCGGATGAAGTGTCGCCGTTGTGGGGGAAAACCTACGTCGAGATGGGAATGGAGGGGCACGCGCAGCACCGCTCGCAGGGAACGCCGGCGTTTTTCGGGAATGCGTTTTTCAGGCGGCCGGTATTTTTGGTGGCGGAGAACGAAAAGGGCGAAGCGGGAAAATTCGACGTGCGGTTGCTGGCCGAGCCGCTCGGATCGCTGGCCGCGCGATTTCCTGAGATGCAAGCGACGATGGCCCCGGCGCTGAATACCGCTGAGCAAGAATTGACGGCGGCCGCCAGTTCGGCACTGGAACTGGATCGCGCGGCCGCCGCGAAGTCGCTGGCGGATGCGGCAACAGAGATTGCGGGATTGCGCGAGAAGCTGGCGAAGCAGGCGGGCGACGATGCGCAGGCCGCGCTGTGGGAACTCGATGGCGTGCGGAAGCGGATTGATTTGGCGCTGGCCGATGACGTGGCGATTCCGGTGGATGCGCAAGCGAGCCGTCACGAACTAGTGGCTGGGGAAAATTTTTCAGTCGAAGTATCCGTTGCGGGGGTTCCGGCGGTGCCGGTGAAATGGACGCTGAACGCGGGAAGCATAGTGGTGCCGAGTGGATGGAACGTCACGCCGGAGGGAGTGAAGGAAGCGAGCGACTCGGCGAAATTCAACGTGGCGATTCCGCTGGGAGCAAAGCAATCGCTGACTGCCGCAGATGCGATTCTGCCGTTTCCGCCGCCGTTGGTGCGTTTGGCGATGCAGGTGGAAGTTGCGGGGTATCAGTTCGCAATCGAACGACCGGTGAATTCGATGGAAGCCACCACGACAGGAATTCAGACGTATCCGCTGGAGCTGGTGCCGGCGGTGACGTTGACCGTCGAGCCAAAGCAAGTGATGGCTCCGGAGAAACGGGCGGCGATGCCGGTGAAACTTTTCGCACGGGTGCGTTACCACGGCACCGCGGCGGCGAAAGTAGACGTCGGGCTGGAGGCACCGAACGGTTGGACGGTGCAAATGCCGAATGTCGAAGGACCGGTGAAATTCACGAAGGCGGGCGATCAATTGATTCAGTTCGTGGTGACGGCGCCGGCGCAAACTGCGGCAGGGGCCTATACCTTGCACCCTTACGCGCGGATCGGCGAAGAAGCTTTTCGCACGTCGCTGGAGCCGATTCCCACTCTGCCGACACGAAACTGGAGCGAACCGGCGGACGCGACGGTGCACGTGCTCAATCTGATCGTGCCGGAGGGATTGCGCATCGGTTACATCGCCGCGGAAAACGATACCTTGCCGGAAATTTTGCGACAGATCGGGATTCGCGTGGATATGTTGGACGAGGTGGCGCTGGCGTTTGGAGATTTGAGCAAGTACGACGCGATTACCGTGGGGATCCGCGCGTACGAGTTGCGTCCGGACCTGCTGCGGGCGAATCCGCGGCTGCTGGACTATGTGCAGCGCGGCGGGACGCTGCTGGTGCAGTATCAGCGCGATTTTGCGTGGAATGGGGAATTGCCTGCTCCGTTCAAGGCCACGATGCCGGAGCAGACTTCGCGCGTGACGGATGCAAATTCGCCGGTGCGATTTCTCGCGCCGGATGTTCCGCTGCTGAACTCGCCGAACAAGATTACGCTCGATGATTTTCGAGGCTGGGTGCAGGAACGCGGGCTGTATTTTTGGGGGACCTTCGACGGGAAATATACGCCGGTGCTGGGGCTGACAGATCCCGGCGAGGCCGAGACCACGGGATCACTGGTTTATGTACGCGACGGGAAAGGCTTGTACATCTATACGGGGCTTTCGTTTTTCCGGGAGTTGCCGGCGGGAGTGCCGGGAGCGTACCGGTTGTTCGTCAATTTGTTGAGCCAGACGCGCCATGCGGCGGGACAGGATTGAGCGCGTGAATACGGTTGCGAGCGGTCGGGTGGGCGAGGCGATTGATCGGAGCGCGCGCGTGGGCGCAAGCGAGCCGCGGATGGTGGCGATTCCCGAAGGGTGGTTTTTGATGGGGAGCGAGACCGGCCAGGAGAACGAGCGGCCGCTGCACCGGGTGTGGGTGGATGCTTTCGAACTGGCCGAATGCCAGGTGACGAACGCGGAGTATGCAAAATTTTTGGCCGCGACGAACCATCGCCCTCCGCTGTATTGGATGGATGCGAACTTTTCGGTTGCGGAGCAGCCGGTGGTGGCGCCTGCGTGGTTTGACGCGGTGGCTTACTGCGAGTGGCTGAGCGCGGCCAGCGGACGGCGATACCGTTTGCCGACGGAGGCGGAATGGGAGCGCGCGGCGCGCGGCGGCGTGGAGCAGAAACAATTTCCGTGGGGCGATGAGCCGCCGGAGCGGCTTGAGAATTATTCAGCGCGCTGGAAGAACGGGCCTGAGCCGGTGGGGCGAGCCGAACGAAACGCGTACGGAATTTGCGACATTGGCGCGAACGTGCACGAGTGGTGCGCGGACTGGTTCGCCGCGCAGTATTACGGCGACTCGCCGGAACGCAACCCGCAGGGACCGGCGCAGGGATTGCGGCGAAGTTCGCGCGGAGGATCGTGGCGGCATCAGATCAAGGTGTCGCGATGCGCGGCGCGGGCGAGCATACCTCCGGAGTTTCAGTATGCTGATTATGGATTTCGTGTTGCGCGGGATCTGAGGAAATAAGCAGCGACCCCCCGCCAGATCGTTCGCCGCGAATGCGTCGCAAGACAGTTTCATCGGAGCGCCACCAACCATCCTGAACGGGAACCGCGAGAATATTCGCGGCGCGCAACCCGCGGCCGTTTTTTATGCGCAACACTTGCTGGGATGGGCGCCGTTGCGTGCGGAGGCCCGTGCTATGCTCCGGCCGGGGTTCGCAAGGAGGAGAAGCGAATGAGGAGACTTGAAGTGAATTGGACGGGGTTAGGCGCGGGTGCGATTCGCGCCCTCGCGAGCGTCGCCGTGATTCTGCTGCTTTGCTCCGCAGTCGGGGCGCAAAAAACCAAAAAGAATCCGGGCGCCTCCGATCAGCCGATGCCGTCCATGCCGATGTCGTCCAACGACCAGATCGAGCATGCCATCGGCGAAATGCTGGCGGCGCAGCAGCTGGGAAATATGGAGCTGATGCACAAATATTATTCAGATAGCGCGACGTTCGTGAGCAGTGATTACGGGCCACCGATCGTGGGATGGAAAAACTGGGCGGCGGGCTACGAACGGCAGAGAGCGGCCTTCCAGCAGATGCAAATCATCCGGCGGAACACGTTCATTTATACGCACGCGGATGTGGCCTGGGCGACGTACCAGTGGGATTTTGCGGCGATGCTCGCGACGGGGAAAGGTTACGACGCGCGCGGGCAGACGACGCTGGTGTTCAACAAAGTCGGGAACGACTGGGTGATCGTGCACAACCATACGGCGGTGGATTGCGGTTCGCTTGCGCCGGTGGAGGGGACGGGGGCGATACCGCCATCGGCTGGAGCGCCTGGGCAGCCCAAACCGCAGAATTGAAACGCGTGGCGCGAGTGCGAAACCGGTATTTCAGCGCGAAACAGTTTGGGCAGAAACGTCCTAAACCGTTTCCTCAGGGGCTAAGGCCCATTGCAAGCCAAGCACTTGTTGTCGGAGCCCTTCGACGCTGCCACAGGCAGGCTCTCAAGACCAACTAAAGCTCGGGCCCCGTAAAAAACTGACTTTTTCCGCAAACTGCAAAGCCGCGCTGACTTTGCTGCGTCTAGGTCGTGGCTAAAACCGCGACCTAGAAAGATTCCAAGCAACCGCAAAGGGTGGCGGTCTGAAGACCGCCGCCGCAAGTTCAAGAACAGTTAAACGGCAGATTCAACGGCAGCCGCGTGAAAGTCAGGCCTTTTAATCGACGACGGCAAAATCGGGATTAGAAATTCTTGAAGCCCTCGAAGAGAAATACGCCGAGGGCCACGAGTAGCAGCACGATGGAAAGAATCATGAGGAGCTTGATGGGCTTGGACAACTTATCGATGCGCGCGACAATTTCGCGCTGCTCGTTGGCCATGGAATCGCCCGCGTGACCCAGAAAAATCTGATCGTCCTCGCGAATTTCAAGGGTGCCGCGATAGGCGAGAAGACCGACGAGAACGGCAGTTACCGCTC
>Ga0210394_10004140_pt1 | contig 17217 bp, 16 predicted proteins | sample IncBWC12MmetaG_FD_160121 | JGI IMG/M metagenome (GOLD analysis project Ga0210394, IMG submission 160121) | Forest soil microbial communities from Barre Woods Harvard Forest LTER site, Petersham, Massachusetts, United States - Inc-BW-C-12-M | ecosystem: Environmental > Terrestrial > Soil >... | reverse complement strand
CGCAACGAGCAAACCGGTGGCAATCGCAGCATACGAATCCGGCTGGTGGGAACGAGTTCAAATCGCGACGGCATTGGCGCGTTGGTGCGGCTCTACAATCGCGGAGAAACGCAATCCCGCCTGGTGCACAGCGGTTCGAGTTACCTCTCGCAATCCGAACTGCCAATTACGTTTGGCGTTGGAAAAGCGGATCAAGTGGAACGAATCACCATTCACTGGCCCAATGGAAGAACCGAAGAGTTCAAGAATCTGCCGACAGGAAAGTCCTATCAAGCCATTGAATCAAAAGGACTTACTGAGGACCATTAACCATAGTAGTTTCGCATTATTGTCACGTATTCGAAGATCACTTATAAAGAGTGCACTTTTGCAACGCTTCCTCATAGGCATCCACTTGCCGACTGGGAGCACCCCAACCTAATTGCGGCCGGACCAACGACCTCCGGCCGCATTTTTAATTGTTGTCGCCTCTGGCCACCAATTGGGAGAATTGGAGCGACCAACCGCGATTTTTGCCGGCCACGAGCGGTGTACAAACGTTCCAAAGGACAATTCGCATGACCTGGATCAAAACGATTCGAATGGAAGACAACGAGCGCGTGCGCAACGCCATCATGGACGAGCGCAAGTTGTATCCCGTGGAGTATGCGACGCCCGTTCCGGTCGTGAATAACGGCGTCGAAAATAGTATCGTTGGCTCGCACAGTCTCTTCCCGGACGTGTTGTATCACGCGTTCAGCACCTATGGAGCCTTGTTATCGCCCGATCTGCCGCTGCGCCGCGATCAACACGAAATGATCGCCACAATGGTTTCCGTCACCAACCGGTGCTTCTATTGAATAGAATCACACGCAGAGTTTCTGCGTCGCGTAACCTTGAAAGAGGAAATGGTACAGGCGCTGCGCAAGGATTTTCGAAGCGCGCCGATCTCCGAGCAGGATAAAGCCATGCTCGAATACGTCGTAAAGCTGACGAAAGATGCGACGCAATGCAGCCCGGCTGACCATACCAAGCTGCGCGCGGTGGGCTTCGATGACCGAGGTATTCTTCAGATCACCTTGATTGCGTCTTGGTTTAATTATATTAATCGCGTCGCGGATGCGTTGGGTGTGGGACGCGAAGGAAAGTCGGAGGCCCCGTGAGCGACAGGCTAACTGGGCTTCGTACCTGTGCTATCGTCACGTCTCCCCAATGTTTTCCCGGCGCACAGATTGGCAACTCACTCCGAACCGGCTGACGCAAGCGCTGGCGGAAGTCCGCGCCTCTGGCGCACAGCTATTCGATCTTACGATCTCCAATCCAACGCTGGTGGGACTGCGCTACGATGCGGAGACAATTCTCAATTCGTTCCGAAACTCCGATTCCCTTCGGTATGACCCTCAACCGAAAGGCTTGCTTAGCGCGCGTCAGGAAATCGCGCGTTACTATCAGCGCGACCACCAAGTCTCGCTGGATCCCGAACAGATTGTTCTGACCACCAGCACCAGCGAAGCCTACTCCTATGTCTTCCGTCTTCTCTGCAACGCTGGCGACGAGATTCTCGTTCCAAAGCCCAGTTACCCGCTATTCGATTTTCTTGGGGACTTGCAGGATGTGCGGCTTGTGTCCTACTCGCTGGAATATGCCGACGGCTGGTTTATCGATTTTCCGTCGCTGGTTCGCAAAATCACACCGCAAACGCGCGCGATTCTACTAGTTCATCCGAACAATCCCACGGGCTCCTACCTTCGTGAAGAAGAGATTCAGCGCCTCAATGACCTCTGCCGCGGGCGCAACCTCGCCCTAATTGTCGACGAAGTTTTCCTCGATTTTCCGTTTGCCGGCAAAGCTGCCAAGAGTTTCGCCGGAAATCTGGAGACGCTCACGTTCACGCTGAGCGGTCTCTCCAAAATATCCGCGTTGCCTCAGATGAAAATCGCCTGGATGGTCACCAGTGGACCCGCGACGCTAACCACTCCTGCGCTGGAACGCCTCGAAGTTATCGCCGACACGTTTTTATCGCTTAGCGCTCCGGCGCAACATGCGTTGCCGGTTTTGTTGGAGCAACGGCACTCGATTCAGCCGCAAATCTTGCAGCGTGTACACCAGAATCGCGCGAGTCTTCAGGGCTCTTTCGCGACACAGACCGCCTGCAACTTACTACACGCAGACGCAGGCTGGGCCGCGGTCCTTCGCACGTCAACCGGCATCTCGGACGAGGATCTTGCGATTAAACTGCTACGCGAGCACCACGTCCTGGTGCATCCCGGCCATTTCTACGATTTCGCTTCTGACGGATTCATCGTCCTCAGCCTGCTCACACCACTCCCGGAGTTTCGTGAAGGCGTACAGCGGCTTCTATCTATGTTCTGAATCCCGCAAGAACCGCATTTTTGGGAAGCGTGAGCGGTGACGCGTTTGAACGGCAGTTCGAGGGATGAAAAGCAGATCAGCCGGAAGTAACCCTAACTCCTCCACCCGCGCAGTTGGTAAGAGCCAAGGCCACTTCCGGCCGATGGAGAAGTGTAGATAATCACGGAAGGCGAGTTGTCACGAAGAAGTCATGGCATGGCAAATTTAATGTCCTTACGCGCGGTGGCGGGCCAAGTACAAATGGCTTTGAACGTGGTGAACACCCGACAAATGGACATTTTCCCCATAAATTCAGCCAATTGTTAAAGAGTTGGTAGCGATACCGGGATTCGAACCCGGGTTTCCGCCGTGAGAGGGCGGCGTCCTAGACCCCTAGACGATATCGCCAAAGGAAGGGAGCAGCGCAAAGCCGCTTGCAGACTACCTAAATTGTCCCATGCCTAAATGGCCCCTGCAAGTGAGGCGCGTTATTCCTCGTTGAGGCTGCGCACTGCAATCGCAAAGCAGATCAATGTGAACGCAGTAAAAGCGGCGGCTTCCAAAAGCAATGTGTGAGGATCCCCGAATCCAATGGTGCCGTAGCGCATCAAGTCCACTTGCCAGGTGATTGGATTTGCCATCCCAACGATCCGGAAAACTTTCGGCAAGGGATCCAGCGGATAGAACATCGAACTTGCCAGCAGAAAGACGAAATACAGAGCGGAAGTCACGCTATTGAATACGTCGTTCCTGCGGATCCTGAGGGCAAAGATGGTGTAGAAGAAAAACCAGCCGGAAGTCCCCACGACGATTGCGGCGAAAAGAATTGGAAAGAGATCGAACCTCAGCGGAATGCGCAGCAACCACGCGCCCAGCGCCAACGTAATCATTCCCTGAGCCAGCGCGATCAACAGGTTGAAAGCGACTTTGCCAAGAAGGTAGTCGGTGCGGCTCATCGGATAGGTCAGCATCTCGTAAAAAATACCGTTGTCGCGGTCCATGAAAAACGACCACGAACTATTGGAAGCGATTCCGAAACTGGCCATCCCCAAAACGCCCGCCAGAAAAAATGAGTTGTAATCTACTCCGGGAATCGAAGCTGGTGTTCCCAGCGCCGCGGAAACTCCCACGCCGAAGACCAGCAGATAGCAGAGCGGATAGAAAAAGTCCCAGAACACAAAAATAACGTTCGTCGCGCGGATCTTCGCTTCCCGGTAAAGCATTGCGGAAATTGCAGACATGGCGTTTTCTTAGTTCTTGGAGTCGGCTCGGATTAGACGGCCGGCGGAGTTTTCTGTGTCAATTCGACGAATACATCCTCGAGGCTGGCTCCACCGATTTCCACTCGTAGCACGCGTCCCTTTCTGGCCAGCGTCGCGGCGGCGTCCAAAGCCTGTATCTCACCCGTTTTCAGGCCAAATTCCACGGTATTGCCTTCGATGCTTACGTGCAGCGGATTGAGCTTGGCGATTTCCTCTTGGATGCCTTGAGGAAGAGTCTCGAAGGTCATCACAATTTCATAGGCTGTTTGCGAAAGCAGTTTCAAGGTATTCAAGTTTCCGCGTGCAATCTCTCGTCCCTTGTTCAGAATCAGAATGTCCTCACATAGTTCTTCCGCTTCATTCAGAATTTGCGTAGTGAGCACAATGGTTCGGCCACGAGCGGCTTCCTTGCGAAGAGCGTCCATCACCGACCTTTTGAGTATGGGGTCCATACCCGTGGAGAACTCGTCGAGAAACAATACTGGCGTCTGAATCAGAAAAGCCTTGGCCACCTGAACGCGCCGCTTAAATCCGCCGCTCAAGTCCTGCACCTTGCGTTCGGATTCCGGCCGCAACTCGAAAAGAGTCATCACTTCATCCGCCCGCTTGGCCGCCTCACGCGAATCCACTCCATGAAAGCGCGCGTACGTTAGCAGGTTGTCACGCACGGAGAGGAAAAGCTCGACCGCGGTTTCCTGCAGCACCAGGGAAATGCGTTTGCGAACTTCCAGGGACTGGCTGACCACATCGAAGCCTTCAATTTTCGCGCTGCCGCTGCTCGGTCGACGCAGAGTCGTCAGGATTTTCAGCGTGGTAGTTTTTCCGGCACCGTTAGGACCAAGCAGGCCGAAGATTGTCCCACGCGCGACGCGAAAGCTGAGTCCGTCCAGCGCGCGCTGAGGCTCCTTTCGACGGCCGAGTATTCCTCCGCGATCGCCGTATACCTTTGAGAGATTCTCTACTTCCAAAGCAAAAGCCGTCATGGCCTTCCCAAAGTGCCTCGATTAATTAATGGCGACTTCAGTCGTCTACAAATTATCTCAGGCACGCATCCATCGTCCTACGGAACATTTTCCGCGGCTGAGCCCTACAGGCTCTCCACTACTTTGCTTCAACCGCCCTCTGCTAGACTAGGAGCGTTTTTCTGCTCGCACTTGCGTCCGGAGGAAAAATGTTTGAAACCGCTGCTGCTGTTTCCCGTAGATGTTTCCTCTCGCAAGGTTCGCGTCTGGCTGCTTTCTATGCATTCGCGAGCACGATTCCTCTGCCCGCTTTATCGCAAAAACTCGCAAACGATTCGCGCATCGCGCAAACCCCGCTGGTCGATGCCGGGTTCGCCTCGGTGCGCAGCATTGGCGAAGGGATTTACGCCACCATTTCCGATACAACGAAAGGCTACACAACGCTCTGCAACGGTGGATTTCTCGTCGGCAAGGATGCCGCGTTGCTGATCGAGGGGTTTGGTTCACCGCAGGGCGCGGCGTTTCAGATGGACGCAATGCGCAAAGTCACGCAAGTGCCGGCCGCAGGCGCGTTGGACACTCACTACCATTACGACCATTCCATGGGGAATTCGTTCTATGGAGCGAACGGAATTCCAGTGTGGGGCCACGCGGAAGTTCCCAGGCGTATTTTCGATAGTTACGTTTCCCTGCAAGGTATGGACCGTGAAAAAGCCCTGGCTACGCTTCAGAAGAAAGTGCAGGACGCCGCAACGGAAGCACAAAAGCAACATGCGCAATCTGATCTAAACGCGTTCACAAATGTATTCGATATGGCTGGCAAGACCGCGCTAACTCTGCCGAACCGGCCCCTCGATCCCGCAAAACTTCCGTTGAACGTGGATCTGGGTCAACTGGCCGTGGTCATCGAATTTTATCCGGGACATTCCGGGACGGACCTTGTGCTGCGGGTGCCGGATCGCAAAGTCGTCTTCAGCGGTGATTTGATCTTCAACGGTGCATATCCAGCCTGCTTCGATGAAAAGGCAACTATCTCCGGCTGGCGCGCCACACTTAAGACCTTTTCTACCTGGGACAAAAACACCATCTTCGTCCCGGGCCACGGACAGATCTGCGGGCAAGAGGGCGTCCAGCACCTGATCGACGTCTTTGACGACATCGCGGAACAAGGCGAAAAACTATACAAAGCCGGCGTGCCGGTCTCCGAAGCTGCAGACCGTTATGTGATTCCCGAGAAGTTCAAGAACCTCGCCATCTGGGCTTGGGGTCTGACCATCGGCTCCGCCGTCACGAAACTTTACGCGGAGTGGGGCGGAAATCACTAAAGCTGTCAGTTGTCATTCTGAGCTATCCGACGAGGATGGGCGAAGAACCTCGACTGGAAATCATGCACATAGTGTCGGGTGATATCCTTCGAGCCGCACAAGTCGCGGCTCTCAGGATGACACCTCCACTTTGATTCGACCGTAAACAAAAATGGAGGCTTGCGAACAATTCGCGCTAGTCTCTGCAGAGATTCCTGCAAATAAGAAATAGCCGCTCAGAATTTCACGAGGATCGATAGATCGATGCGGTTCTCTATTTTCTTCAGATCCGGATACCAAGTGTTCGAGGGCGAGCCATTGCAAGTCTGAAAACCTGCCAGGCAAACCAGCGAGCCTGGCCCACCACTATTGCCTCCAGGCGGCGTTATCCCCCCAGGCCCCGTCCAATAGGGTACGTTGGCCGCACGATGGTCGAATTCCCAGCGAAACGTAATGTATTGGCTAGGCATCCAGTCGAAAGTCGCGGAAGCATCCCACGCTTTGAACGGATCTCCGGGATTCTCGGTGAAATAAGGTGTGCCGGAGGCAGCCGTGGCGCCATTGATCGGCGGGAGCAGCACCAGGTAACGCCCAGGGTTGTTGATCCTGCCACCGCCCAAGGTCAAGCCGTAGCGATCGCGATCGAACCAGAAGCGATTGTAGATCATGTAGCCGAGAAAGCTTTGCTTCGGACCTTTTGCCGAATTTCCGTAGCAACTAACACCGCCACCATGCTCGCAGCCTGCATCTCCCGTAAGAGAGAAAGCCATCTTATCCAGAAATCTCAGAGGGTTGTCATAGTATTTGACCTCAATGCTGTCATCCGTGTGATAACGCACCCGCCCGGGAACACCCAGCGCTTCTTCACCCAGAGCGTACTGATTGCCGAGAATGGAAAACCACCCGTTGGGACGCCAGAGCACTTGCAAGCCAAAACCGGGCCGGTTGTTGAATCGCCCATACGACTGCCAGCCGTTGACGAACCACGGCTCGATTTTCAAATGTTCCGTGGGGAAAATCTGTACCCGCACGCCATTAAAAAACCATGGCGTGTTGGATGAAACGTAGGAAGGCTGATAGGCCCAGTTGTCGAAATTGTAGTAGCTGAACAACCCGACGTAGGACATGAAGATTCCGGCATCCACGTTTATCCCGTGCAGCGCATTGAAGTGGTATCCGCCATACGCTTCGGAGACATACCGGTAGGCATCCGCCAAATTCCATTGTCCGCGCGCGGGACTGGCATCATTTCTCGGCGTCGTTTCCGAATATAAACCGAACTGCGTCATCAATCGCGCGCGGACGTTGTCGTAGTGGAAGTCGCCGCCCACACCAAGCTGCGTTAACTGCACTTCGTTGGAGCGAAATACCTCGCTCGATCCACCGATGGTGTCGTCCTTGGGATGATTGAAATCGTAGACGTAGGAGACATCCGCCCGAATTTCCGGGGTGAAAAATTTAGTATCGAGAGGAATTTCCTTGGTGCGGGCATTACCGTTCAGCCAGGTAAAGTCAGCAAATGAAAATGGCTCGGCTTTTTGTGGCTTGGCGCCCGCAGCCACATTGGTCGCGGGCTGATCTTGCTTTGGCCCGATGCCCGCTACCGCCGCTGGGCTGACATTCGGGGCCGCGGCTGATGGAGCAGAGGATGGAGCGATTGCTTCGGTTGCGGCAGGAGCGTTGGCGACACTCGTTGCGCTGTCTTTTGTAGCGGACATTTCAGAGGAGGGAGGCATGCTCGCCGGCTTCGGCCCCTTCGTCTCGAGTTCCGCGACTCGCTTTTCGAGTTGCTCCACGCGGTCCAGGAGCATGCGCTCCCGTTCCGTCAAACCGGGTTCGACTTTTGCTCCGCCCGCTTTCTTCGGTACCGGCGTTGTGATCGGCCCATCGTTCTTGTCGCCTCTATCGTCTGCGCGTAGGCACTCGGTCGAGCCAAAACCCAGCAAAGTCACCAGAACCGTCGCACTAAACCACTTTCCAGCTGACGAAATACGCATAAATTCTCCTTCAACTATTTCGGGCAACGAATTATTCCGGGAATGGGAGTGGCCCCGCGGACGAGCAGGCCGGAGAGGCCCCGTTGCCGATTGAGAATAGCGCCGCGGGCATTAAAAATTTGTGAGGTGGAAATGAGCGTTCTGTGAGCCGCGACCACCACGAGCTAAGACGTTTGTATTCAGCGGAATAGGATGATTTGAATCAAGGAAAATGACGCCCGCGGGAAACTGCAACTCAGAATTGATTTTGGGAGGGCCTTCGGCTCAAAGGGCCGGCGTGCCGCGTTTTTCAATCTCCTTGGCGATTTGCATCATTTCTTGATGAATCAATCCGTTTGTCGCCAGGATCGATGCGCCTCCGATTTCGTACGGACGCCCTTCCAGGTCGGTCACCGATCCGCCGGCTTCTTCCACGATCACGACACCAGCCGCGGTGTCCCAGGGTTTCAGACCAAACTCCCAAAAGCCCTCGAAACGCCCACCCGCTACGTACGCCAGATCCAGCGCCGCTGATCCATCGCGCCGCACGCCGTGGGAACGCAGTGTGAAATCCCAGTAGTAATAGATATTCGGGTTGGCCTGGCGCTTGTAGTTGGGAAATCCGGTGCAGAGCAGACTGCCTTCCACGGCGGGTACTCTCGAACACTGGATTTTCTTTCCATTCAACGTCGCGCCTTCCCCACGTGCAGCCGCAAACAACTCTTCGTGAATCGGGTTGTAGATCACACCCAACAATAATTCGTTCTTTCTCGCCAGCGCCATGGAAACGCAGAAACACGGATAGCCATGCGCAAAATTCGTGGTGCCATCCAGGGGATCGACGTGCCAGCGAAACTCCGAATCTCTTTCCGACCCGCTACCTTCCTCAGCGGCGACAGAATGGCCCGGAAAATATTTCTGCAACCGGCTGACGATAAGCGCTTCGGAGCGCCGATCCGCCTGCGTGACCAGGTCAAACTCCTGCTTGTAGGAGATGTCCGGCGGTCGCTGCAACTCCTCGCGAAGAATGGCGCCGGCTTCACGCGCGATTTCGACTGCCGCTTCGAGATGGCTTTTATTCATAGATCAGGGAGTGAGAAACCTTTCGCGGGCGTTTTTTTCGGGCGTTGGCCTACTGAGGCCCGGTCAGATAGGTGGTGCGATGCCGCGCCGTATATCCGGGCTGAACCTTCACTTGTATTGTACGGTAGGTATTCGCTGGGCCGCGCGGGTTCGGATAGTACGCCAGGCGGTACTGGGTTCGCAGTTCGTTGTCGATACGATCGAAAATCGCCGGCAAGTCCCGCGCGGAATCGGGAAAGAACATAGCGCCGCCGGTGCTGTCCGTAATCGTTTGCAGGGCGTGTTCGCCCCCGGTATTTCTCCCATTTTCGTTTTTCACAACGCGAATCACAATGGTGTAAAGCAACACTCCCGAGCGCAGCGCGGCACGGCGTGCGGACTCAAAGTCCGTGCGGCTGGTGGTCTCACCCGCATCGGTCACCAGAATGATCACGCGTCGCCTGTCGCTGCCGCGTTTCGCGAGCGCCTGCGAACCCAGCACGACGGCATCGTATATCGAGGTTCCCGCACCGTCGGCGATGCGCCGCACTCCGTCCTGCAGCACGCTGACTTGATTGGAAAAGTTGGCCATGAGAGTGACGTTCTCGTCGAATCCATAGACCGCCATTCGGTCTTCCGGCCTCAATACCTGCTTGATGAAATGGGAAGCGGCGTCACGCTCGGTGGTCATTTCCTGATGATTGCTCATGCTGGAATCGATCATCAGCGCAAGATCCAGCGGTTGCGTGGTTTCCGATTCGAAGACATCGATCTTTTGTTCCACTCCCTGTTCCAAAATCTGAAACGCATCGACGAGCAAATCCGGCACGGGCCGATTGTGTTCGTCCAATACGCTCACCAGCACGTTGACCAGGTTTACGTTGACTCGGATCGTGCCGCGAGCCGGAGGAGGCTCCTGTGATTTTTGCGGAGTAGTTGGCACCGGCGCTGAATTCGCGTCAGATGGCGTGGAAGCGCCCGGCTGCGCCCAGGGCGGCCGGTCCGGTTTCGCCTGCGCCACCGCAGACCGCGGAGCAAATCCGGAAAGGAGAAGGACACTGGCAGCGCAGAGCGTCGGGCGAACTCGGAAGTCCATCAGGTGGTTAAGATGCAGACTTCGCTCCCGGAGGTGCCGGGGGCAACTCGCCATCGGCCCAAACCGCCCCGTCCTCGAAGAATTCTTTCTTCCAGATCGGCACTGTTTTCTTCAGGGTGTCGATGGCATACCGGCAGGCATCGAACGCCTCTCCACGATGCGCGGCGCTCACGGCAATAAAAATGCTGGTTTCCCCGACTTCCAGGTGGCCAAGACGGTGGATCATGGCGACCCGGTGGATGGCGTACTTCTCATGCAAATGCTCGATGATTTCATTCATCTTGGCGACGGCCATTCCCTCATAAGCTTCGTATTCGAGAAACTTGGTCGCGCGCCCGTGCGAATGATTGCGAACGAATCCGTCGAAGGTCACGATGGCGCCATCTTCCGGGCCGCGGACGTGGGCGGCCAATGCAGCGGCGTCAATCGGCTCTAGCTGAAGCCCAACCCTGTCTTGTGCAGTCGTGTTGGTCATGACCTAAAGGCTTAGCCCCCGCTGACGGGTGGTAAGAAAGCGATCTCGTCACCGGCGTCGAGTTGCGTGTCCCAGGCCGCAAACTCCTGATTACGCGAAGCCACTAGCGAAGACCGAAAGCCTGCCAGTTGTGGATATCTCCTGGTGTAAGACTCAAACAAGCTGGCCAGAGACTCTCCGCCTGCAAGTTCGGCATAGTCTTCCGACTTCCCCAGCAGTTCCCGCAAGCGGCCGAAGAAAAGCACTTTTACACGAATCATGGGAGCGACGTCGCGCATGCAAAAATTGTACTCTGTGGTACGTCCCGCTGCCAGCTTGCGGCCTGATCACCGGCAGTCGCAAACTTGCCTTGGGAATTCGGCAGCAGCTGAACCGTGCTTCGCCTGGAGTCAAGAAAGCGTTCATGAAAATCCTGATCACCGGCTCCACTGGCCTTGTAGGCAAAGCATTGACGACGGATCTGCAGCGCGCCGGGCATATCGTTTGCCGCCTGATTCGTCCTGGTAGCTCTTCGCAGGGCGAAGAGAGTTCGCAGGGTTTCGATGTAACTTGGGATCCCGCGACAGGAGAGTTAGGCGGCGCCGGGGTGGGAGCCGACGCTGTCGTGAATTTGGCCGGCGCATCCATTGTCGATGGCCGCTGGACGCCGGCGCGAAAGATCGAGCTGCGCACCAGCCGAGTGGACACCACGCGGGCGCTTGTTAACGCCCTGGCCCGCATGAGCGCGCGGCCTCGTGTACTGGTCTCGGCGTCCGCCATCGGCATATACGGCAATCGTGGCGATGAACTAGTCACTGAAGCCAGCGCCAAGGGAACCGATTTCCTGAGCGACCTGGCGGCGGATTGGGAAGCCGAGGCAAGCAAAGCTGAATCATTAGGCATTCGCGTCGTGCTGGCGCGCTTCGGCATCATCCTCGCAAAGCACGGCGGAGCGTTGCCGCAAATGGTGCGCCCCTTTCAATTCGGCATCGGCGGCAAGATCGGCTCCGGTCAACAATGGATGAGCTGGATTGTGTTGGAGGACGTAATCCAACTGTTGCGCGTAGCAATCGAAAGCGGCGGGGTGCGCGGCCCGGTAAATTTTGTCTCTCCTCAACCGCTTCGCAATGTCGAATTCACCGCGGCGCTTGCAGATGTTCTGCATCGCCCGGCATTTTTTTCCGCACCGGCATTCGCTCTTCGCCTCGCCTTGGGCGAAATGGCCGACAGTCTGCTTCTTTCCAGCCAGCGCTGCTTGCCGCGAAAAGCCGAAGGCTTGAGCTACGGTTTCCTTCACTCTGAAATCTCCGAAGCGTTGCGTAACGTCTTGAGCAGCAAGTAGACGGCGCCCCCGCGCTCTTCCCACTTCGGTATTAGAGAACACCAAGCATTCCGCTTCGGAACGCGCTCTCTCAAGCGATCCTCCCGACGCAACCACTCACAAATCGCCTCGACTCTCCGTTTCTCCCGTAACACCTGTGCCTTCAGCAAGAATGCCCTGCTGTCTATGTCAACCAACATTCTAGGCGCGCCTCCCTTTCGCTGGCCCTTCGCCTGCATTTGCACCGCTCCGTATGCGGCCCTTTCCGCAAGTTCGACACGCAACAGCACCGCCGGTGGCAACACCCGTTCGTGCGCTGACTCCGCTCGCAAAAATCATTTTGTTCTCGGTGGGTGCGTGGACTCTGGGCTGTGCTGAGGGAGGCACAGGCTCCGTAGCGCCTCCGCCGCCTTCACCTCCCTCCATTCAAGTCACCATCGCTCCGAATGCAAGCTCCGTCCTATTAGGTGAAGCGCTTTCCTTCACTGCCAGCGTATCGAACACTTCCGACACTGCGGTGAGCTGGGGCGTAAACGGCGTCGCTGGGGGTTCCCCGCAAGCCGGAACCATCAGCAGCGCCGGTGTTTACAACTCCCCAGCCGATCTGCCCGCTAACGCGGCGGTTCAAATCACCGCCACGAGCCACGCTGATTCTTCCAAATCGGCGAACGCCGCTGTAACCATCACCAGCGACATCGCAGTCTCGCTCTCTCCCGGCAACCCTGCCGTCGAACTCGGCGCAGCACAGGGATTTCACGCCACGATTTCCAGCGCGGGCCGCCCAGACACCAGTGTTCGTTGGAGTATATCGACAAGGTCGTGCTCAACCGCGTGCGGCACAGTGGACGCCAACGGCAACTACACCGCCCCGCAGATATTGCCTCTCAATTCGACCGTGACGATTACCGCGACCAGCATTGCCGACCCTTCCAAGCAGTCCTCCGCTCCCGTTTCGATCACCAGCAATTTCGTTCTCAGTCTGGCGGCACCACCAAGCCTGAACACCAGCGCAACGACCGCTCTGGTCGCCACGTTAACTCCGGTCTCAGGGTCGAATCCGAATCCAGGACTTTCCTGGTCGCTCTCCGGCACCGGATGCAGTGCCGCAACTTGCGGAGTTCTTCAGGTGACCACGACCCAGTCGGCCGGAGCCAACAAAGTCGACGACATAGCCAATTACAGCGCGCCGCCGGCAGCACCACAGCCGGACCTGGTGACCGTAACGGTTATCTCTCTGGCCGATCCCACGAAAAAAGCGCAAGCCAACATTGTCATTCAATCCGGCAGTGGCCTCGGTATTACTCCCATTACCGCGACGCTCTCCGCGAATCACCGCATCACGTTGACCGCGAGTGGCGGCACGTCGGCCGGAAATTTGAATTGGAGTGTTGCCGGCATTCCCGGCGGCAACGCAAGCCTTGGCCAAATCTGCGTGGTCGGCTCCAACCCCTGCCAGAATTTTTCAGCTGGCTCGGACCCGCAGGCGGACTTTGTCGCTCCCGGAGCGATTCCTTCCCAAAATCCAATTTCCGTGTCGGTAGCCAGCGCCGGAAATCCCGCATTCGCTGCGTCCTCCCAAATCACCATCCTCAATCACGTTTTGGTCAGCGTGCTGCCGAACAGCGTTACACTCTCTCCTCTCGGCGTTCAGGGATTCACTGCCGCAGTCCTCGGAACAAGCAATCAAAGTGTGGTGTGGCAGGTCCATGGCACGCAGTGCGGCGCTTCCGGCACGTGCGGTTTGATCACACCTTCCGGCGCATACACCGCTCCCGTCGTAGCTCCTACTCCCAATTCTTTCCAGATTGTCGCCGCCAGCCAGGACGATGGAACGCAATCCGGCAGCGCTACTGTCACCATCTCCACTGGCGCGAATATTCTGTCGCTGCATCCCGCGAGCGTATATCAAGGCGCGGCTTCAGGATTCACGCTGCTCGTCGACGGCAGCGGCTTCACACCTTCGTCCCCCGCTCCTGGATCAACCATTCTGATCGGCGGCACCGCGCGCGTCACCACCTGCGACACGGCGAACTCCTGTTCCGCCCCCGTGGCTCCCGTCGACGTACTGCAAGCTGGAGCACTCGCGGTGCAGGTGCAGAACCCGAACGGTACAACCTCCAACGCAGTGTCCCTGGTAGTTGTCGCACCATCCACTACAGAAGCCGTAATCGCTCTTTCCAGCGGCGCTCCCTCGGATGCCGGCAACGACATCGGGGTCGTCGAGCCCACCAGCGCGGGCCTCGACACTTCCGTCAGCAATCTGGATCTGGATGTCGCCGCACTAGGTACCTACATCACGACGACCAATACTTGCAACCTCGCTGGCAGTGCGATACCCATTCGGCGGCCTGCAAGCGGAATCGCAACCGCCGACATTTGCCTTTTCTCGCAGTCCGGATTCGACACCAGCATGAGCTATTCCGTCTCTGGCAACGGCGATGTCAGTGTTCTCGCCAAACAGCCGGCGGGTCTGGGAATCATTCACCTGACGCTGCAAATCCCCGCCACGGCAGTTCCGGGAGGCAGAACGCTTTTCATCCAGAACGTCAACCTCGACCGCACCGCTGCAGCCGGCGTTTTGGAAATTCAATGACCCATGAAATTAAGGAAAACATGAAGACAAATCTGACTTACGAGCAACGCCGAAATTTTCTGTTGATAGTTTTCTTGATTGGCGTCGTGCTGATCGCCATCGTTGCGCAGGCTACCACGCTGGTGCGATTGACGTTCCCAGAGTTAGTGAAGAATTCTTCCGCTATCGCCCACGTTCGTTGTCTTGGTTCGCAAGCAGTGTTCGAGAATGGCGAGATCTGGACGGACACCAGCCTGGAAGTTCTGGAAAGCAACAAGGGCAACCTGCCCGCGATCGTGGTCGTGCGTCAACCTGGTGGAAAACTCGCGCATCTCGAATCGCGTGTCGATGGAACGCCGCAATTCCGCGTCGGCGAGGAACTCTATCTCTTCCTGGAGGGCCAACCGGGCGGGCGATTCTTTCTCGTAGGCTGGTCCCAGGGCACATTTCGCGTGCGCAGAAATCCCCGAACAGGTTTGACGACGGTAACGCAGGACTCCGCTGAAATTCCTGCGTATGACCAGCAATCACGGGAGTTTACAAAAACTGGCGTGAAGGATATGCGACTGGACAGTTTTCGGGAACAACTTCGCCGGGAAATGCTCCGGCAAGTTCCGTGATTTCGCTGGAACTGGACCAACATAGCGCTGCCGAACGAACCGTGATGAGTTCTGTAATTCAAGGAAGGAAAAAAAGACATGCGAACCAGGCAAAAACAAATTCTAGCGGCAATGCGTGGCACCCTCTGTGTGCTTGCTTCCGCGGCAACCGTGCAGGGCTACGCGTTTAACATGATCGTTCCCGACGTCCGCCAGCCATTGGCCATTTCCGGCGGTTCTGCATGCCCTGTGAAAGCGCATCATCCCACGACGCCCGGATATCTCGCCTTTCGCTGGAGCACTTCGCTTGGAACGGCACCGACCAGCATCCTGACGCAAGATCAGACTCCCACCGGACGCCTGAACGAGATCGAGCAGATCATCCAGCAATCGCTGGCCGCGTGGACCAACGTCGGCGGCACGGCGCTTAATCCCTCGTGGCTGGCGCCGCTCGCGCGCGTGGCCACCCAGAACGCCTGCGGCTCCGATGGTATGAATTCCATCTGCTTCGATCAGCCGGATATGGGTTTCACTCCGGGTGTGCTGGCTTTCACGCGCGTTATCGTCGCGGACCGAATCGGCATCCAGGTTGGCGCCGGGCCCGCGGCAACGGAGTTAGGGCAAATACTCGACGCCGATATCTATTTCAATCCCAGCGACATTTTCGTGACCTTCGCCACGCCACAGGTTCTCGCCGCAAATCCAAAATCCTACGACTTGGAATCGCTGCTCACGCATGAGTTGGGTCACGCGCTGGGCTTCAGCCACTCAAATGTGTGGAGCGCGATGATGTTTCCGTTTGCGCCGACGCCGGGCACGTTCGCGGGGCTGCGTCCCACCATGCAGCAACCGGACGCGCCTCTGTCCGATGACGATCGCACCGGGCTGCGCGTTTTGTACCACGATCCCAACGATTCCACGTACATCGGTTCGATTCAAGGGCGCATCGTTCCCGCCAACCCGCTGTCCCTTCCCGCTGCTCCGCTTGGCGTAACGGGAATTTTTCTATCTCATGTCGTCGCTGTTGATTCCACGACCGGCGCGGTGGTCGCCGGATCGCTCGGTGGATGGAGTTGCCAAGCTCCCGGCCCTGCGCAATTCGATGGCAGCTATGAAATCGATGGGCTGGCTATAGGTCGAAGTTATAAGATATACGCAGAACCACTAAACGGCGCGGCGGGTCCCGCCACGGTGACCAATGCCTATCTTTCGCTGTGCAGAAATTCCACCACGGATCCCGGCTGGCCGCCGCTGCAAGGTTGCGTAGTTCCCTCACCCGATCTGGAATTCACCGTGCGTACATTGCCGTAGCCATTCGCGTATTTCCAAACTCCGCGTAGGGACGCAGCAATGACGCCCCATGTCCACAAGGTCACTTGATCCTGCACGGATTTTCTTGATTCTCTGTCCGGATTGCGGGTTAACTCAAGCCGGTACAGCCCATCCACCGCCAAAAATCAATCCCGGCCCCAATGACGCGAGGAAGATCGGCCTCCGCTCGTTTCGAGGCCGCGCGGCATCGCGCTCAACCGCGGCGTGCAACGCTGCTCCGCACGTAGACGGGCCCAAGTTGCCGCGCGTAGCGGCAATCGGCGGAAAAGCATTTATCGGCAAGCCCGCCTGCTTGGCCAGCAGTTTCACGAGCCGCGGATTCGGCTGGTGCGTCGCGAACGCTCCGGCCTCTTTGCGGGAAATTCCGCTACGACGCTCTACCTCGCAAAACACTTTTTCCATGCGGTTCACCGCGGCGCGTGACAGCGCATCTCCATCGAAACTGACGGCCAGGCCGCCGTCTCCGGACTCACTGACGCAGATGGCTTCCGAATATTGCGCGGCACATCCGAAAAAGAATTCACCCAAACGATAAGAGTCGTGCTTTTCCGATGGTTTAGTGGTGGACAACAGAAACGCGCTGGCCCCATCTCCAAATAATCCGCCGAATTCGCCGGCGGCCCGGCCTGGTCCAAGCGTGCGGCTGTGAACATCCGCGGTTACCACCAGAACATTAGCCGCGCTTTCTGCCGCAAGCAACGCTTGCGCAACAGCCAGCGCCTGCAGCAGGGCGAGGCAACCGCTGCCAACGTCGGTCACGCTGCAATTTTCTCGCAACCCGAGCCGCCCGTGCAGCAGCGCCGAAAGCGAAGGATACGCGTGATGCGTCTCGCTCGCGGCCAAAATCCAATCGACATCCGCGGGCGCTTGCCCCACACCACTCAGAACCTCCCGGCTGGCTCGCTCTCCCAGAGTCGCTTCGTTTTCCTCGTCTGTCGCGTAAGCC
>Ga0210394_10004139_pt1 | contig 17221 bp, 8 predicted proteins | sample IncBWC12MmetaG_FD_160121 | JGI IMG/M metagenome (GOLD analysis project Ga0210394, IMG submission 160121) | Forest soil microbial communities from Barre Woods Harvard Forest LTER site, Petersham, Massachusetts, United States - Inc-BW-C-12-M | ecosystem: Environmental > Terrestrial > Soil >... | reverse complement strand
GCGTGTTCTGGAGTTATTCGGAGCCATGGACGAGGATCGCTTGGACCTGCCTGCACTCTTCGGGATTGCCGGCGACGGAATCAAAGAACGACTACAGCTCCTAGAGGCCATCGACGAGTTGGTGCGCACAGGGATGCTAGACGCGTGTGGTGATGAGTTCTACGCGCTGACAGAGAAAGCAAAGAGCGGGTCGCCCGCGTAGCCTATCCTTCTCGCTCCCGGGTCAAACCCGGCCCGGCATTCTTTCTCGGACAAAGATTCCTTTTGCCCTTCAATTTGTATACTTTATAATCGCGGACTTCACCACCGCCTTGGAGCTTTGCCATGAGTCGCGCACCGCGAGCCTTGGTCATAACCACGCTCGCAAGTCTGGCCGCGGTTTGTATATTTGCCCGCGGAGCCGGTTCAGAATCCCGCTCGGGCCACCGTCAAGAAACCAGTCAGGCCACAGCTGTGGTACTCGTGCATCGCGCGATGCATAACGACGTTTCAAGGCCGCTCGCCTTGATCGAGCAACCGGATGACACCGCCGTGTCGGCTGACTGCCAAGGCGTAGGGTGCAGCACTCCCCCGGGTGAGTCAGCCGATGGTCCGGATTCCACCGCAGAGCAAAGGCCCGACGAGGCCATCCCGCCGCCGACGCCGCCGCCAACTTTAAGTCCTGCGGGCACGGCCATTGAGCAAACCTCCCAGGGCACGCGACCAGCGGTGGCCCTGCTCGAGAGCTTCGACGGACTCGGCGCCGGGTTTCTAGGTCCTCAGGGCACAACCAACTTTCGTAGCCCGTCCGACAACAGCCTTGCTGTCGGAGCCAATCACATCATGCAGATCGTCAATTCCAGAATCGCAATTTACTCAAAGAAGTCCAAGAAGTACGGCAAGAGCGGAACGGTGTTGTACGGGGCCGTGGCTACGAAATCCGTTTGGACCGGTTTCGGAGGGGCATGTGAGGCGCGCAATAACGGTGACGCAGTGGTTCGTTACGATCAGCTTGCAGAGCGATGGTTGATTGTGATGCCGATATTCTCGCGAATTGGCCCCGGCGAGTTTCCGGGAAAGACTGGCGCGCCGGGACAGCTTGCAGAGAACGGCGAGGCTTCTCGACCCGGAGCAGCGGCGGCACTTCCCGCGAATCCAGCTCAGCCGCCGCCTCCGCCGGAGCGCGGTCAAAGGCCACCAGAGAAGAAGGAAGGAGTGTGGGCTATGTGCTATGCGCTGAGCACTGGGCCGGATCCCCTTGGCACTTACTATCGTTATGCATTCGAGCGCACGCTATTCCCGGACTACCCGCGGCCCGCGGTTTGGATCGATGGCTACTACACGCCAACCAGCACGGGCGACGAAGTGATTCAGAAACATACCTGCATTGCGGATCGCACCAAGATGCTTCGAGGCCAGGCTGCTACCGAGCAGTGCATCGTCATCGACGGCGTGAATTTCCTGAACAACGCCGACATCGATGGCCGGAAACTCCCGCCTCGAGGAGCGCCGAACATCATGATGGCAGCCGGGGGCACGCAGCTCAAAAAGATCTTCGATGACGATGGCATCTACTTCTGGAAGGTCCATGTCGACTGGAACAATCCCGCGAATACCAAGGCAGATGGTCCGGTAAAGATCAACGTCGCGCCGTATCACTACCTGTGTAACGGGCAGTTGTCGAGCTGCGTTCCGCAGCCCGGTACCGAGCGCCGGCTCGACGTGCAGGGCGACAAGATCATGCAGCGGCTCGTCTACCGCAAGGTCGCGGGGCACGAGTCGATCGTCGCTGCGCACTCGGTCGCCGCCGCGGCCGGCGGCGGTGGCGTGCGCTGGTACGAGTTCCGCCTCGACAAAAACCGCGACCCCGTGCCGTATCAGCAGGGTACGTATGCGCCGGAAGGATTCTACCGTTGGATGCCCAGCATCGCGATGGATAAGAAAGGCGACATAGGCGTCGGATACTCGTTCGGTGGCCTGCCCAATTTCCCCGGGCAGCGCTTCGCGGCGCGCCGGGCTCGGGATCCAAGGGGCCAGTTGACATTCGAGGAGACGGTACTCGCGAAAGGAGAAGCCTCGCAGACGAATACCCTGCGCTGGGAAGACTACACAACGACGGCGATGGATCCGAGCGATGACTGCACGTTCTGGTATGTCGGCGATTACTTGAAACAGGGCGACACAGGCTACCGAACCAGAATCGGTTCGTTCCGTTTGCCGAATTGCAAAGGTGGGCGCTAACCGTTTTTCTTGGAAGAGTGCAGGTGACCGGGAGGCGCTCGGGTGCGGTGCGTGCTTGGTGCCCTTCGGCCATAGCACGAAGTTTCTTCGGTGGAGGTTTCAGGGGCGGACGCTGAGGGCGGATATGTGACCCGAACAACTTGTCGTTTCCTAGAAATGTTGCTGATGCTGTGTGCCGTTCTTCTGCCGCTGACTTTCGCGCGCGCGCAAGAACGGGATCGACCGGGCCAGCCCATCGGAAAGGTATCCGTTGCCCAAAACCTGATCCTAATGGAGTTGGATAAAGATGCGCTCGGCCGGCAGAACCTCTTCGACCTCGGCCAGCACACGCTGCGCTTCACGCCCGAAAGTGCGGGATATCGTGCCGAGAACCTTCCGCTGCGGTGGGATGGGGAGTTCGGCGAGCAACTAAACGGTCCTCAAGTCGCACTGCACAACTTCTCATTTCCTTTCTCTGGTAAGACCTGGAATTCATTTTCGGTCGGCGTTACCGGATCGATTCGGTTCACACCGGGAAACAACGCGCCCGCCGATGACGCAACTCCGGGCCTCGGACCGCGTGGCGATGAAGGCGGAGTTTCCATTGGCCGCTTCGATCCTTTGACCGAGGGGGCGGCGACGCTGGTCAACGCCGTTCCGGCGATTTGCGTCTTTTTCAAGCCGCGCATGTCTGGCCATCGTTATTTAAAGGAACTCCAGGATCGCGTGGTCGTGACGTGGGATGTGACTGAACCATGGGGCAACATCCAAGACTTTACTTGGAGCAAGACCGTCAACCGCTTCCAAGCCGTGCTTCACAAGGACGGCGCGATGGAGATGTCGTACCAACAACTTGCGGCGAAGGACGCAATCGTCGGCATCTATCCTCTGGTTTCCGGTGGAGCAGAGAACTCTCTTGCTATGCTGACGGGCCAGAAGAATTCCTCTGTCGCCGCGCATCTAGACATTCAGAACCTTAAACTTGCGGTCGTTGACGGGTTGTTTCTAAAGGTCACCTTCGAGACTACTGGCCCCGTTTTGCCGGAAGGAGATTCGGGACTCCCAGGCATTGCCTACCGCGTTTACTTGGAAGCCCGCAAACCTTCCGTCGAGCCTGACCATGCTGTTAGTGCTGACGTCGTCTGGGCAATTCGTGGCTTCGCACCACGGAACCGCACGGCTGCCAGCAAATCGCGATACTTTGCGTTCGGTCCCGGCGTCTCGCGCCATGTAAAGACCAGCGGCAACACCATTTCGATCCAGGGAATCCTGCCGCCCGCGCTCCAGGGCGCCAAAGAGATTACCGTTTCTGCCGATGCTTCGGCCTCCGGCTCGGACGAGCCCGTTGCGCGCATCGCCGCTGGCCCGGTGGCCTTGAGCGGGATTCGCAACCCTGAAATGCACTTGTCTTCGCTCAAACCGCAAGACGGTCCGTTCTCGCTCGTCTACGAAGCTTTTCATTACTACAGTCTGCCGAATCCCCGCGACCTGACCTGTTCGGTGATCAAGAGCCTCGGTGACAAGTTCGACTTCCTCGCCTACTACTCGGACTTCCGCGTCGACAACCAGGAAGCGGGCACTCCGAGTGACGGTCCATTGGGAGCGGTCGGAGGCGCCGTCACGGGAATCGGCGCTACGCAAAGCGGTCTCGCATCCTACTGCACGCAGGGCAGATTTCAGTGGCAGTTCATTCAACCGGTGTATGCCGGTTCCAACCAAGCGCAGGAGCGGCCGCCTCAGGACGCGCTGGTCGGCACAGATCACGACATTACGTTTTACCGGCAGCAACTCGCTGAGCCTTCCGAGGACGGCAAAATCCCTCCGTACATGTATGCGATCTCTCAAATTGCGCACGAAATGGGACACCGCTGGGCGGCCTTCGTTTCGGCAAAAGTGGGCGGCGAGACCATTCCGCTTGGTCCCACCCACTGGGCGCGGGGCTTAGAGGCCCGCGTAGCGTTCCCCTATCAACGCCCTATAGAAGCATCCATCATGGGCGGCGGCGTTTGGCAGGACAACTTTGAAGGGACCTACACGCAACTCGACGACGACTATTACGTGCCCGCGACCGGATGGTCCTACCTGGATCTCTATCTCATGGGTCTGATTTCTCCGGCCGAAGTGCCCGACTTTTTCATTCTCCGCAACCTGGCCCCCGCCGGCAAAGACGCCAACGGGCACACGATCTTCAAGGCGGACAGGACGAAGGTTACGATTCAGGACGTCATTGCCGCCGAAGGCGAGCGCTCCCCCGGCGTTGACAAATCTCAACGGCGGTTCAACACCGGAATGGTCATGGTGGTTCAGCACGGCGCCAAGCCGAGCAGCGAACTGATTCTACGAACAACGGGGATTCAGAAACAATGGATTGACTATTTCTCCGTCACCACGGGACGCCGCGCGTCCATGACCGCAAACCCCCAATGAGGGCTGGGACGATGCAAGGGGATACTGTAACCGCTTGCAACACCAAGAGGTTCCGAAAGTTGGCCGCTTATCTGCCCGGGAGATGCTGACGCCGTAGAGTCCCGAACCGTGTTAGTGTAAGCGATTACGGGATTCTTGCATGACTCTGGCATCTGCGGAGTTCCCGATCGCTTTTTCGTGAGAGCATTCCTCCGAGCTCGATGAAGCAGGGGACTATCCGTGCCCGGCGCGGAGTCTGCTAAATGCAAGTAAGAGCACCGTCATGCCATCGAAACATTCTGAGTCCATGAACTTGGATGCGGTAGCGGAAAGGGCGGGTGTCTCGACCGCGACCGTGTCGCGGGTGCTCAATGACCTGAAGGTGGTCAAGACTTCGACGCGGGCCAGGGTCCTTAAGGCCGCCGAAGAGCTGAACTATCACCCCAACCTGCATGCACGTTCTCTTGCAAGAGGCAAGAGCCGAACCCTGGGGATTCTTGTGTCCAACATGGAAAACCCTTTTTTCTTCGACATTTACCGGGCGCTCGAGTCCGCCGCGCACGCCCGCGGTTATGAAGTGGTGGTTGCCAACACGGATTACCGTTCCGAGCAGCTGGTCTCCAGTGTGCGCCTGATGATCGGCTGGCGGGTCGCTGGCCTGGCGGCCATTGTCTCTGAAATGGACGCGGAACTAATCGAAGTTCTCACGGATAGCAGAATTCCCATGGTTTTCTACGACGTCGGATCGCCCCGGAAAAACATCACCAATGTCCGCGTGGACTACAGGAAAGGGATGAAGAAAATCGCCGAGTATCTTCACTCTCTCGGCCATACGCGAATGGCTTTTGTTGGACACCACTCCACCCTCGGACCGATCAGTGAACGCCGGAAGACATTTTTGGAAACTATCGCTCGTTTTACTCCTGGGGCCGAAGGCCAGGTCGTGGCCGGCCCCGATGGGCTCGAAGGAGGCCGGCAGGCGGCCCGCGAACTGCTGGCGTCAAATTTTCATCCGACGGCAATCCTTTGTGTAAATGACTTCATGGCCGTAGGTGTTCTGAGGGAACTTCGCGATCAAGGGATACGTGTGCCAAACGATATTTCGGTAACGGGGTTCGACAACATCAAGCTTGCGGAATTCTGCTCTCCGGCCCTTACCACTGCGCATATTCCACGCCAGCAGATTGGCCAGATTATATTTGAAAATCTGTTCCCGGACTCGAAAGGAGACCAGTTGATCGGTCGCGAAATTCTCATCGATCCGGAGCTCGTCGTTCGAGAATCCACAGGGCTCGCACGGAAAACGCAGAGTTCACCGGGCACCAAGGAAAAGAGTCTTACCGGACGATCCGTGAACTCTTAGCGTGCCTCAAACTAACAACAAATCCCATTCAGGCCCAAGCTGTCTCTGCTTGAGCGGGCCGAGATGAATATGACCCTGGCCCTCAGAAGGCGCGAACTTTTGAAATACCTCGGCGCAGGCTTGCTGACCAGTGCCGGTGGTTTCTCAAGGGGAACCCGCACTTCGCCCGGGACCTTCACTGATGTCGCGCGCGCAGCCGGCCTTTCCTTTACTCATGACAATGCGGCTTCTGCCGAAAAGTATCTTATTGAGACTATGGGTTCTGGATGCGGCTGGATCGACTACGACCAGAATGGCTTGCTCGATATCTATCTTGTGAATGGGGCCGCCACCCGCTTGTACATCCCCAAGCGGCCTTTGCGGAGCGCTTTGTATAAGAACAATGGCGACGGCTCTTTTACCGATGTTACCGAACACGCGGGTGTTGGCGCTCGAGGCTTGTTTGGCATGGGCGTGGCCGTCGGCGATTACGACAACGACGGATTCCCGGACCTCTTCGTGCTGGGCTACGGAAGATGCATCCTGTATCACAACAACGGGGACGGAACGTTCTCCGATGTGACATCGAAAGCGGGAGTCGGAAACCTAGGCAAGTGGGGCTCCAGCGCCGCCTGGTTCGACTACGACAACGACGGAAAACTGGACTTGGTCATTGCCAACTACGTCGACTGGTCGCCTGAAAACAACTTCTATTGTGGCAACCAGGGTCCCGGCCTGAGGAGCTACTGCCATCCAGACGTTTTTCACGGCCAGCCACCTACCATGTATCACAACAATGGCGACGGCACTTTCACCAATGTAACCATGCGTTCAGGCCTCGGACAACAGCCCGGGAACGGCTTAGGAATCGTGACCTTTGACTACGATAATGACGGCTGGCAGGACATTTTCATCGCCAACGACTCCATGCCGAATTTTTTGTTTCACAACAATCGCGACGGCACTTTTCGCGAAGTCGCTTACTCTGCAGGAGTGGCCGTCGGTATCGACGGTCAATTTGAAGCCGGCATGGGTACGGACGCCGCCGATACCACGGGGATCGGGAGGCTGGACCTGGTGGTAACGCATCTCGACCAGCAGTTGGCTCGCTTGTACCGCAATCTCGGCGACGGTTTGTTCGAAGACGCCACCTACGGCTCGAAAATCTCTTATGGCACGTTTCACATGAGCGGCTTCGGCACGCGCTTCATGGATTTCGATAACGATGGCCGCCGCGATCTGTTCATGGCCAACGGTCATGTCCTCGACAACATCCAGCTCTATCGCGCCGAGGCACGCTACGCCGAACCCAAGCTCATGTTCAGAAACGCCGGTTCTGGAATGTTTGAGAATGTGAGCGATCAGCTCGGTCCTGACTTTCTACTGCCGCGTGTCAGCCGCGGTGCCGCCATCGGTGATTTTGACAACGACGGGGCCCTGGACATCCTGGTCAACAACAATGGCCAGTCCCCGCAACTCCTCCGCAACGACGGCGGCAATGCGAATCACTGGTTACAGCTTTTGCTCATCGGCACGCGCTCGAATCGCGATGCCGTGGGCGCTCGCGTGAAAGTGACTGCCGGCGACCTGGTTCTCTACGAAGAAAGAAAAGGGGGCATGAGCTATCAATCCGCGCAGGACCCGCGCCTGCATTTCGGGCTTGGTCAGCGCTCCGTGATCGGTCAAATCGAAATCAAGTGGCCCAGTGGTGCGGTCAGCAAACTCACGAACCTCGAAGCCGATCAGATTCTGGCCATCGAGGAGGGCCAAGGGCTGGTCCACAGGTCTTTTCCCCGCGTTCCCCGGAAGACAGCTTGAGTCGATTTGCGGAACCGGGAGTCGGTTATTTTTCTGCCGGCGGTTTTTTGCCGGCCGGGCCCGCTCCCGACGCTCCTGGTATGGCCTTACGGTCACCGGGAGCGGTCCGGATTCTCTGCGCCTGCTCCTCGTTCAGCTTTCTAAGTATCCCGAGCATCGCTTCCCCTTGATCCAGCCGCCCGCTCTTTCGATAAGCCGTGGCCAGAAGCGGATAAACCGCTGGGTTCCGCGGACTGAGCCGTCGTCCCGTTTCCAGATGTTCAACCGCCGCGTCCAGCCGCCCATCCAATAGGTCCACATGTCCAAGCGCGATTTGAGAGCTCGCATAATTCGGCCGCGCCGCAACCGACTTCTCGAGCGTTCGGCGCGCCTCAGCAAATTCGGGCTGACCCGGACTGGCGCCAGCGCGGATCAGGGCTTCACCCAGAATTGCCAGCAACTGATAATCTTGTTTACCTTCGGCGCTGGCCGTTCGCGAGACGCGGATCGCTTCTCCAAGGTTCCCCGCGAGGAGATTTTCTTGGGCTTCTGCCAGATATCCAATCTCTCGGTGCGGCGCTAGCCGCATGGCCATTTCAAAATCCGGTCTCGCGCCGTCAAAATCATCGAGCATCGAAAGCAAATAGCCTCGCTCATAATAGAGCCGCGCAGACTTGGGTAGATGCTCAAGACCGATTTCGATCACTCGAAGACTCTGCGCTTCCGCTTGACGTCCGAGGAAGGTGTCTGCGACAAACAGATAGAGCTTTTCATCCTGCGGCGAAAACGCGGCCGCTTGCTCGAGCGCAGCGAATGCCTCTTCCGCCTGGCCGTTCCCCGCGTAGGCTTGCGCCAGCAAGTTTTCGACAGCCGCGCCATCGTGTGGGCCAGCGCGCAACACCTTCAAAACTGGGATGGCCTTCCGGAATTCCCCGGCGCCGATGTAGCAGAGGGCAAGATTGAACTCCAAGGCATATTCATCAGAAACGCGCCCCTTCGCAGCCAGAAAATGCGGGACCGCTTCGGCAAACGATCCCCGCGCTGTTAACGCGATTCCCAATTGCAAATCGTTCTCGGCTTGCTGCTTGCTATCCGCTGTGGACTGCAACACCAAAGTCCGGGATACACGGTTTAAGGTTTGGGAACGAACCGGCAGCAGCCACAGTACGGCAACGAATGTGATGGCCAGCAATCCCAGCCGGAACCAACGCGCGCTAAATCGTCGTCCGTGCACCAGCCATCCTTCTAATCCCTACTTCCAGCGACCCTGGCCTTCCTCAATCGTAATGTACCGGTCGATGGGAAGCTCGGTGAACCGCTCCGTCTTCCCGCCGGGATTTGGCCACTTCACTTCCAGCCAGTCGATCTTGGTTCGTTGACCCAGCCCCAAAACCATGCGCGGATCGTGAGAGGAAAGGTAGCTGCCCCCTCCCACTTTCCATTGATGGCGCAAAAGATCGCCGGACTGATAACTCAGTTTTGCTCCAACGGCATCTATGTTTGCTGTGCGGCCTATCAGCCTCACTCCGAGCCAATGATTCCGCCGCCCTGCTTTGTTGCGCAGCAGAACGGGCGCTCCATCATTTTGCGCTACCAGCACATCGACGGCGCCATCGTTGTCAAAATCTCCGAGAGCCAGCCCGCGCGCCGCAAAACTCTTTGAAAAAGCGACGCCACCTTCGGAGCTCACATTCTTAAAGCTCCCGCCGGTATTCCGGAACAGCAGCATAGGCTCGCGATAGGTCACCTCCTGCATCCGATTCTCCACCATCAGATCCGGATGTCCATTGCCGAGGAGAAGATCCAGATTGCCATCGTTGTCATAATCGAAAAATTTCAAGCCCCATCCGCTCAACAATCGCGTCGAGGAGCCAATCCCGCCCGCCACCGTCGCGTCCGTGAAACTCTCGTCCTTGGTGTTGTGGTACAGCGCGAAAGACTCGTGATCCACATTAGCGACAAACAGATCAAGCCAGCCGTCCTGGTCGTAGTCGCCGGCATCGACGCCCATGCCCGATCGCGCAAGCCCAAAAGATCCGTAGCCCACGCCTGCCAGCGTGGCGATCTCCTCAAATCGCCCTTTTCCTCGGTTGGCAAACAGAAAATTGGGCACGGTATCATTTCCTACAAAAAGATCCATCCAGCCATCGTTGTTGATATCGGCAGCCACCACGCCCCACGCTTTGGCCAAAGATTTTGCAATCCCCGAGTCTTTGCTCACGTCGGTAAACGTCCCGTCGCCATTGTTGCGGAACAACCAGCAGGGAGCGGGCTTATATACATTGGGCTTGCAATACCAACGCCGGTTGGAAGCACCGTAGCCGCAATAGATATTCTTGGTTTTGTCGAATTCCACGAAACGGCAGACAAACAGATCCAGCAGCCCGTCGTTGTCGTAGTCGAACCACACCGCGCTGGTAGCCCACCCAGGTGCAGCCACACCGGCCTTCGCAGTCACGTCCGTGAACGTCCCATCGCCATTGTTATGGTAGAGGATGCTCCGGGGATACTGCGTGACGTAGAGATCAGGCAGACCGTCGCGGTCGTAATCGCCGACAGCGGCGCCCATTCCGTAAGCGTTTCCGGCCACTCCGGCCTTCTGCGTAACGTCGGTGAACGTGCCGTCGTGATTGTTGCGGTAGAGTGCATTGCGAAGGGGAACGGACGGCTGATAAAAATCGCACGCTCCGCTGTTCACCAGATAAATGTCCATCCAGCCGTCATTGTCGTAGTCCAGGAAAGCGCAACCGGGTCCCACGGTTTCCGGCATATACATTTCAGGAGACTGACCGCTCACGTGAACCCAGGAGATTCCGCTGGCTGAAGGCGGGATTTCTTCAAACGCTGGCGCGGAGTCGTTTACGGCGAACGCGGCGGCTGACGCATCTATTCGCCTGAGAGCGGTTCCCAGCCCCGACCAACTCAACATTTGAAGAATGCGTCGTCGCGAGACCATCTGATTCAATCGAGTTTGCTCACGGGACTCTCGAGAGTCTCATACCGGCGCGGAAGTTCCACTTAAGGCCGGCTCGCATTCGGCGTCTTCTCTATGATTTGCCGCTGGATAGCCATCTCGCGAGCGGCGTCCACTTTGCGGCCCGCGCGCGCATAGGCAATGGAAAGCTGGTAGTGCCCCGCAGGATCAGCAGGCAGCATCTTCACGTAGCGCTCGAGTGAGCCAACGGCTTCGCTATAACGCTCGGCAGAGTTCAACGACAGACCCAGGGCCAGGAAGGCCTCGGCGAATCCCGGATCCAGTTTGCTCGCATTCGTGAAGTGCGGGACGGCCTCGCTCCACTGTCCAGCGCGGCGGGCGATCTCTCCCAGCGAAAACTCGGCGGCGGCATTGGTTGGATCGACCTTCAGTTCCTCTTCAAATTCCGCCTTAGCCTCATCCGTGTTGGCGGTAGACTCCGATTTGGAAAGCACGACGCGACCGAGCCGGAAATGAATTCCAGGGACGTTCGGGTTTTGCGCCAGGATCTTTCTGTATACGGCCCCTGCGTCATCCCACCGGTTCTGCGATTCCATCGCCTCAGCTTCCAGTTCGAGAGCCTGGTAGGAAGAGGGCGCCGTCGCGGCGAGTTCTTGAGAAGCGCGCGAAGCCAGCTCTGCGTAGTAGTGTGTGGTGATATAGAGTACTTCCGGGTCGTGAGGAAACTCGCGATTCAGAAGAAAAAGAGCCGTAACTGCGGTCTCTGCCTGACCTAGACTCATGGCGCAGCGAGTGGTGGCCATCGCGGCACGGTACTTCAAGTCTTTGTCGGGAACATGCGCAGTGGACTTCTTTAAGACGGGCAATGCCTCCTGGCAGCGGCCTTTGGCGGCGAGCTCGATCGCTTGCTCGACCGTCGGAGTGGAGCCCGACGGGGCCGCTGGCCGCGTCTGGGCAGCAGCAGTTGCCGCGGCGACCAGCATGCCGGCAGGAATTATGCACACGAGGCGAAGGACTCTAGCCATAAACAGCAGGAGCAGAGAGAGCCAGTCGAACGCCAGTATAGCGCCTTCGGAAGATATCCGTCGCCGCGTGTGAACGCTCTCGCGCGCAATGGCCGCACAACAGAAAAGGAGGCATCCACCGCAATCCCCCGGGGTGTGGGGGGAAAAGCTTGCCGGGTGAATGCCTCCACCAGTCAGATAAAACGGCCTTGACTGGGTTAAAACGAAATGTTGGCGCGCAGCTCAATCACGCGCGCGCTGTTGTTGTTGTTGGTTGGCGTGTTCGTGAAATTAAGCAGGCCTGCCTGCCCGAAGGCCGAGCTCGTCACATTTGTGCTACCAAAATAAAACGGCGGCTGTCCGGGAGTCGTGAAGTTGGGGTGGTTAAACACATTCAAGAACTCAGCCTGGAAGCTGAAGCGAAGTTTCTCTCCCAATGGAATCGCCTTCGTAAGGGACATGTCGTCGTTCCATACGCGTGGTCCATAGAGCCAAGGGTTTGTACCCAGAGTTCCAGGCGTGATGTTCTGGCACACGCCAACCAAGTGGCTGTTGCATGTGGCCGTAGATACGGAAGTGAGCAGCTTGGGATTGATTATATCGACGTATCCGCAAGTCTGCCCTGATGGACACTGCGGCGAGTATACACCGACAGCATTCTGCAACTGAGCCTTGGTTACACCGTTGAGCGTAAATCCCCCATCGCCGTAATCGTTAAACGTTCCGAATCCACCGAAAAGCTGGAAGGGCAGTCCGGTTTGAAAAGTGACGATCGTTCCGATGGTCCAGCCACCAACGACCTTGTCAACCGCCCCCGTGCGATTAAGGAGCGCCTTTCCATGGCCAAAGGGAAGATCAAACGTGCCGCTGCCATGGACAACGTGGCGTAGATCAAAGGTTGTGGGCCCGTAACTCGAACTCAAGTCACGGAGGCTGAACTCCGTCACCGTCCCCAGCCACTGCGTGTCGGGCTGGAGCCCCAGTGTGTGGCTCCAGGTATAGTTCACGTCGAACTGCATCCCGTGCCACTGTTTTTGTCGAAAATCTATTTGCAGGGCATGATAATTGCCGTACCCGCCTGCCGACATGTAGCTTTGCGCCACTCCCGGAAACGAGGCACCCAAAGGGTTGGACTGGAAGAAATTCAAGGGGTAGGCCCCGGGCGATGTATATCCATACTGCGATTCGCAGGGCGAGAGCGCTGATCCAACCAAGTTGCAAATATACGGCACAGCCCCAAAAGGATAGGCCAATTGAGTCGCCAGTGCTCCGGCTGCTCCTTGGGCCAAGTCGTTGATGAATGAGGAGTTCGTATAGTCCGCACCCGGAGTACATTGCGATGATCCCGGTGGACACTTGAAAGCCGTATCGAAAATTGGCAATGCTACCTGACCCGGCAACCCCTGGTTGGCAAAACTCGGGTTCGTCGCACACGCCGCATTGGCCATGCACGCTTTCAGATTGGTTTGAGCAGCTTGAAACTGCTTCAGGAAGCCATTCTCAAAGATATTAACCTCGTTCGGGTCGGTTTGGATCCATTGATGCACGCTGCGATGTCCCACGTAGCGCACTTCCAAGACACTGTCTCGGCCAAGTTGCCTCTGGATTCCGAGGTTCCACTCCTGAACGTAGGGTTGATTGATCTTGGGATCGAATCCTGAAGCGCCCCAGAAATAGTTCCATGTATAGGTCGACTCAGGAATGCTGTTGGCATAGGCGGCGGGCGACTTCAAATAAGCGGGCAGCTGATCACCCAGGGCGAGACTGCCAGGAGAGAATGTCCCGGTGCCGCCGCCATTCGCCGGCTCCAGTGAAAAAAATTGAAAGAAAGCCAAGCCATGATTGGACGCATTGTTCCAGAAATATTGGTAGGGCTCAGTAAATCGCTTGATATCAAAGCCAGCGCGGATCACCGTATTGCTTCCGCCGAACAATTTCCCAAGGGTTCCCTCGGAATATGTAGGATTCCAGGCGAGGCCGATCGTCGGCTGCGGGCTTACGTTCCAGGGAGCATATTGGTGGCTGCTTCCAACGTAGGCTGGGTTCTGGTCACCTGTGAGCACCCCAGGCTTAAAAACGTTGCCGACTCCAGATGGTCCGTACATGGCGGAGAGGGAAGCGCCGTGATAGGCACTCGTCAGATCGTGATCGTCTCCTGTGAAATCCCAGCGCAGTCCGTAGTTGATCGTCAAGTGCGGTGTGATGCGATAGGAGTCTTGGCTATAGAGACCCCATCCCTTTTGGAGTTCGTCCAGGTTGTACGCGGAACCCGGGACTGTTGCGTATTGGCCCGTTTTCGTGTTGTAAGGAAAACCACTCCCGATGGGCGTAACCGCGGAGACTCGGCCGATGAGCGTGGCGTAGAGGCTTTCCGCGTCGCCTCGGTCCTGGGCTCCGAAGGCGCTCGCGAAGGCATTTAACGCCGGGTCACCATTCACAAGACCTAAGGCGATGTTTGGAATGCCATCCGGGGGATTCCAGTAATGATCCTGCTCCCGGTAAAAGTCGAAACCAAAGGTGATGGTGTGTCGCCCATGGACCCAGGCAGCATTATCAATCGCGTTTACAATCGGATAGTACGTTGATGTTGGCAGACTGAAGCTCTGACCCGAGTTCCCAATGGCCCAGCTTACTTGCGGCTGCGTATCCCAGGTGGTTTTGGCTCCGAACGCGTACCAGAAGGCATTGTAGTAATAACCCCCTCGGAATTGATTGATCAGGTTTGGGGTGACCGTCCAACTTACTCCGAGCGAAGTGATGTAGTTGTTGGACTTGTTCGACGCTGCCTGGTTCGCGAAGTCCGGACCCGGAAGAGGAGGAGCTGTTGCGTTTGGCTGGTTAATTTTGGTGTTCTCGAAGGAAAGATCCAGCCGGACCTTTTGCGAGATGTCGTAGTCAACTCGGAACGCCGGGTAATAGCGGGTGGTTGGCGAGTGTACCTGCCAGCTGAGGTCCTCCAGATTGGGGTCTCCATTTGCCGTAACTGCAACACCACCGCTTGCAATGGCCTTGCTGATGAGCGCTTCTTCCGCAGCGATCTGCGAGTTCACCGTTGCGGGTAGCCCGTTCGGCTGAGCAACCTGCGAAAAGATATTGACCTGTTGGGGGGTGCATCCCGAGCAGATGGAAGAAGGTAAGGTTAAATTACCCTGCATCGCGGCTGGAGTCAAAACGGGAACGTTGGTGACTGTGAAGCCTCCCGGCTGCTTGGCCATGGCGAACGAAACGAAATAGAAAAGTTTGTTCTTGATGATGTGCCCGCCAACCCCGCCTCCAAAATCATTTAGAATAATGGGATTTCGAGGAAGCCCGACGGCATTGTTATACCAGCTGTTGGCATTGAGCGCGGTGTTGCGAAAGTCCTCGAACACGCGGCCATGAAAGTCGTTGGTTCCACGACGCGTCACGAAATTGACCCCCATGGAAGCCGTTCCCATTCCTTGGTTCAGATCCGACTGACCTGTCTGGACGGTCATTTCCTGGAGGTCTTCCAGACGCGCTTCGAGCCCCGGTTGTGTGTTACCCGAGAATTTCATTCGGCTCGTCGAAGACATGACGCCGTCAATGCTGTTCCCCTGAGCGATCATAGGAAGGCCGTTCCAGGTTCCGTTTCCCGGTGTCCCGGTGAAGCCAGGTGTGAGGAATGCCAACGCGCTGATGTCTCGGCCCTGTACGGGCAAGTCCTCAATTTGCTTGATATCGAGCGTCGTGGCGATTGCATTCGAGCTCGTTTCCATGAGCGGGCTATTGGTCTCGCTGACGACCACTTTCTCGACGGCAACGCCAACCTTCAGCGTGACTTTCACATCCGTGACGCGGCCTCCCTGAATTTCTACAGCGTCCAGAACTTCGGTCTGAAATCCGTCCTTAGTAACCGTTAGCCGGTAGGTTCCGATCGGCAGGGAGGTAAAGGAATAGCCACCCGTTTGTTGCGTCTCGCCGTTCCGGATGCCGTTGGTCGCGCGGTCTTGAAGTACGAGCTTTGCTCCTTGGACGACGCTACCGCTCGGATCCAGCACATCGACGCTTACAGTTCCCTGTGAACCCATTTGTGCCGGCGAACTGCGGGCAGCAACTGTGAAAAACAAAACGAAGACCGCGAGAACGCAGCTCCAGCAAATAGACCGGATTCTCGTGAGCGACATAAACCCTCCCTTGCCGCGAAGCAAAGCATGAAATTGGTCATGCGTATGCGGAACACCCCAAAACTGCGTCGGATATAATATATACAATAGGCAGTGTCAAGCCTTTTCTGCAATCGCTTGCATTTTCATTTTTCTGCCAAAATAATGTGTATCTGAATCCCCGCCGTGGCCAGTTCGTGAAACCGCTAGCAACTCCCGCGGGGGCGCGCCGTGCCCTGGTTTTTTTTGATTCTAGCGGTGTGTCGCGGCACTGACGCGGGTGATGACCACAGCGGCGCCGGCGGCGTCGACTGCGATCCGAATCTGCTGCTCTTCGCTCTTTTGAACCGTCACTCTTTGGCTCGGATGATTTTGTGCCGCCGCTTCGTATACTCCCGGAGGCAAACCCGCAATCCGAACAACGGTATCGTGATTTGCGGCAGCACGATTCTCCAGCGTGAATCGCAGGGTTGTAAGGGCGTCATCGAAGGAAACCGGTTTATCCTTCGCGAAACCGTCGCGAGCCAGAAGCAAATGCACGCGTTGCGTTCCGCGCACAATGTGAAAGCGCGCGCGCAAGCCATCCTTGGGAATCACTTTCGTGAAATTCTTCTCACGGGAAATGTCTCCGCCATAAGCAAATAGTCCGAAAATGGGATCGTCGACGACGACCGTTGCTGCGGAGCGCAAGGCTCCGCTGTATCCCAGATCGATTTCGCCAGAATACCACCACGAACCGCGGCCCATCTCTTTGTTCCCGAGCCATGCGCGTCCCCAGGGTCTTGGCTCGAACCCTCCACCCGCGCCGCCATCGTTGTTTTTTCCCGGATACCAATCGCCGTAGTTGGACTCCGGGGTACCGGAATTCAGCAGCGCCCAGGAACTCAAAGAAGAAGCGTAGCCAAGTCGCAGATAAGTAAGGGGATCGCGAGCGAAATAGAGCGCGTAATCAGAGACTGCCCAACCACCCATCTGCGCCATGTAACTGAGGGTGTAGCTCGAAGGACCTCCACCACGATAGTCGCTGCCAAGATAGTAGTAAGCAGTTTCCAGCCAACCGCGGCAGGCGAGGTTGAGTTTCATCTGCTCCTCGAGGAATGAAACGGCGTCTTGGTATTTAACCGTTCGGCTAAATACCTCGGCGGATTCTCCCGGATTCAAGCTCTCTCCTGGATGCTGGACATGGCTCATGGCGTATTTTGCGAAAGCGTGAGTGGACTCAAATCCAGTGGAATCAAAGGGATACTCCGAACCGAAGAGATACGGATGGTCATTGATGAAGTGCTCGACCTTTTTCTCCCAGGCGGCTTTGAGCCAGTCGGCTTGGTCTTTGTGACCGTTTTGATAGAGGGCGTCGATAAGCTCGGGGATCACTACCTCGTTATAGGTGCCGGTTTCATAGGCCGACCATTTC
>Ga0210394_10004137_pt1 | contig 17231 bp, 20 predicted proteins | sample IncBWC12MmetaG_FD_160121 | JGI IMG/M metagenome (GOLD analysis project Ga0210394, IMG submission 160121) | Forest soil microbial communities from Barre Woods Harvard Forest LTER site, Petersham, Massachusetts, United States - Inc-BW-C-12-M | ecosystem: Environmental > Terrestrial > Soil >... | reverse complement strand
GGAAACCCATACTGCGCTGCACTTCCGCGGTAGTATCGATAAACGTCCTCAACACGTCGCCGGGCAGCGAATGATAGTAGCCGCCGGTGTTTACATAATCGAACTTTCCCGTTTCGTGATAGCGCCGCTCAGCATCCGGCCCCTGAAACAGGAAGCCTTCAATTTCGTTGGCCGCATTCAGCGTATAGCCTTGTTTTTTGTTCAGCCCGTCGGCATAAGTCTTGAGAATGCCGCGGATGTCGGCGTTGTAGGGTGTACCGCCCTTATCGATCACGTCGCCGAACACCAGTACTTTGCCCGGTCCGAAAATGTCGGCCGGACCCCAGTAAAACGCTCCCCAGTCAATCCCCAGACGAAGATCACTTTCCCGCTGCGCCGTGAAACCGCGAATCGAAGATCCATCGAAGGTGAGGTTGTCCCAACTCTTGATCAGGAATTTCTTGTCGTAGTCGAGCATGTGCAGGCGGCCTTCGAGGTCGCTGAACAGCACGGTCACGGCCTTGATGCGCTTCTCTTCGCTGAGGTATTCAATTCGCTCTTCCTGAATCTTGTGAAGGGGAACACGATTCTGGCGCTGCTCTTTCGCGTTCAGGTTCATCTCTTCCAATTCTTCGTACGGGATGGCCAGAAAATTTCGCAGTTCAGTCGGCATGAATCTCCTTATGAGTTCTGTAAGAAACTCGGATGTATTTTCAGGGGATGTTCAGAACTTGGTAGGGTATCGCGGAGCAGCACTTGCTGCCAATCAAAAAAGCTTATGAGAGAGATTAATGGAATCTATTCGACATGTGGCGCGTGCGCCCTCGCCCGCGGGTGTTGAGCTTCCTAACGTGAAGGCAGCTCGCCTCGTCCGCCCAGATCGAACAAAGTTTTCAGCCGACCTTGACTGCCCAGACCCTCTGTACAATCACTAAATCTTCGTCAGGCTCGCAAGGATTCGCAATGGACATAGTTTTGAATGAAGTCGAAGCCAGAGTGCTCGGCTCGCTGGTCGAAAAAGACGTCACCACGCCAGATTACTATCCACTTTCCTTAAATGCGCTCGTCAACGCCTGCAATCAGAAGAACAATCGCGATCCGGTGATGAATCTGGACGAGGACGCGGTTCGCCAAGCGCTGGAAAGTCTCCAAGCTAAACGGCTCGCAGGTCCGACTAGCAGCGCGGACAGCCGCGTTACGAAATACGAACACCGCACGCAGGAGGTTTTCAACTTTACTCGCGGCGAAACCGCCATTCTCTGCGTGCTGCTGTTGCGGGGTCCGCAAACTCCCGGCGAACTTCGCGGACGAACTGAGCGCATGCATCATTTCGAAGACTTAACCGAAGTGCAATCCAGCTTGCAGCGCCTGATGCAGCGCAATCCCGCTTTGGTCAGAGTTTTGCCCAGACAGCCCGGAACCAAAGAGTCCCGCTACAAGCATCTGCTCTCGGGAGACACGGACGACGTCGCAGCAGAGGTTGCCGTGACGCGCGCCTCTTCCAGCTTAAGAGAAACAGCCGATGACGATCGCCTGGCGCGATTGGAAGATGAAGTGGCCAATCTCCGAAAAGAACTGGCTGACGTAAAACAACAGTTCGCCACTTTCCGGAAACAATTCGAGTAGTTGCTCCTGGTCAGTGCTAGGAGTCTTTGCTGAGAGCTGACAGCCGAGAGCTGACAGCTTTGTTTTCCATCATTTCCGGAATCGTCACAAATTCCAAGCCTTCCGATCGATATCGCGCAATGAGGTGATCGGTGGCGATCACCGTCTGCGAACGATCCGCGCCAAATGCTGCATGACTGCCGTCGTGTAACAGAATCACATCTCCACCGCGAACTTGCTGGTCAACTTTGCGCTCGACGTATTCCGCAGGTTTCCCTTTCCAATCCCAGCCAGCGACGCTCCACATCACCGGTTCCAGGCCAAGAGCTCTTGCAATGCGCAGAGTGCTCGGACGGCGCCCGCCAAATGGAGGACGAAACAGCCGCGAATGCTCTCCCACAGCATCTCTCAATGCCTGCTCGCATTCAGATAATTCCGTTCTAGTTTGGTCCGCCGTAGCGAAGACCAGATTGGGATGGCTGAAAGTGTGATTGCCAACCACGTGACCCGCGCATACCAACTCTCGTACAATGTCCGGTCGTTGTTTGACAAAGCGACCAATAAGAAAAAATGTCGCCTTTACATTGTGTTTACCGAGCGCTTCCAGCAAACGAAAAGTGTGCGGATCGTTAGGACCGTCGTCGTAAGTCAGAGCCAGTTGTCTGGACTCAGACGGTAGGCCGGTAAACGTTTTCCCATACCACTGGCCACGCGGAGCCATACACTGGTAGCCGGCGGCAACGGCAGCCGCAGCCAGCCCTGCGCCGAAAACGAAACTCCCCATAATGCCGCGATTGTAATTGTTTTTCTTCACGCTGAGTGCCGGCGATGAAAATAGGGGTTACTCTTCCCTCAATTGCGTTCGAGGCTCAGCCGGGATATCCTGCCAGTCGAAGTCCGAGTCTCCTAGCTCATGGCTAACCTTTTCGAACTGCCCCGCTACATTGCCGTAGAAGGTCCTATACGCGTCGGGAAAAGCACGCTCACGCGGATTCTGGCTGAACGCCTCAATGCACAGCGGGTGATGGAGGCCGACGATAATCCTTTTCTTCGCGCTTTTTACGATGGCGAGCGCGGTGCCGGATTTCAGGCGCAATTCGCTTTTCTGATTCGCCGCTTCGAGCAGCTTCATGCACTGGATATTGGTCCGCGATCGCAAAAATCCGTAGTCACTGATTTCGTTTTCGAAAAAGACAAGCTCTTCGCCTGCCTCAACCTCACTGATCAGGAACTCGAAACCTACAACCGCTATTACAACCACTTTCGCGAACAACTTCCCACGCCCGACCTGGTGATTTATCTGCAGGCCACTCCCGAGGTGCTGAAAAAACGTCTGAAGAAAAAGAATGCGCCGGGAGAGAAGGCGATCAACGAGGAATATTTGGAAGAAGTAATTAAAGCGTACGAACATTTCTTTTTTCATTACAGCTCGTCGGATCTGCTGATCGTCAACACCTCGGAGATTGATTTTGTGGAGCGCAACCAGGATTTGCAAGAGTTGCTGCGAAAAGTTTCCGCGCCGATTAAAGGGACGCAATATTTCCTGCCGCTAGGAAATCAGGAAGCAGCTTCAGCTTGAGGTTCCGTTGACGAAGCTCGAACTGGGCGACCAGTTAGTCTCGTACGATACAGAAGCTGCTGTCGCTGCGTACTCCGAAATGTCGAACGGAGGCGCTGAACGATGCGGATGTGCTTACTGCCGCAAGTTTATCCCGCAACGAGCACGCGCCTACCCTGCAGAATTCCTGACTTTACTGAGTCGGCTTGGAATAGATTCCACCAAGGAGGGAGAGGTCTTCCACTACAGCCCCTCGGAAGATGGCTCACAACTCTATGGCGGTTGGTTTTATTTCGTGGGAATATTACTTGAGGCCGGAGGACGAGCCAAGACCGAGCGTGCTGCCTTCGAATCCGGCTTTCGGTATTAGGTATCTGAAAGCTTTCCACGCCCACCCCGTTTCTTCGGGAAAAACGTAGCAGCATTAGAGTTCGTCACGCGAGTTCCGGGGGAACTTAAAGAAAGCCCCTAGCGATCAGTGCTTTCGCCGGCGCGGGGTCTTACCAAACATGCGCGGATCGTAGCTGAGCGGCTCTGCTCGATTAATTGTTATTTGCTTGAACTCAGAGTGCTGCGGATTAATCAGCCAGTTGTTCTCCCTCACCGCCAACGCGGAAGGAACGAGCAGCACGCAATTCCTCGCCTTGTTCACGAATTCGTCACCGATTTGGGCAAGGCTGGGCGGAGCGGGAGCATCCCGCCAATTGGCCGGCAGGGCGCTGGCTTCCACGCGTTCCCGACGTAGGCTCTCAGGAATATCTGCCGTGGCCAAGACTAAGTCGTCCGGTGCGTCCTCCGGATCCAAATGAACAAAGTACTCCAGCATGGCGAGAGACTGATGTTCACATGCGTAAGCAAGTCGAGTTCCGGGGCTTGACCATCGTCCGCCGTACCGGTACGCGCCCTCGCCGTCGAATGGAGCGCCGGCATACGCCGCGCGCAGCACGCGGAAGACTCGCGTCAACTGATGCCGCCATACGCAATGCGGCCCAGGAGATTTTCCACTTGGCGGGCGCCGAGTTCGGTGTCAATCGCAGCGATAGGCGCAATTCCACCCAGAGTGCGATTCGTGCGCTTGAGCCATCGGCTGGCGCGTGCGGCGTCTCCGAGGCTTTCGCGGGCCAGCGCAAGCAACCGGGCGAGTCGATAAAGCCGGTCAGATTCAAACCGTGCCAGCCGGCCGCGACGCCGCCGCTGCAAGCTGCGAGAAGAGAGGTCCAGCGCATCTGCGAGCTCTTTGAGGGTCAAGTCCGCAGCCTGCATCAGTTCCTCGAGCACTGCATGCGGAAAACCTTCGCGAATCGCGTCTCGCAGATCCCGATCGTTCATAATCGTCCGTCCCAAGGCCCGCTTTCCGCCAAGCTCCCGTATTACTGATCGCAGTTCGTTTGCCATTTGTCGCTCATTATAGCGACATTTGGCGCCGAAATCAACAGCGGTGACAGCGGACATTCGTACCTGCCACGCAGGCGATTGCCGCGAAATTCAACATCAAGACAGTCAAGAATCGGCTAAAATAATTGAAGCAGGATGCCATGACTGACGACATCGAAATCTCCCCAGGCCCGCACTTCAAAGCCGCCATGGCTCTGGCCATTGTTGCCGACGCGCTGCAAATCATCTTTCTTCCGTTGTTCGCAGAAGGTGGTATATCACCCGCTGACGACATCTTGGATGTCGGTGTGGCCGCTGCGCTGGTTCATCTGCTCGGATGGCACTGGGAATTTCTGCCGTCGTTCTTGGTCAAACTCGTGCCCGGAGTGGATCTGGTCCCGTTCTGGACGATCGCGGTGGTAAACGTTTATCGCAAATCCAAGCGCAACGTGATCATGGAAGAAGAAGCTCGCAATGAGCATGCCGCGTTGCCCGATCCGCAAACGTCAAAACTTCTCTGACTAGGCAAGCACGAAAGTTGCTGGCAAACCGAGTGCCAACTATTTGTGCATCCCCTATTGCCAAGCGAGCGGAATTTCCCTAGGATTCGGATTGAAAGCCGACCTGCGAAGTTGGTGATGGTGGTAACCGATTTTTGAACCAACACCGAATGAACGGGAGCCTGACTCGTACAAGTAGATCCGGTGTGCGATGCTCCGCCATGCGGAGATGCCTAAAGGGTCGCGGCAGGTTCCCATCGTCTACCGACGGGTTCATTCTCGGCCCATCGCACGGCTAGGTGGGTCGGCTTGCTTTTCCTCTGATTGTTCCCCTGCTACACTGGCGGTGACTAATTCTCAGTGCTTAGCATCTAACAAACAGTGCTTCCCAGACTCTTTCATATTGGCAACTTCAGCTTGCCCACCTATGGGCTACTTGTCTCCTTGGGCGTGCTGCTCGGGTTGTGGATCTGCGTGCGCAATTCCGAGAAGCAAGGAATTAACGGCGACGACGCCTGGAATTTGGGAATCCTCGTAGTGCTCTGCGGAATTCTTGGCGCAAAAATTCTTTACATTGCTTATGACTGGGGTTACTACCGCGCCCATGTTCGCGAGATTTTCAGCTTCGGCACTTTACAGGCCGGCGGCGTTTTCTCTGGAGGGCTGATTGCCGGATTTTTGGCCGCGGCCTGGTATGTCCGCAAGCGGCACATGCCTGCGCTTGCGACCTGCGATGCTTTTGCCCCCGGCTTGGCCTTTGGGCACGCACTGGGACGCGTGGGTTGTTTCGCCGCGGGATGCTGCTATGGCAAGCCAACGACGCACTTCTGGGGTGTGACATTTACCAATCCGATCGCCCAGGCCTGGGTCGGCACGCCGCTTGGAGTTCCACTGGAGCCGACGCAGCTTTTTGAGTCGGCAGTCGAGTTGGCGAATTTTTTTATTTTGATGTGGCTGCTGAAGCACAAGAAGTTCGACGGACAAGTAGTTGCGGCTTACTTCTTTCTTTATGGCGTGGCCCGCTATTTTCTTGAGTTCCTGCGCGACGATCCCGGACGAGGCTCAGTCTTCGGCGGAATTATGACCGGAACGCAGTTGATCTCGATTGGGTTAGTCATCCTCGGCGGGCTGATCTGGTGGCTGCGGCCGGGGATGAAGGCTGTGCCAGCGCACGCTTCGCGGTAATCTTCTTTTCATCAGAGTCACAGAGAAACAAAGAGTATCCTTGGCGTGTAGTATTTCGCCCGTGTGAACACGTTCCCCAAACATTTCATTGCACCGCCTGGAGACGCTGGCAAGCGCCTTGACCAATTCCTTGTCAGCCGGATTACTGACATCAGCCGGGCTCGCGTCCAGCAATTAATCGACGAAAAAAAAGTGCTGGTCAACGACGGCTCGGCCAAAGCCTCGTTGCGACTGCGCGGCGGCGAACGGATATCTATTCTTGCAGACGTGAATCTGCCACCTTTGCGCGCGGTAGCGGAGAACATTCCGCTGGACATCGTGTATGAGGACGACGATTTAGCGGTAGTCAATAAGGCCGCAGGCATGATGGTGCATGCTGGGGCAGGTGCGACCGAGGCTAAGCGTAATCGCGGTACGCTGGTGAACGCGCTACTGCACCGGTTCAGTCAACTTTCAGGCGTGGGTGGAGAGTTGCGTCCGGGGATTGTGCACCGCTTGGACAAGGCCACGAGCGGGCTGATCGTGGTGGCAAAAAACGACGAGGCCCATCGAAAGCTGGCGGCGCAGTTCGCTCGCCGCACAGTTAAGAAAAAATATATTGCGTTGGTACATGGCTGGGTAAAGCTCGATCACGGAATCATCCGCAGCAGCATCAGCCGCGACCGCGTGCGGCGGACAAGAATGACCACGCAACGATCTGGAGGCCGCGAAGCCATTACGCACTACAAAGTGCAACAGCGAATTAATTCCAAATATGGAAAATTTACTCTATTGGAACTGCGAATTGACACTGGGCGAACCCACCAGATCCGGGTGCATCTGGCTTCGCTTCGCCACCCCGTTGTCGGCGATACACTCTACGGCGCGCCCCGCGAACTGACCGCCAAAAACCAAGCCGGCATCTCCCTGCCCAGAAATTTCCTCCACGCGGCTGAGTTGCAGTTGCAACATCCTCGGAGTGGTGAGGTCCTGTCATTTGCCCGGCCGATCCCGCAAGAGTTGCTAAGATTCTTGGAGCGCCTCGCCTGAATGGGCTCCGTCTTCCTATCGGCGAGCCCATAAGGCCCAAAAACAGAGTTGTTCCGAAAATGGAACAACAATCAGTTATTTGTTGTTCTGGTCTGCCGTTGGTGTAAAAAAATATCGCTGCAATAAGTGGGGCCCCGCATTTAAGCTCTCCCCATCCAGTGTGTAGGGGCTCCGCTTTAATTTTCCACTTGGATTTGCCCCATCTTGCCGACATCTTCGCGCTATAATTCGGCTTATCGGAGGTTACCTTATGCGGATTTCATGCCTCCTCGTGATTTTGCTGTGGGCTATGGTTTCGGTTTGCGAAGCCAGCGACTCGGCGCGGCCTTCGTCTGCGTCGGCGACGGCGAATTCCAGTGCGGATCGGTTTAACCCTTCCACAATCGCCGGCAACGATTTGATCAGTCTGCCTTCGACAGATCGGCCGGATCGGGAGTATCGCGGTTTCGACCCGGCGCGCAGCGGAGATGTGTTCTGCTTGAAGATGCACATTTTTGAGATGAAACGCGAGAGCCCACGCTCCGATGTCTTCGAGCCAGACGGTCAATCGACTTGTCAGGCTGCGTCGAAATACAGTATGAAGGTCGTGGGAGAACCGGCCAAAGCACCGTCGCGTTAGATTCTGGCGCTCAGGCGTATTCTTGGTTGCCTCGTGCCGCACGCGCGTCGACGCCCGCGCCTAAATTCCTGTGAATTATTCTGCGTGACCTTTCCTTCCGGCAATCGTTTATATAGTTAGAGGCGCGATGGTCCTTCGAGCACCGGCATCGAAGCGGTCCCCGGAAAAGGCAGAGGAACGTCTGCTGGTGGAGGCTGCGCAGAAGGACCCTACCCGATTCGCCGATCTATACGAAATCAATTTTGAACGCGTGTATGCGTTTATCGCCTGGCGGGTGGCCGATCGCGATGCCGCGGAAGACTTGACCTCTGAGGTATTTCACAAGGCGCTCGCCAACCTTCGGCGTTTCGAATGGCGAGGCGCGCCCTTCGCGGCGTGGCTGCTAAGAATTGCTGCCAATGCAATTGCGGATAAGGCCCAACGCGGGAAAAAGGAATTGGCAGTCGATGATCCTCCGGAGATTGCTGAAGACGCAAGCGTCCTCGCCGATCTTGAGGAGGTGGAGCGTCTGGCGCGATTGTTTCGTCTGGTCGAACAGCTTCCTGAAGACCAGCGGCGCGTGATCGCGATGCGATTCGCCGAGGAGAAAAGTATTCACGAAATCGCCGAGAGATTGGGCCGCACGGAAGGTGCGGTTAAGCAACTGCAATTCCGGGGTTTGCAGACGTTGCGGGCGAAAATCGAAGACGCGAAACCACAAAGGGCACAAAGTCACACGAAACGAATGACGAAGCCGGTTGATAAAGATGCCTAAGCGCGATCTGATCGAGCAACTCGATGAAGCGCTGCAGGGAATGATCGGTAATCCCAACGCCACCCTGCCGCGAGGGGAAGCGGGAGTTAGTTCGCTTCTCCGCGTCGCTGCTGAGCTGCGCAATTTGCCGCGGCCAGAGTTCAAAATTCGTTTGAAGAATGATTTGGAAAGGAGCATTTCAATGGCAACTACGACAGCACCTATCGCTGCAACACACACTTCCGCCGCACCAAGATTGACCTACAAGTCTGCGGCGAAAGCGATCGATTTCTACAAGAACGCCTTCGGAGCGAAGGAAACCATGCGCTTCGAGCTCGAAACCGGAATTCCTCATGCCGAGCTCTTGATCGGGGATTCTACGATTATGGTGACCGATGAGTGGCCGGAAGGCGGACGCTACAGCGCCGAGACCACCGGCAGTTCGCCGGTCAGTATGTCGGTCCAGGTCCCAGACGTGGATTCTTTTGTGGCCCAGGCGGTTTCCGCTGGGAGCAAAATAGTCCGCCCAATTGCAGATCAATTTTATGGTCGCCGCGAAGGAACTGTGCTCGATCCGTTTGGGTATCAGTGGGCCATTTCTACGGTAAAAGAAGAGATGTCGGTCGAAGAGATGCACCGGCGATTCCGGGCGATGATGAAGGAGGAGAAAGCTAAGCAGCCCGCAGTCAGCCCAATCCCTGAAGGCTATCGCACGGTCACCCCTTACATGGTTGCGGCGGACGGACCAGCACTGCTGGAGTTTACAAAACAAGCTTTCGATGGCGAAGAGATGTTCCGAACGGTGGGGCCGTCCGGCGGGTTGCACGCCGAAGTTCGCATTGGCGATTCGATGCTTATGATCGGCGGCGGCATTCCCGGGCGCGAATTCCGTTCGACAGCGAATAATCATGCGCTTCACCTCTACGTTCCCGATTGCGATGCGGTTTACAGTCAGGCGCTGGAGGCGGGCGCGACCTCGATTGATAAACCGAGAGATCAGGAATATGGCGAGCGCTCCGGCAGCGTGAAAGATCCGGCGGGAAATTATTGGTATATCGCTACCAGCCAGGGGGAAACCTATACTCCGAAAGGCCTAAACAACGTTAATGTATATATGCATCCGCTGCGGGCGGAGCCCGTCATCAACTTTCTGAAGCGGGCCTTCGGGGCGTGGGAACTTGGGAAGTACGCCTCTCCTGATGGCGTTGTTCATCACGCTGAGATACGTGTTGGAGATTCGGTGGTCGAGATGGGCGAGGCTCACGGGCAGTATCCGCCTATGCCGACCATGTTTTATGTGTACGTACCGGATTGCGACGCGGTCTACCAGCGAGCGTTGCAGGCGGGTGCCACTTCAATTGCTGAGCCAGTGGATCAGCCCTACGGCGACCGCAGCGGAGCCGTGAAAGACGCGTTCGGCAATCAGTGGTACATTGCAACGCACATCAAGGATGTAGCGCCGTAAGAATCAGAAGGCGAAACGACCCCCGACTGTCGGAGCACAATTGTTGTTGTAGTTATAAGGGACGCCGGGCTTATGAGGAATTGCGATGGCCAGACCGCCGCTCACCCAGGAATAGGCAATTCCGGCAAAACCGTCGAAACGCTTGGTGAAGTGATGATCCAGATAGAGCGACCCCTCGTTGAGGGTGCCCGCGCAGGAACTACGGAAACCGGCTGAGGGCGAGCAGGTCGGCGGAACACGGAAGTCGTTCTGGCGCTGTTGATACCAGGAAAAAGTGAAGTCGGTTTTGCTGCGGTAGGTGTACTTCGCGCCCGTCCACCAGATATTCACCAACTTTTCAGAGTCAAGATTGTTGTCTTCGACCCCGCTCATAAAATAACCGCCTTGGTCCGAAGCGCCAACGCCCAACGGATTCTTCGGGTTGTTCTGCCAGATGTATTCGTAGCCGGCAAAAAACTTGAACGGGTTCCACGCATACTTGGCAGCGACCATAATTGCGTAGTTGTCGGTCACGATGCCATATACGGTGTCGTTCGGGTCGATCAGATTGGTCCCGGTGATGGGGTTTGTATTGATGCTGTCGGTAGTCGACTGATATGACTGCGTGGGACTCTGAGGCCCCAGTAAAGGGTTCAATACACTGATAGCCTGGTTGTAATGCTGTGGGACGATGTCGACGGAAAACTTGCCAAAGTCTGCGCCGAGGTCGAACCCATAGGCGTTGTTATGCGCCGATTCAGGCGTACAGGTGGTCGCACTCCAGGTTGAGGAGACCGAGTAGCAGCCGGCAGAACCGTCGGCGAATTTATACATCGCGCCGAAGTGGACCGGGCCAACAGTGAGGCGATATTTCACGGCGTCGTCCCAACGGCTGTTTTCAGTGTCGCCCCCGCCGGCCATCGTGCCGTTGTACCCGATGTACGAAAAAGCATAGCTGCCGCCGGCCGGATCGTAAAGGAGCATCGCATCGGTGCCGAGAGAGCGCTGACGACCAAAGGTCAATGTGCCGAAATGCGCTGACGATACACCACCATAGATTTCGTCATTGAAGGGTTGGCCCGCGCGCGCGCCGTCGATGGCGTACGAATAGCTGCGCCTCGGAAGTCCGTTGTTGATGATGTCAGTCTTTGATGCGTTGGCGAGCAGGCCGGACTGTGGATTGATGCCAGTAGAAGCGTTGAACACAACAGACCAGCCATGTAGAAACTCTTCCTTGCCCCTGATGCCCAGACCTGTCTGCTGCAGGTTGTTCGGTGCGATGAGGAATCGATGTTGAAAGCCGTTTCGGTTCACCAGAGATGCACCTTCATAGTTATAGCCGTTTTCCGGTAAGCCGTGACTGACCCAGCCGACGCCGACGTCATATGCGCCGTACAGCGTGATGCCATGCCAGGTCAGCGTGCAATCGGTGGTGGCAAACTCGTGGCCGCTTGCGCAGGCGTCAGGGGTGTTGCGCTGCATCTTAATGTCGACCGTGGTGTCCTGGCCAAGCGCCAAGCTGATTCCAGTGCGCCTTTCATCACCGAACCCCTGTTTTGCCGCATGAATCTCGAATCGCCCCGTCAGGCCCGGCACCTGATAGTGCCCGCCGCCGTCGGTTGTGACAGTGCGCGTAGCACCCGTATCGATGTTCTTGATGGTTACCGAGACATCGCGAAGGGCCGCGCCGGGTTGGTCCGTTACCGTGCCGTAAAGGCTCGCTCCCGTTTGTGGCGACGCCGGGAACGCTCCCATCGCAAGCCACAAAACGAGAAATAGATCGGTCCTGCGCATTCTGCCTCCAATGTGATTGACTGTTTAAAGAATCAGAAGTGTATATCAAGTACGTTTATGATGTCTAATGTGATACAGTTTTATGCTCAATAACGCGAGTTTCAGTTAATACCAGGGAATGATTCCGCGTGATTGACCGTACTCTGCGTTGACTGTACGATTCGTTTCCATGCAGGGGAATGGCAAATCCGGACGGAAAACTGAGGAGTTGCTCAAGCTGCGAGACGCGGCTTTGCAATTGGGCATCAGCTTTCCCACCATCAAGCAATGGATTTACAAGAAGAAGATCCGCAGCGTCCGCACAGCCGGAGGACATCACCGCATTCCGGAAAGTGAAGTGGACCGGCTGCTTTTCCGAACGCGAGGCAAAACTGAGCAGGAACGTAAACTGGTGATCCGCCGCGTCAGCGGACGCAATCAGCTGGTTGGGAGAATTGATGCGGTGCGCATAAGCGGGTTAATGGCCGAAATACAGATTTCAATTGGTGGCCAACAGATCACGTCCATTATCACCGCCCGTTCCGCGCGCGAGATGCAGCTGAAGCCGGGGCAAACCGCCGCCGCCCTGATAAAAGCCACGGAAGTGATGATTTTGCGGGTTTGATATGAGAAATCGACTGTGCTTGTCCGCTGCATCGCTCGTTCTGCTGCTTCTGGCTGCGGTGGCGCAGTGTCAGCCGCTAACGGTTCAAATCCAGGATGCCAAGCCAGTTGTCTTGGCGCAGACCGACCTCGAGGCTTTGCCGCACGTCAAGGTCACAACCACCGCCTCGGGCGCGTTCGCAACATTTGAGGGAGTCGCGCTTGAGGCCGTGCTGGAAAAAGCTGGAGTTGAGTTTGGACAGACCCTGAAGGGAAAACGATTGGCGTCATGCTTACTCGTCGAAGCCGCAGATGGTTATCGGGTCGTGATTGCCCTGCCCGAACTGGACCCGGCGTTTACCGATAAACAGTTTGTTCTGGCTTTCCTGAAAGATGGGAAGGCCTTGGATGAAAAAGAGGGGCCCTACCGAATTGTAATCCCCGATGAAAAAAGAATGGCGCGATGGGTGCGTCAGGTGACGACGCTAAAAATCGTGGACGTTCAGTGAAGCGATGTCAGTCCTTCTGAATCATCACTTCGGTAGCTTTGACCACAGCGGTGACGGTATCGCCTTTTTTGAGTTTGAGTTCGTCGGCGCTGCGCCGCGTGATGGCGCTCTCGATGAGATTATCGCCAACCCGAACGACCACATGGGCCATGATATCGCCGAGTTGGATTTCTTCAATTTTTCCGCGAAGTTTGTTTCTGGCTGAGATTGGCATGCAGTCATTATAAGCCGAGGAGAGCGCATGAACGTGCGAAGACTGATTCTGATTGCCATTCTGGCGATCGGCTTTATTTCTCAATCAACCCTGGCGCAGGAAGTATCCGTTGCGGCCGCGGCCGATCTTCAATTTGCCATGCAGGATGTGGCCGCGCGATTTCAAAAACAAACGGGAAAGACGGTAAAGGTCGCTTACGGTTCATCGGGGAATTTTTTTCAGCAGATTCAAAACGGTGCTCCCTTTGACATGTTCTTTTCCGCCAACCTCGACTATCCGAAAAAACTGGAAGCCACCGGATTCATCGAGCCGGGAAGCTTTTACCCGTACGCCAATGGCAAGATTGTGATCTGGGTCAAGAACGAGTCAAAGCTCGATTTGAAATCCGGTATGCAGGTGCTGCTGGATCCATCCGTCAAAAAGATCGCTGTCGCCAATCCGCAACATGCTCCATACGGGCAGGCCGCCGTCGCCGCAATACACAAAGCAAACATTTACGACAAAGTGAAAGACAAGTTTGTGCTGGGGGAAAATATTTCGCAGACGGCTTCATTCGTTGTTTCCGGAGCGGCCGATGTCGGCATTGTGGCGTTGTCTCTCGCATTATCGCCGAATATGAAAGACAAAGGCCGATACGTCGAGGTTGCTCGCGGCGACTATCCGCCGATTGAACAGGTCTGTGTGATTCTAAAATCATCTAGAAACAAAGAAACGGCAGAGCAATTCTTATCATTCTTCAAGACAGCTGCGATGGCAGATGTTTTGAAAAGTTATGGCTTCGACGTGCCAACCGGCTCTGCGAAATGATCACTGAGCGCAAACTAAGCTTTCTTAGAAAACTCGCTGTGATGGCGGCTGTAGAGCGCGTATACAGTTAAGCCGATTGCCAGCCAGGCGAAGAATCGCAGCCAGGTCAAAATCGGCAGGCCGGACATAAGCAGGACGCAGAAGAATACGCTTAGCACGGGCGCCGCAATACCGCCTGGGGCGCGGAAGCCGCGATGGCGGCCGGGATCGCGATAACGCAAAATGATCACGCCGATGGATACGAGCACGAAGGCGAACAGCGTGCCGATGTTCGAAAGATCAGAAAGCGTGCCAATATCGAGAAATCCTGCGGGAATGCCGACCAGGAAACCTGCAATCCACGTAGCCGTTGCCGGCGTCCGAAAACGCGGGTGAACGCGCCCGAAGAGCCGAGGCAGCAGTCCGTCGCGAGACATGGAGAACCACACGCGCGCTTGCCCCAACTGGAAAACCAGCAGCGACGAAATCATGCCCATCATTGCCCCGAACAGCACTCCGAGATGAATCCAGCTCAAGGTGTGCGACCCGGTACGCACGGTTAGCAATTTCATGGCATTGACGACGGGGGCTGCGTCATCGCGCACGGACTGCCAGGGCACGATGCCGGTGAGCACAACCGCTACGCCGATGTAAAGAATCGTGCACACAACGAGAGTAGCGATAATGCCGATGGGCAAATCGCGTTGCGGATTGCGAGCCTCTTCCGCGGCAGTCGAAACCGAATCAAATCCAATGTAGGTGAAGAAAATAATCGAGCCACCGGTCAGGATGCCGGACCATCCATTGGGCGCGAAAGGCTGCCAGTTGCTGGGATGCACATATTGCGCGCCCACGATGACGAACGCGAGAATAGCCGCAATCTTCAGCAGGACCATCACATTGTTGGCCTCTGCTGACTCGCGAATGCCCCGGACCAGAATCACAGTCAAAATCATGACCACGAGAAACGCAGGGATATTGAAACCGAAGTGCAGACCAGGCGGATACAGCACGTCGCCTTTTAAATCCGTCAGACCTCCTGGCAAGTAAGCTGGCGAAATCCACCGCAAGGCAGGATGAAATCCGAACCAGTCAAACATGCCGACCAGATGGGCTGAGAAGCCCACGCTGACCGCCATATTGCTGACGGCGTATTCGAGAATCAGATCCCAGCCGATGATCCAGGCGATGAGCTCGCCCATGGTTGCGTAGGTATAGGTGTAAGCGCTGCCGGCAATCGGAATCATGGACGCGAGTTCGGCGTAACATAGCCCGGTGAAAGCGCAGACGATAGCCACCAGCACGAGCGAGAGCGCCAAGGCCGGACCCGCGCCCGGCCGCCCTAGCGAGGCGTGGTGGGTGACCAGGAAGTCCAGCAGCGGCGCGTTGAGAATCGACGAAGTGTCGAACTTCTGACCTCCGATTGCCGTGCCGATCACAGTGAAGATGCCTGATCCAATCACCGCGCCAATGCCGAGAGCGGTGAGTGAAACCGGGCCCAGAGTCTTTTTCAGTCTTCGCTCGGGCTCTTCCGAATCCGAGATCAGCTTATCGATGGACTTGCAACAGAAAAGCTGGTTGTCCGAAGTTCGAGGACTGCCCTCTGGGGTTCGCTTCGTAATCGTCGGGATTTGAGCCAAAGGGCGTTGTCTCCGGAGCCGAAGTATTAGTCAGCACTTGGCCAGCGAACACTTCCGCCAGCCAAGCGCTGCCGTTTATCTCTTCGCCGCGCCGCGTACCATCTTTTTCACTTTGCGCTTTTTCGATCCGCGGGCGTACTCCCGCGGCTTCAACGGCTTTTCGGTTTTGACTTTCTTACGCGATGTTCGTTTTGCTTTCTTGCGTTCTTCTTTGCTTAGTTTCTTTGTGTTTGCCATGAGTTTCCTGATTGCGGATTTGTAATTTGGTAATTGCGTAATTGGGAATTTTCCCAATTACCCGATTACGAAATTACTTAGCTATGCTTTTTCCAATTGCGCATACTTCTCCACCAGCTTCTTCAAACCGAAGCGAGGGAATTGTACCGTAATCTTGGCCTCTTCACCGTCCCCTTCGCGATGGTAGACCGTGCCTTCACCATATTTCGGGTGCCTTACCTTCTGCCCGGGCCGAAATCCCTTTTTGCCTTTGGGTTCATCGACCGGCAACTTCGGCACGGAAAATTTCTTTCCGCGCGATGCGAAAAACTCCGCGATGTTGTCGATGGAGTTGTAACTGCGTCCAGAGTAAGCAGGAGTCCGTGGCTTGCTCGGAGCATTCCAGTTCGCACTGCTCTGGTCTTCATCCTCGTAAGCGTAATGGGATTGCTCGGGTTCGTGTGGTGCAGACATTCCTGTCCGCGAACTTACTCGCGCAGACTCCCGCTTCCTTCGCGACCCTCCCAGTTCCTCAACCAACTCTGTCGGCACTTCTTCAAGAAATCGTGAAGGGATGCTGGCCTCAGGCAAATCAGTCCCGTAGCGGCGGCGGTATACAGCGCGGGTCAGGACTAAGGTGTCCATGGCTCGCGTCATTCCGACATAGCACAATCGCCGCTCTTCTTCGATATCATCGGGCTGCAAAAAAGTTCGCGAATGAGGAAATAATCCCTCTTCCAGTCCGGCGAGAAACACTAGCGAAAACTCCAAACCTTTGGCGGCGTGCAGGGTCATCAGTGTGATTTGTGCCCGCTCGTCATAGGCGTCAGCATCGCTTACCAGCGCGGCATGATCGAGAAACTGATCCAGCGTCTCGCCCCGGTCGCGAGAATCCATGGCAGCATTGACCAGTTCGCGCAGGTTCTCAATCCGCGAATAAGCCTCAGGCGTGTCTTCTTCTTCGAGTTGTTTGATGTAACCAGTACGGTCGATAAGAAACTTCAGGATTTCGGCAGTACTAGCCGGACCGCCAGGAGTGCGGAAGCTATCGTCAGTCGGTGTGGAGCGGCCGCCCTCGCCCGCTTCGGGTAGAATCAAAGTCTCCGACGAAACCTCTAAATCAGGCATTCCAAAATCGAATGATATATTTTCGTCTTCGCCGGGATCAAAGGAAACATCTGCGTCCTCGGATGATTCGTCAGGCAAGGCGGCATCTTCTTCTGCGCGGGCTGTCTCATCCAATCGCTCTACATAAGTTCCCGCCAACATGGCGCGGCCATCTTCGATAAGCCTCCTGAAACTCTTCAACGCGGCCAACGCACGTTGCGGCAGAAGTTGACGCTTGATCGCCTCCCCAATCGCTCCCCACAGGGAAACTCCAGTCTCCAGTGCAACCCGCTCCAACGTCTCGAGTGTAGTTTTCCCAATCCCACGGATGGGGGTGTTGATCACTCGCAGCAGCGA
>Ga0210394_10004135_pt1 | contig 17234 bp, 13 predicted proteins | sample IncBWC12MmetaG_FD_160121 | JGI IMG/M metagenome (GOLD analysis project Ga0210394, IMG submission 160121) | Forest soil microbial communities from Barre Woods Harvard Forest LTER site, Petersham, Massachusetts, United States - Inc-BW-C-12-M | ecosystem: Environmental > Terrestrial > Soil >... | reverse complement strand
GGCGCCTTCAACCTCGACGCCTTTTTCCAGGAGAGCAACGGCAGCTTGTTCTCCGCCGTATTCGATCTGCCCGACCTGTTTGCGACCGACAGCTTCTCGACGAACGAGCCCGGCGCAGAAATAACCGGGTTTAACGCCGATGGCGCCGTAGAGCTCGTCCATACCAATGGATCTGTTCCCGAGCCCGAGAGTGTGTGGGTGCTCCTCTCGGGGTTGAGCTTGCTACTAGTCATCAGACTCGCCAGGTTGGCGGTGGGCGGAGGGCCGCGCAATGTGGGTAAGCTTGCGTCGGCAGCGGGCCTTGGGGTTTCTCTGTTTTTTTTGGGGAAGCGTGTCCGCGCAGACACCGCCGGTAGCGGGGGCCGTGCCCGGACCGCCCTCGACGAGCGCCGCTCCGCCGCCGCGCGGCGAGACTGGCAAGCACGTCGTGGTTGAGGGGTTCCGATCGGCGCATTGGGGTATGACCGAGGCCCAGGTTAAGGCGGCGATCCAGAGCGATTTCAAGATCGTGCCCGAGAAAATCCATACAGAGGATAACGCTAGCGAGAAGACCACCGTTCTGTCGGTGGACGTACCGAACCTCCTCGACGGTGCCGGATTGGCGCGGAGCACCTATATTTTCGGCTATACGACGAAAAAGCTGATCCAGGTAAATGTGATCTGGGGAACCTCGGTCGATCCGCAAGTGAAGCCGGAGCAGATCGTCACCGCCGCCAACCAGCTTCGCCAATTGTTTGTGGATTTGGGCTATGAGGCCGGCAGCGTGATCAGCAATGCGCGTGCTGCGGATGGCACGTTCATCGTCTTCGAGGGGTAGGATGCGCAGAAGCGGACGACGCTGCTCCGCCTGGGCACCACCCCGGCGCAGGCCAACAAGGAGACCAACGGCCTCGCGAGCACCACACTATTCCTCGCCTATATCCTCGATGCCCGCAACCCGGATATCTTTCGGTTGAAAGATGGCCAGTTCTGAGCCGCCTACCTCGTTACACTGGCAGCGCTAACACAACGTCTCAGGTGAACGCGGCCCATCGGCTTGGCCCTCGGCGTTATCTGCCGGCGTGACGGGCAGCGTCTCGTTAGAGGGCACATCCTGTCGAAGCGCGTCGGACCAACCAGCGACCGTGGTGGGTCAACCTCAGTGGCGCGATGCTGGCCCGGTAAACGGCCGGGATCGACACTGGCAAGGTGCTACGCTGTCCATCATGACTTGGCTCGCCATCTGCCGACGTACAGTGCACGAGCAACATCTGAGACAGGCGAATTGTCCGTACACCATGCCGGTTTGGGGTGAGGCGAACGCCTGGTATCGGCGCGTCTCGCCCATTTCCGCGCACCTCGGTGATGGCCGGCTAACTGAACGGATACCAGTCGCTCAGCCTTGGTGGCGGGAACCACGGTTCGTGCCCCTTACCGGTCATAGCAGGCCCCCGCAACAGCGGCTTGAGGTCGCGACACTCGACACCACGCCCCATTTGAGCGATGCCGCTGGTGCCCCAAGGGCGGGAGGATATTTCCGTCCCGCTGATCGCCCCCGAGACGAGGCAATCGAGTGATGAACCGGCGTGATCTGATTGCTCTCGCGCCACTCAGTGTGGCACTATCCGGCCTCTCAGCCGCCGCGCAGCAACCTTCACTGAAAAAGCGCATTGGTCTACGCGGGGTCCGCGACGTATCTGGCGGTATATCGGTCTTTTCCACGACACTTCAGCGGCTCGGATGGACGGAAGGGAAGAGAAGAGCTTGATCGATTGCCGGTTCTGGGGCAGCCCCGAGCGTCTGTCGCCTTCCGCTGTTGATCTCGTAGCCCTGCGGCCTGACGTGCTGGTCGGTGTTGGCTCTGTCGACGTCGAGGGCCGCTTCTTGTCGGAGATCCTCACATCTGGGCCATGCCGCGGGCGAGCTGGCGCCGCACTATCGGTCGGTTCACCGCGCCGGCGAGCAGATCGAGGCCGCCCGAGCTGACGAAGCGGCGCCATACGAAGGCGCCGCGAAGGGACCTGCCGAAGGATTTGCGGCACGCCGCCTCGTACCGGGCCTGGGCGGCGCCTTCTTCGGCGTTGCCGCGCAGGATGTCACGCAGCGCCTCGGCCGCAAGCATACCGGAGCGCATGCCCTGATAGATGCCTTCAGCGGTGGCAGGGTGGGTCATGCGACCGGCCTCGCCGACGACGATGCGGCCCGGTGATGCGAGGGCTCCGATCGGCGACGCATAGGCGACCGGATGGCCCTTCCAGCCGCCGACCTGATGGGCGCCGCGCAACCGATCGCGATAGTGCTTGTCGAGAAATTGGGCGAAGAGCTGGCGGGCATTCTTCTCGAGAGGCATATCCTCATAGCAGATGCCGATGTTGACGCGGCCCGGCGCCTCGGGGAAGAGCCAGCCGTAAAAGGGCTTTACCATTCGATCGAAAACCATCTCGATGTGGTGCGGCTGGAAAGTGACGCCTTCCCACCAGCCCATGATCGCCTGGATCAGCCGGCGCCGGCCGCGATCGATGCAGAATTGCGAATGGGCGCCGTCGGCCACGACCGTATGCTTCGCATGCACCTCGCGGCCGTCAACGCCGCAGAAGCCGGCGACACGGTCATTGCGGGCGAGCAAATAGCTCGCCTGGAAATCGCCGATGAACCGTACCCCGAGAGAGCGCGCGCGCTGCAGCAGCAGGTGGTCGAGGGTGCGGCGGCAGCAGATCAATGCCGCATCGGTATGACCGGACAGCACGAGCTCGCGATCTCCCGGGGTGACTAGCCGCAGCCCTTTGATCCAATACGCTTCGGCGGCTACGGCCTCGCCGGCGCCGAGCTCCTTCAGCACAGCAATACCCTTGGGCGATACGGCGCTGCCGCAGGTCTTGTCGCGCGGGAAGTCGTGCCGGTCGACGACGACGACACGCTCGACCCCGAGCTGCCCGAGATGGATCGCCGTCGCGAGTCCGGCAGGACCGGCGCCTATGATTGCGACATCCGCGCGGGTGGCTGATGGCTCGGTGCGTTGAGTGGGCGCTTGGCTTGCTTGCACCGTCATCGCTGCATGCTACAGGCACGGAGACGCGACGAACAAGCTGGGGGTGGCCGGTCCGGCGCCGCCGCCCCCGAAATTCTCAAGATCGTTGACGCCGTCAGGCGCATCCCGGTTTAATTAACTGGATCAGATCCGCACCAATTCTGTTGCGAGTCACAAAACGCGACATGATTTTGATTCGCTGACCGAAATGACCATTGTGCACGCACATTTCGAGGACGTGCAGCACCGGCCATCGGCTATCGACCGGGCGATTGCTGACCTCGCGTCGCGGCAGCAGCGGGGAGGCGCATGGGAAGGCGAGGTCGTGTGGTGCGCCATGATCGCGGCGCAGATGGCGATTGCGCGCGCCATCATCGGCCGCCAGTCGACCGGGCCTGCGGGCGAGCGATCCTGGAGCGACGGCGTGCGCACGTATCTCATGCGCCAGCAGAACCCAGACGGCGGCCGGGGTCTGCACCCGCTCTCGCCCTCGACGCTTTTCGTCATGACGCTTTTTTATGTGGCGCTGCGCTACGGGCTGAGCCTCTTCGGAGGATCGCGGCTCCTGCCCGGGCCGCTCGGCGAGGGCCGTACCGGATGATCCTCGTCACCGGCGCTAGCGGACATCTTGGCGCCAATCTCGTGCGCCGCCTCCTCCGCGAGGAAACTTCGCTCCGCCTCCTGGCTCGACCATCGACCGACCGCACCAGCCTTGCCGGGCTCGCCGCGGAGATCGTTGAAGGCGATCTCACGGATCTCGAGTCGTCCCGGCGCGCCGTGGACGGCGTGCAGCGGGTCTATCATTGCGCGGCGCAGATCTCGACCCACTACGGCGCCGAGCAGTCGATCTTCCGGAACAACGTGCTGGGCACGCACAATTTGCTGCGCGCGGCGCTGGAGGCCGGCGTCGAGCGCGTCGTCGTGTCCGGCTCGTTTAGTGCCACCGGGCACCGCGCCGATCGGCCGACCGACGAGACCGAGCCGTTCAACCCGCTCGAGCCGCATCTGCCCTATGCCTTCACTAAGGCCGCGGTCGAGCATGAATGCTTGAAGGCCTGCGTCGACGGCCTGCCGGTCGTGGTCGCCGTCTCCTGCGCCATTCTCGGTCCCTACGATTTCAAGCCATCGCGCATGGGACGCGTGCTGCAGCGCTTCGCCCGCCGCCGCATCCTGGCCTATGTACCGGGCGGCTTCGAGTTCGTCGCCGCGCGCGACATTGTCGAAGGCCATCTGCTCGCCATGGCGAGGGGCCGCCCGGGCCAGAAATACATCTTCAGCACACGTTTTGCGACCTTCGACGAGATCATGGACCTGTTCGCGCGCGTAACCGGCCGCCCGGTGCCGCCGCTGCGCCTGTCGCCGGCGATGATGAGCGCCGTGTCGCGCGTTGCCGAGCCGTTGATGCGCAGTTTTCTGCCGGGCACGCCGCAATTGCTGACGCCGGCCGCGATCCGTCTCTTGCACCTCGGGAGGCACGTCGATTGCGCCAAGGCGCGCGAGGAACTGGGTTACCGGCCGACCGACATCGAGAGCGCGGTCGAGGAGGCCTATCGTTGGTTCGTCGACACCGGCCGCATCGCGGCGCCGGCACGCGCTTTGCCTGCCGTGGCCCTGTAGCGGGAAGACGCATGATCTCGCACCTGCGCGCGCCAGTGCCCTTCCTAGGTCACGCCATCGCCTTCAACCGCAATCCCGTGCGGCTCATCGAGGAGGGGCATCGCCGCCACGGCGAGATGTTCTCGTTCACACTCTTCGGCAAGCGCGTCTTTGCGCTGATCGGCCCGCGCGGCAACGAGGCCTTCTTTCGTGCCGGCGAAGATACGCTGAGCGCCCGCGAGGCCTACCAATTCACCGTGCCAATCTTCGGCCCCGGCGTCGCTTACGACGTGGCGCCGGAACGCATGGATGAGCAACTGGCGCTCCTGCATCCGGCACTGCGTGTCGAGCGCATGCAGCGCTATGCCCATTTCATGGCCGAGGAGACCGATGCCTTCCTCGACGGTTGGGGCGAGGAGGGTGAGATAGATCTCCTCCCGACCCTGAACCAGCTGACGATCTTCATCGCCGGGCGCTGCCTCATCGGCGAGGCGTTCCGTCGCCGCCTCTCCGAAGAGTTCGCCGCGCTCTATCACGCCCTCGAAGGCGGCATCAATCTCGTCGCCTTCTTCAACCCCTATTTGCCGCTGCCCGCGATGCGCCGGCGCGACGCGGCGCGGCGCCGGGTGGCCGAACTCATCGCCGGGCTGATCGCCGAGCGGCTGGCGGCGCCCAGCGACCACGACGATTTCCTGGCGACGCTGATGGCCGCGCGCTACCGGGATGGGGCCGCGCTCGATCCCGAGGCGATCACCGGGCTCATCCTGACGCTGCTCTTCGCCGGCCAGCATACCAGCGCCGTGCTGGCCGCGTGGACCGGCCTCTATCTCGCCCGCAACGAGGCGCATCTCGCGCGCGTGCGCGCCGAGCTCGCGCCGCTCGGCGCTCGGCCCGACCTCGCCGAGCTGAAGCGCCTCGCGCATCTCGAACGCTGCATGAAGGAAGCCGAGCGGCTGCGTCCACCGCTTGTGATGTTCATGCGCAGCGTCCTCAAGCCCTTCGCCTGCCTCGGCGCCGAGATCCCGGCCGGCGCGCTCGTTATGGTGTCGCCGGCGGTCAGCCACCGCGTGGCTTCGATCTTCGCCGCGCCCGAGCGGTTCGACCCGGACCGCTTCGGGCCGGGCCGCGAGGAGGATCGGCGTACGCCCTACGCCCTCATCGGCTTCGGCGGCGGCAAGCATCGCTGCCTTGGCCTTGCCTTTGCGCATCAGCAAATCAAGGTGATCTGGGCGCGCATCCTGACCCGCTTCGACGTATCCCCTTGCGGCGCGGAGCCCGAGCCCGACTACGCGACCTTCGTCGTCGGACCGCGCGCGCCCTGCCGGATCCGTTACCGCAAGCGCCAGACCGCGGGGAGGCAACGCCTGCTTGAGACAACGACGCCGTGAGCCGAGACGACTCGACGGGTCGACCGCCAACGCCGCTGATCGCGGCGATCGGGCTCGCGGGTCTCCTCAACGCGATACTCGGGCTCTGCTGGCTCTCCGACCGCCGCATACTGCCGGCCGGGCTCGTCGTAATCATCGCTGGGGCGGACCATGGCTTCTTCGATCGGCCAGGCCAGTTCGAGATTGGCCTCGTCACCGTCGATGTGATCGTCGGCACTGCGCTCTACGGGGCGCTGCTCTTGGGCTGGGTCCGGCGCTGGCGCGTGAGCCTGCCGCTCGCGCTCGTCACCGGGTCGGTGCAGTGCTACGCCGTGCTCATCACCGTTTGGTGCGGCCTTCTTGACGGCATGCCCAATCTCGACCGGACGGTGGAAGCGGTGGCGGTCCTGATTGCGATCGCCGGCACCTGGTTCGCGCTCCATCTCCTCCTCGGCAGCAGCGCCGCGCGGCGCCTCCGGCGCCTCGGCACGGTCGGCGGCTGGCACGTCACGGGGGCGCGCGACCGCTGGGTACTGGCCCTCACGCTCTTCTACGTAGCAGCAGCCTTCTTAATCGAGCTGCCGTGGCTGCTCGCCTCGGCCGAGCTCGCGCGCATCGGCGGCTGGTTCGGCGCGTTCTGGGGGTTCTACGGCCGCGCGGATCGCGGCTATTTCGACCTGGTGTCAGGTTTTGAACGCGGCATTGAGAGCTTTCACATCTTCGTCACGCAATGGCTGCAGATCTGGCTGATCTGCGCCATCCTGAAGCACTGGACCCATCGCTACCTGCTGCAGCTCGTCGTCGGTTCCTATGTCGCCTTCTCCACGGCGGTCTATCTCGCCGCCAAGCACATGACAGGCTATCCGCTGATGCCGGAGCATAACGCCGGCGCATACCTTACGCTCTATTTCGCCAATTTGCCGTGGCTCTTCGGCAACGCCTGGATCGCCTATGAGGGCGCGCGTGGGCTGCTGGCCCTGCTGCCGCAGCCCGAGCCTGTCCGATGATCGCGCCGTCACTTTCGGCTGTCACCTTGGCGACATGCGGAACGACGCTCTTCGTCGCCGCCCTGTTCGCGGGCTCCCTGCTGATGCCGGGTCGCGTCGAGCTGGGTGCGAACCGGTCCGACGGCAGCCGCATCGCCTATCGCCTCAACGGTCTCTCGCTCTTCGTGCTCACGACACTCGCCGCCCTGTGCACCGAGCTCGCGGGATGGCAGCTCGGCCGGCTGTTCGAACTTTTCTGGAGCCTGCTGATCGCCGCAAACATTTTCGCCTTCACGCTTTCAGCCGTCCTCGTCTGGACGGGAAGCGCGACCACGAAGCCTAGCCTGCGCGGTTTCTTCTACGGCGCCCTGCGCGACCCGGCGCTGCTCGGGGTTGACCTCAAGCTCTTCTCCTATCGCCCGTCGCTTATCGGGCTGATCGTCGTCGCAATCGGCTGCGTCACTTATCAATTCGAGACGCTGGGCGACGTCACTCTCGCGATGGCGCTTTGGTTTGTCATGGTCGCCGTCTACCTCTTCAATTACTTCCAGTTCGAGCACGGGATGCTCCATACCTGGGACATCGTCGAGGAGCGCTTCGGCTGGATGCTGATCTGGGGCGACTACGTTCTGGTGCCCTTCTTCTATTCGCTGCCGGGACTGCTGCTCGCGCAATCGGGTGCCGACGTTCCGGCGGCGCTCGCCATACTGTGCGGCGCAGTCTATGTCTTCGGCTTCTGGCTGTTTCGCGGCGCCAATCAGCAGAAGCACGCCTTCCGCCGCGATCCTTCGGTGCGCATCTGGGGCCGGCGCGCGCGCACCATCGAGAACCGGCTGCTGGTCTCGGGGTTCTGGGGCATCGGCCGCAAGCTCAACTACACGGGCGAACTCTGTATCTATATCGCTTGGACCGCGCTCGCCGGCTGGTCATCGCCGGCCGCCTGGCTGCTGCCGCTCTGGCTCGCTTCGCTCCTCGTCCATAGAGCGGCGCGTGACGACCGGCGTTGCCGCGCGAAATACGGCGCCGTGTGGGACGAATATTGCCGTGCGGCGCGATTCCGCATGGTCCCCTTCCTCTACTGATCGGGCGGACCGCCTCGCGATGCTCTATCAGTCGATCGATGCAGAGTATGGCTGGCCCAGCCTGCTGGTATTTTCGCTGATTTTCGGCCTTGGCCTGTATGCCGCCGTGGCGAGCTTGGCGTACGCCTATTATTTCCGCCGCAACCGCGCGCGCTTCATGCCGGATTACCGCCTCAATCGCGCGGAACTGCTCCACGCGATCCGCTGGTCGGTCTACGGCACCGTCGGCAATGCACTGCTGCTCCTGCCGATCCAACTGCTGGTCGCGCACGGCTACAGCCGGGTCTATGCCGATTTCGGCGCCTATGGCTGGGCCTATCTTCCGCTCAGCCTGGTGATGGTCGTGGCCTTTGCCGAAACCTGCATCTATTGGATCCACCGGGCGCTCCACCGGCAGCCGCTCTATCGTTGGCTCCATTGCTACCATCATCGCTATCGCGAGCCGACGCCGGCGATGAGCTTCTCCTTCCATCCGCTCGACAGCTTCGCCCAATCGACGCCCTATCACATCTTCGTCTTCCTGCTGCCGCTGCACGATGCGATCTACACTGTGCTCATCGGCTTCGCCTCGTTTTGGGCCGTCTCGATCCACACCCGCGTTTGCTGGGTCCCGCCGACGCTCATTAACAATACCGGCTGCCACACGGCGCATCATTGGTACTACCGCTACAATTACGGCAATTACTTCACGCTGTGGGATCGCCTGGCCGGCACGTATTTCGATCCGGCGGGCCTGCCGGAGAGGTTCTTTGCGTCGAAATACGGCTGGCGCCGCGCCGCCGCACTGCCGGTGCTCACTGACGTTGGAAATATACCGCCAGCACCTGCTCCCTGAAGGTCGGGCTCAAATCGAGCGCCGCCTGGAAGGATGCCTTGTCGAGCTTGTAGGCGCCATCAGATACCGCGCGCCCGCTACCAAGATCATGCAGAACGAGGGTCAGCCTTGTCGCGCGCCGTGGTGCAGCAGCGCGCGCACCTGCTCGCCATCGGCCACCAGCCGGCGCAGCAGATTGGCGCCGAGATGCCCGCCCGCATCATGCCGAGCCCCCTATCGCCCCTTCATGACCATCGGCACCTGACGCGCCAACAACGCCGCAATCGCCATGGTCAGACGGCCCGCCGCGAGGATGCCGGCGCGCTCGCGCCGAACGCCGCAGCTCATGCCATGGCGCAGGACCTGAAGCATCTCTCCGAGGATCGAGCCGATCCGCGTGTCGGTCATCGCGAGAAGCGCCATCGACGCTGCGCGCCCGCGCGCATCTCGACGCCAATAGCCGAGCAGAGTGTCGCGGATGAGGCATGCCCCCGCGTCCTGACGGCTGCAGGTCTCGTGCAGCGCCGAGGTAAGCAGCCGCCGCGCCCGTTGCGGCGCCCGGCGCCGCCTGGCATAGAGCGCGATACCGCGCACGATATCGCCATCGCGGTCGCGCAAGGCCTGGCGCAGTCGCAGCGCATCGCCGATGCCGACGGTCATGCCGGTCGCGGTCAGCGGATGGCAACTGCCGCCGGCATCGCCGACCAGCACGACCGGTCCTCGCCCGGCTGCCGCCACCAGCACATCCGCGCTGACAAACCCGAGGCCGCGCTGGGTTGCGATGGCGGCGTCAATCGCGGCGCGTAGCCGGGGTGGCAGCGTCGCCATCGCGCGGGCGCGGTGATCGGCCGGCGACTCGAGCGATTGGATGGGCTGGTCGATGAGGACGCGCGCGCGACCGGCGCCGATCGGGTAGGCCAGTACCGGTGCCGTCGTGCCCATGAAGACATGACCGAAGCCGGGCGTCGGCAATGCTTCGGCATCGATCAGGTAGCCGGTGATGTTCGAAAGTCGCTGTCGCGAATGGACGACGCCGGTGAGCGCGCGCACCCTGCTCGTGGCACCGTCGGCGCCGACCATCATCCGAAAGCCCAGGGTCTCGATCTTGCCCCGATGGGCGATCGACACCCGCGACAGACCGCGCTGCGTCAGATCGAGTCCGACGACGCGTGCGCCATGCCATATCGTCACGTGGCCGAGGCGCGCGGCGGAGGTCAGGAGGCTGGTGCGGATCGCGCCGTGCTCGAGGCCGAGCGCCGTCCGCGTCACACCGTCGCCCTCATAAGGCAATAGGATCCCGTCGCCCTCGGCGGCGTCGTGCTGAAAAACGTGGAAACCCTCGAGGGATACCGCATCGGCCAGGCCGGCACGGTCGTAGAGGCCGAGTTCGATGAGGCCGGCCACGCCCGGCGGATGAATGACCTCACCCGCCAGACGGCGTTCGGTACGTTGTCCCGGTTCGACGATCAGCACCGACCAGGCGAACTCGGCCAACGCCGCCGCGGTCGCCACCCCAGCAACGCCGCCACCGGCGATGATGACGTCGAAATCACCGTTCGGCGGCATCGCGGCAGGCCTCGAAACGGGCAAGGGCCCAGGTCGGAAAGTAGGTGTTGTAGAGCCGGTAATCGAGCATCGCCGTGCCGAAGAACACGCCATTGACGCTATCGCGCGGCCAATCGCCGGTCGGGTCCTGATGGGCGAGGAGCCAATCGACACCCCGCCGCGTCGCCTCGGACGGCTCGGCCTCGATCTCTAGCAGAGCAAGAACCGCCCAGGCGGTGGTGATGACCAGGCTGTTTGGGCTGGCAACATAGCGGCCGGCAAGACAGCCGGTAAAATGCTCGCCCCAGCCGCCATCCTTCTGTTGCACCGAGCGCAGCCAACGATGCGCCCGGTCGAGCGCCGGGTCCTGCGCCTTGAGCCCGGCGCACCGCAGAGCCGTCACCGCAAACAGCGTGCCATAGACGAAATTGATACCCCAGAAGCCTGACCAGGATCCGTCCTCCCGCTGGCGCGAAAGCACCAGTTTCACGGCACTGCCGACAGCTTGCAGCGCCGGCGCGGGATCCTCGGCGAGCCCGGCGCGCACAAACAGCTGCAGCGCGCGGATGGCGGAAGCGGTGCATTCGAGGTAGGACAGCTCAGTCATGCACTGGCCGAACATCTCCGACGGATTTAGGCGCTCGACGAGACGCCCGCCGCGCCGGCGTTCGTAGGTGCCGAAGCCGCCGTCGCGGTTCTGTCGGCTGAGGATAAACCCGGCGGCGGCGCGCAGACGATCGGTCGGGATCCGGTGCTCAGGAGTGATCAGATCCGGCACGCCGTGACAGGCGAGGATCGCGATCAGCGCCTCGCTGGTGCAGTCGCTGACCGGCCAGCGATGCGCGCCGTCGCTGAAGCACCAACCGCCAAGGATCGGATCGCGCCGCTGTGCGTTGCCGCGTGGCAGCTCCTCGCACTCCTGCATCTCGGCGAGCCGACAATAGCCGCGGCGCATCGCGTCCCGGCCCTGAGGGGTCAGACCAATGCCGGCAGCTAGCGCCTGGAGCGCAAAGCTCGTATCCCACGTCGTCGACCGCGCCCCGGCATAGCGGGCGCCCTCCGCCTCGTCTTGCCAAAGCCAGCGCTCGATGCCATCACGGCTCGCCACGGCGTCGGCGCTCTCAGGTTCGCGCGCGGAGAGCGCCAGCGTATTCAGAACGCCGCTGACCGGCGAGATTCCCTGATAACGGCTCGCCCGCTGCTCAAAACGGATGCGCTCCAGGCAGGTATCGAGCGCGCGCCGCCGCAACCTCGCGGAGCCCGGCAGCCGGCGCCACAGAGCGCCAAGGCGGTGCGCCGCATCGTAGGCGAGAACCAGACCGCGGCCCGGGCGCACATATGCATCGCTCGTCGCCAGATCGTGGCGATGGCACGCCGCATCATGCGCGGCGCCGGCATCACCGTAGAGCTCGCGCCGCAGCGCCTCGGCGATCGGTCCGAGATCAGCCTGGAACCCCGAGCCCACGAGATACGCGATCCCGAGGTATATGTAGCGAGTATGGCAGTAGAGCCGTGTCGGCGCGCCGGGCAGCCAGTGCGGCAGCAGGAACAGCTCCGGCGGACACGGGTTCAAACCCTGCCGGTCGTAGAGCCCGATCAACGACAGCCAGATCTTGCCCCATTGCGGCAGGCTTCGGATGCCATCGGGTTGGGCGGTAAGCCAAGCACGCGCCGGGCGCAGGAGCGGCCCGTCCGGCGTTTCGCCGATCAGCCTCGCCGCGACGTAAACGAGTGTCGTGACGAACAGATACGACGACGATTCCGGATGCAGCCCCCAGCCGCCGTCGGGGCAACGGGTCGCCGCGAAATGCCGCGCGATCAGACGACGCCGTTCGGCAGAGATGGTTCGGCCGGTGGCGATGTCGACAATGACGACCTGCGCGGTGATGATCGGGCACCAGACGACTTCGCCCTCCCAACTGCCGTCCGCACCCTGGCGCAGCACCAGGTTGCGCGCAGCCCGCGCGGCGGCGTACCCACCGCTCCCGGCCAGGCTGCCATCAGGCAAGGGTCGGCTCCTCCGCCAGCGGCTCCACGGCGTTGCTTTCACCGCAGTGGCGCCGCCATTCCGCGATGATCAGCCGCTGAAACTCGATCACCACCGGATTGAGCTCGATCGCCGGCGCCTCCGGTTGAGCCTCATACGCCCGCTGCTCGGCTTCGACCATCGCGCCGTCCTGCAGAAGCAGCGGCCGGATCATCAGCCGGTTCGAGATCCGCAGCAGCGGCGACATCAGCCAGCGCGGCACGGCGATGCGCGTAAGCGGGATGCGCAATTCAGCGAAATAGAACAGGAAGAAGACGCGGGTCGTCCGCGCGTCGAGCGGCAGGACGAAGCACCAGTGCTTGATCTTGCCGTCGGTGTTCGACCACTGGTGCGGATAGGCGAAGCACAGCTCCATGCGGTTGACGTCGATCCGTTGGCGGTCGACGAAGTAGCGCGACCAGCGACCGTCGCCAACCAGCACGTCATAGGTCAGTCGCACCTGGCTGCCGCTCGGTTCGTAATCGACCAACTTCGCGTCACTAAACGGACGGTACTTGCGATGGAGATGCGCGTGTGTGAAGTCGCTCACATTCTCGATGATCAGCGAATGATGCGCCTGCCACGTGAAGTCGAGCGGCACGCACGCCCAGGCCTGCGCGCCCTCGAGCTCCGGCAGTTCCGGCATCGGCACGTTCTCGGCCCGAGCCGGATCGCCCGGAAAGATCCAGATCAGCCGATAGCGGGTGCGCACCGGAAACGAGGCAATACGGACCCGAGACATCTTCCGCCCGAACAGCTCATGCGGAACCGATACGAGGTTGCCCGCGCCGTCGTAGGTCCAGCCGTGATAGGGGCAGGTAAGATTGCAGCCGTTGACCTCGCCGAGCGACAGTTTGACCTGGCGATGCGCGCAGCGGTTCTCGATCGCGTGCACGACGCCGTCGCTGCCGCGAAAGAGTGCGATGGAACGTCCCCAGAACCGGGTCTCGACGACCTGCCCCACCCGCACCGCCGCGGCGTATTCAACCGCATACCAGTGATCGGGGTGCAACCCTGCCGCCCGAGCCTGCTGCCGCCGGCTGCGCGCCGCCGCGAAGGACGGGATGGCGGTCTGGGACTGTGGGTGAAGCATCATCAGCCCGGCCTACGCCTCAATCGGCGGGCGGAACGACCGGCGAGAGAGAGGCTTCCGCTCCCGGGTGGTACGATCCTCACGAGGTAATTTGCTGATTATCGTCACGGCGACCATCGTAAGGGTTGAGCTAAGGCACGGAGCACGGCCGCGCGACCTCGTGACTGGTCACGTCGGCAAGCTGGAACGACGACGTTCCATCGGAGCGAATGTGCTACGGATCGTTACCCAACGCAGTTTATCATGGCTCTCAGGAGTGTTACAGCCTGAGCTCCGCGACGAAGATCCAAATCGGGGTGCGGTGCCGACAGGCTGCCTTGGTCGCGTGGCCGCTTGGGAGGGCGCAGTCCGTGGTAATGGGTCGACGCCTCGTGCTGATGGCGATGGCGGTCGCGATGGTCGTTGCGGGCGCCGCGGCGGGCATCTACCAGTTCCGGCGCGAGCCCGCTGTCGCAGCCCAGCCCGCCGCCGAAGGCGAGGAAAGCACCGCCGTCGGGGCGCTGGGCCGGATCGAGCCGGCGAGCGAGATCATCAAACTCGGCTCGGGCGTCGCTGATCGCCTCGACAGCCTGACGGTGAAACGTGGCGATCTGGTCAAGAAAGACCAGATCATGGGCTATCTGCAGAGCCATGCAGAGCAGGTCGCGCAACGCGACGAGATCGCCGCCCAGCTCGAGGAGGCAAAGCTGCGCCTCGCCACGGAGACCGAGCTCGACCAGGCTCGGATCGACGACGCCACCATCAAGTGGAAGACCATCGCCGAGGTAACGCCGCTCAGGATCCAAGCTCAGGTCAAGACCGTCGAAAGCCTGGAGGTCGGCATCGCCAACGACAAAGACATTCTCCAGGCGTTCGAGGTCCTCGTGCGAAAGAACTTCACCCCGCGTCGCACCCACGACAATCAACAGACGTTGGTCGCCCAGGAAGAGGCTAAACTGAAATCGGCCGAAGCTCTGCTCGCGCAGATGAGGCGAGAATACGCGCTAGACCTGGAGGAGGCGGAGGCGCAGATCCGTCTCGCCAAGGCGGCGCTGGAGCGCGCAAAGGCGGATATTCCGATTGCTTCGTTGACGAAGCAGCTCGGGCTCGCCGCGGAACGCGTTCGGCGGACGACAATCTACGCGCCGATCGATGGCCGCATTCTTAATGTGATCGCCCATCCGGGCGAACTGGTGGGCGGCGACAAGACCATTCTCGAGATGGGCGATACGAGCCGGATGCGCGCCGTGGCCGAGGTATACGAAACCGACATCGCCCGCGTGCGGTCGGGTCAGAGTGCGACAATAACCAGCCGAGCGCTCGACCGCCCGGTCACCGGCAAGGTCGTTGAAATTGGTCGGATGATCTTCAAGAACGACGTTCTCAATGTCGATCCAGCCGCCCGCGCCGATGCGCGAATCGTCGAGGTGCGGATCGAACTCGACGATCCGGAGCGCACGGCCGCGCTGACCAACCTCACCGTCGATGTCCTGATCAACGGTGGCGACCGGCCGATCGTCGCCGCGGAGCCCTTGACCAAGTGAGGCGCCTTGTTGCCTGGCGCATTCTGACGCATGAGAAGGGGCGCAGCGTCCTGGCGGTCGCCGGCATCTTCGTCGCCGTGTTGTTGATCTTCCTGGAGCTCGGTTTCTACTTTTCTGTCCCAAAGGGTGGGATGCTGATCTACGACAAGCTACGCTTCGATATCATGCTTGCGTCGAGTTCCTATTTCTTTCAGGGCCAGTCTTTCGACTTCCCGCGGCGGCGCCTCTTTCAGGCCGCGGCGCTACCGGAGGTCGCCGCCGCAGCGCCGCTCTATCAGGGCAGCGCAGCGTGGTTCAACAAAGCATCAGGGCTTCGCCGCGACGTCTTCGTCATGGGCTTCAACCTGGAGGACCGCGTGTTCGACGACGCCGACATCGATCACCAGATCGAGGCCTTGAAGCGGCCCGATACCGTACTCGTCGACCAGACGACCCGCCCGATGTTCGGCGCGATCGCCGCCGGCAGCCACGTCGAGATTGGCGACCGAGACGTCGAGATCGCCGGAACCTATGGTTTAGGCACCGGGTTCGTCGGGCTCGGCGTGGTAACGACGAGCGACGTCAATTTCATCCGGATCTTTCCGAACCGCACGCTGGGCGAGGTCAATCTCGGTCTCGTCACGTTGCGGCCCGGCGCCGATCCCGATCATGTGGCAGCGGCACTCAGGGCGATGCTCCCGCCCGATACGCGCGCCTTCACTCGTGCCGAATTCGCCCGGCACGAAATCGCCCATTGGGTGACCGCCACCTCGACCGGTATCGTGTTCGGCTTCGGTGTCGTCGTCTCGGTGATCGTCGGCACGGTGATCCTGTACCAGACATTGTCGACGCAGATCAGCCACCAGCTGCCGCAATACGCCGCCTTGAAGGCGATCGGCTACCGTGACCGCTATCTCGGTGGCGTCGTCGTAACCCTCGCTCTGATCATGGGCGCGATCGCCTATGTTTTGGCCGTGGCTTGCGCTCTCTTCATCTACGATGTCGTGCGCAGTGCGACACAGTTGCCCGTCACCATGACCAGCGGGCGCCTCGTCACGGTGCTCTTGGTCACGCTTACCGTGTCGGCGGGCTCGGCGCTCGTTTCGGTGCGCGGCCTGCGGCGCGCCAATCCGGTCGACCTGTTCTAAGGCGAGGCCGAGAGGCAAATGGCCGGCGCTACCCGCGATGTGCCGCTCGCCTGGCGCATTCTCACTGTCGACAAGGCAAGGCTCGCCCGCTCGGCGAGCGGCATCGCCTTTGCGATCGTGCTCATGCTGATAGAGCTCGGCTTTCGCAATGCCTTCGTCGACGCCGCCGTCGACATCGTCCGCAAGCTCGACGGCGACATCTTCATCACCAGTTCGTCGAAGTATCAGTTCGCCAAGAAGGCGCCGTTTTCGCGCCGCCAGCTCTACGAGGCGCGCGCGATCGCCGGCGTCGCATCGGTGCGTCCGATCTACGCCGAGTGGACCAACTCGGTGTGGAAGAACCCGACGGACAATACCACCTACGCCCTGCAAGTATTGGGCTTCGACCCCGATCAGCCGGTGTTCCAAATAGCCGAGGTCACGGCAAAGCTCGCCGAGTTGCGCCAGCCCGACACGATTATTACCGACAGTCGCGCGCGCGAGTTTGTCGGTCGCGGCGACCCCGGGGTCATAAGCGAATTCGCCCGCACCCAGGTGCGTGTCATCGGGCTCGCACCGATCGGCCCGGATTTCTACTCGGACGGCACGGTTATCATGAGCGACCGCAATTTCCTCAAATTGCTGGGCGGGTTCGCGGCACACCCGGGCGACTTGCCCGACCCCGAGATCGGCGTCGTCCGAGTGCTCCCAGGCCATGATCCGCGCGCTGTCCAACAGTCACTGCGCGCCGCACTGCCGAGCAATGTCGCGGTCCTGACCAAAGCGGAGCTGGTTGACCAGGAGAGTAAGTTCCAGGCCGAGGTTTCCGGCGTCGGACCGATCTTCGGCGCCGGCACGCTGATCGGCTTCGCGGTGGGCATGATGATCTGCTATCAGATCCTTCACACTTCCATCACCGATCAGTTTTCGCAATATGCGGCGTTAAAGGCGATGGGCTATGGAAACCGCTACCTGACAAAGATTGTACTGCGGCAGGCGGTGTTTTACGGCCTCGCCGGCTATCTGCCGGCCTGGGTGATAACGGTCGCGCTCTATCACGCCGTCGCGGCCGTTTCACTGTTGCCGCTG
>Ga0210394_10004133_pt1 | contig 17238 bp, 15 predicted proteins | sample IncBWC12MmetaG_FD_160121 | JGI IMG/M metagenome (GOLD analysis project Ga0210394, IMG submission 160121) | Forest soil microbial communities from Barre Woods Harvard Forest LTER site, Petersham, Massachusetts, United States - Inc-BW-C-12-M | ecosystem: Environmental > Terrestrial > Soil >... | reverse complement strand
CCGGTCACGCACCTGGCTTGGCGGGCGGACAAAACTTAACTCCCGGCGTCACGAACTATCCGCTGGCCTACATCAAGCGTCCGGTGATCACCAAAGATTTCGACAACGTCCGCGACCTGATCACCTCGATGACGGGCGGCGATGTGTACATCCGCGATACCGCCAGCGCCGGCGGCGCCGAAACCAATATTACCTCGTCGATGACCAAGGGGAAGGGCGATGTCCGCGACCTGGATGTGTCGCCGGACGGCACAAAACTGATATTTTCGCTGCGCCTACCGCTCAATCCAAATCTCAAGAATACCGATCCCAAGCAGCCGAATTGGCACATTTATCAGTACGACGCCCAAGCCAAGACCGTCACCCAGCTGACCAACGATTCCATCACCGCCGGCCATGATGTGGGCGGGCGCTACCTGCCGGACGGCAGAATCGTATTTGCATCAACGCGGCAGCTCGCGACCCAATCCATCCTGCTGGATGAGGGACGGCCGCAGTACTCGGCCCAGACTGACAATCGTCAACAGGCCATATTCCTGCTGCACGTGATGAATGGCGACGGCACGCAGGCGCATCAGATCAGTTTCAATACCGATCACGATTTCCTGCCGACCGTATCAGCCAACGGTCAGATCATCTTCTCCCGCTGGGAAGTCACCAACGGCACCGATCAAGTCAGCTTGTATCGCGCCAATCCGGACGGTACCGGCCTGGAGCTCTACTACGGCGCCAACAGCCATGCCACCGGCGCCAACATCGCCGGCACCAACAACAACGTGATCCAGTTCCTGAACGCGCGCGAGCTCGCCAGCGGCGAACTGCTGGCCATTGTCCGGCCGTTCGTCGGCACGCAACTCGGCGGCGATATCGTATCGATCAACGCGCCCGGATTCGTCGAAATCCATCAGCCGGCGACGCCGGGCGGCGGCGCCGGGACCGCGCAGGCCAGCGCCACCACATTGGGGGTCACCACGGATGCGAATCTGCCCTCCATGGGCGGTAGATTTGCGTCGGTTTTTCCTCTTTATGACGGCACCAATCGCATGCTGGTGAGTTGGTCCCCGTGTCTGGTGCTCGATACCACGGTGACGCCCAATACAACCAATCTCTGCACCGCCGCGAACACTGCCGGTGCCACAGTGACATTGGCGCCTCCGCAGTACACCTTGTGGATTTACGATCTGGATAACGGAACCTTGGGTCCGGTGTTGAGCGCGGATGTGGGCACCATGGTGGTCGAGCCGGTGATTTTGCAGGCGCGCAAGCCCGTGCCGACCACCCTGGTCGATGCGGCTCCGGCGCCCGGCGCACAGCAGAACATGGCCACCGCGGGAGTCGGCTTGCTGGATATCAGCAGCGTGTACGATATCGACGGCATCGACAGTGCGGTGCCGAATATTGCAGGACTGGCGAACCCGAGCCAGGCGCCCTTCTATACGCGCCCGTATCGCTTCGTCAGAATTCAGAAGTCCGTGGAAATTCCCGACAAAACCGTGCGCAAGATCAACAACTCCGCATTCGGACCGGCCGGCATGGGGATGCGCGAAATTCTCGGCTACGCACCCATCCAGCCGGACGGATCGGTGCAGATCCAAGTGCCCGCCGATGTTCCCTTCACGATCGACATTGTCGATGCCAACACGAGGCGAACCACGGCGCAGCACACGAGCTGGCTGCAACTGCGGCCGGGAGAGACCAAGTCCTGCAACGGCTGCCACGCCACCGTGAATATGACCTCGCACGGTCGCTCGGGATTGACCCTGCCGGTCAATGCGGGTGCTCCGACCACGGGCCAACCGTTCCCGAGCACCAGTCCGGCGCTGCTTGCCAACGCCGGGGAAACCATGGCGCAAACCCTGGCGCGGCTCACTTGCGCGAACGGCAAGACACCGAGCGGTGCCGCCATGCCCTGCTCGCAGCTGCTCACCTCGGATGTGATCTACGCCAATGTCTGGACTACGAGCATCACGCCGCCGGCAGGACTCATCGACAAGAGCTTCTCCTATCCCTATGGCGGCGTCACCGGACTGTCGGAATCGCCGCCCACCAATGCGAATTGTGTGCCGTGGACCGCGCAATGCCGCATCACGATCCACTACGATACCGACCCCGTGAAACAAACGTTTCTGCAATCGGTGTGGAGCCTGGCTACCCGCTTGGCTCCCGACGGTGTTACCCCGGCGGTTTGCGTGACCTGTCACAACCCGGTGAACGCGATGAAAATGGTTCAAGTGCCTCAGGGCCAGCTAGACTTGACCGGCGGTGCATCGAGTGCGGACCCCACCGTCGTCACCTCATATGAGGAGGTCCTGTTCCCTCACAACGAACAGACGCTTAATATGGGCGTGCTGCAGGATCTGTTGGTGCCAGCGCCCGGACCCATAAATCCGGTCACGGGTTTGCCCACCACGATCATGGTGCCGGTGTCATTGGCGCCGCCGATGGCTGCCGGCAGCGCCGCGGGTTCGACCACTTTCTTAAGGATGTTTGACGGTAGTTTCCATGACCCTGTACTTGATCACACCGGCTACTTGTCGCCCGCTGAGCTGCGATTGATAACCGAATGGCTCGACATTGGCGCCCAGTTCTACAACGATCCGTTTGTCGCGCCCGTAGCGAACTGAACTGATGCGTCGTCTGCTCGCGCTGGTGCTGCTGCTGCAGGCGTTACATGTAGGACTCGCGGATGCTGCCGAAAAGTACCTGGTACTCGTGGTCACCGATCCGTACCTGGAAATGCACTCCGGACCCGGACGCGGCTTTCCCATCGTCTACGTGATTGGACGTGACGAACTGGTCACTGTGCTGTACAGCCGTACGGACTGGTTCAAGGTTCGGGCACCGCGCGGCCAAGAAGGCTGGGTACGCCGTGCGGACCTGGCTAAAACGCTGTTAACGACCGGGGAGCCGGCGCCGATCCCGCCGTATCCCGATTTCGCGACCCATCGCTGGGAGGCCGGTGCTGGGTATGGCGTATACAACCGCGAGAATCTGGTCACGACTTACGCAGATTTCGGCCTTACTTCCAGCCTCGACGTCGAGTTCGTCTTGCAGCAAGCTTTCGGCACCCTGGACAACCGTTACATCGCTTCGATCGGCTTACGGCACACGTTCATTCCTGAATGGAAGTGGTTCTCGCCCACCGCCGGCGTCGGCTCGGCGTATCAATATATTCAGGACGTAGTTCCGCCCGCGCCGCTTCAAGCCCACAACACCATGGCCTACGCCTCACTGGGCGCTCGCGGTTTCATCACCCGACGCTTCATGTGGCGCGCCGATTGGCGCCATTACGTCGTCTTCAACAATCAGAATGTGTACGAGGATCTAGAAGAATGGAAATTAGACTTAGCAGTATTCTTCTAGTCGCAGCGCTGTTGTCCGGCTGCAGCTGGTTTCATCGGGGCAACAAGGCTCCGCCCGAAGTCGTCGCGGAGGAACCGCAAGGCGAGCCGTCCATCGTCGAGCCGCAGGTGACGCGCCGCGTTGTAAAAACGCCCAAGATCAAAGCCAAGGACTTCGAGGTGGGCGCTTTTTTTGGCGCGCTCAGCATTCAGGATTTCGGCACCAATCCGCTGTACGGGGTGCGCGGCGCGTACCACGTATCGGAGGACATTTTCCTGGAGGCCTTTGTGGGCCGCTCCAAGGCCGGAACGACCAGTCTCGAGGACGTGTTCCCGGACATCACGGTCGTCAGCAACTCTGGGAGGTATTTCACGTACTACGACCTGGACGTAGGCTACAACGTACTACCCGGCGAGATATTTCTTGGACGAGGACGCGCATTCAATTCGGCTCTTTACGTGACCGTCGGCATGGGTGACGTGAAGTTCGCCGACAAGGACCAGTTCGCGTTGAACTTTGGAGTGGGTGAGCGGCTTCTTATAACCGATTGGCTGGCGATTCACTTGGATGTCAGAGATCACATCTTTGAGACCAGTTTGACCGGCCGCACCAAGAACGTCGACAACATCGAAGCGACCCTCAGCTTAACGGCTTTCTTCTGATCAGGAGTTAAAGATATGCATACTTCAACCTCACGACTATTGAAACGCTGCGCGATGGCCGCCATCGTGCTGGCCTCGAGCGCGTTCGCCGCAGGCGGCGATGCCTCAGGCCCTGCGCCCTCCTTCACCCTGACCAACCTCACCGGCCAGCCGGGCGGCCTCAGCGAGTACAAGGGCCAGGTGGTGATGGTCAATTTCTGGGCGACATGGTGCGGGCCCTGCCAGCAGGAAATGCCGCTGCTGGACCAGATGTACAAGAAGTACAAGCCGGCCGGCTTCACTCTTATCGGCGTCAACGTCGACAAGGAGTCGCCAGCGGTCAAAGAATTGCTGGCGCGCAAACCGGTCAGTTTTCCGGTACTGCTCGATCCTGCCAACCAAGTCAGCAAGGCCTATCACGTCGATGAGATGCCGAGCTCCGTCATCATCGATCGCAAAGGTCAGATTCGCTACATTCACAGGGGCTACAAGCCGGGCGACGAAAACGACTACCAAGATCGCATTCGTCAGCTGATTCGGGAGTAGCCGGTGCGCCTGCCACCGGTTTTGACGTTGTGTGCCGTCCTGCTGCTCGATGCGTGCAGCATCCAGCCGTGGGTCAAACCCTATGAGCGTGACCGTTTGGCGGATCCCATCATGGCCTGGGACCGCGACGCCATTTCCGGTGCGTACTTGGATCACATCCGTGAATCCAGAGAAGGCTCGCGTGGCGCAACCGGCGGAGCGGGCGGCGGCTGCGGCTGTAATTGACGTATGGCGCAACGGCAACGCATCTTGGCTCGCGCGGCAATAGTCGCTGCGCTGTTGCTGGTCCGCAGCACGAGCGCGGATGTGTTGCCTGATGATCGCGCCGATCTGTTCTACAGCAAGTACAACGGCGGTGGAATGGATATCACCGGCGAATCGGTGCTGGTGAGAAAGAAGTTCACGGAGAACATCGCTGTCGAGGCCAACTATTTTGTCGACAAGGTCAGCGGCGCGTCCATCGATGTGTTGAGTCAGGCCAGCGTCATCAAGGACACTCGCAAGCAGAAGACCGGCACGATCGAATATCTGCGCGATAAGACCACCTACACCGCCTCCTACATCAACAGCACGGAGCGGGACTACGTCTCCAACACGGCGAGCTTTTCCCTTAGCCAGGACATGTTCGGCGATTTGACGACGGTGAGTCTCGGCTATGCAAAGACCAACGACAGGGTTGGTGAGAACAACGGGACCGCCTGGGTACCGATCATCGCCTGGCTGGGTTACGCGCAGACCAGCAGTTACAGCGGCGGCATATCGCAGATCATCACCAAGAACTTTATCGCGGGTGCAAATCTGCAAGTCATCACCGACAGCGGATATCTCGCCAACCCTTATCGATCGATCCGCTATTTGGATTCCAGCAATCCGAAGGGCTATTCGCTGGCCAGCCAGGTATATCCCGACACCCATACCAGCACCGCGGTGCAGGTGCAGGGCAAGTACTACCTGCCCTATCGAGCGGCCGTGACGGCCTTGTATCGGTACTACACCGATACCTGGGGGGTGATCGGAAACACCGTTGAACTCGACTACACCCATCCCATCGGCAACATTTGGATTCTGGAGGGGCGGGCGCGGTATTACAAACAGGGGCAGGCAACCTTCTACAGCGATCTGTTTCCCTTCGCGTTCTCGCAGAATTTTACCGCCCGCGACCAGAATCTCGCCGCCTTGGACAATTATACGATTGGCGCCAAAGCCACCTACGCGTTCTTACCCGACGGCTGGAAGTTCTTCAAGCGCGCCACGGTCACACTCGACGTCAGCCGCATTCACTTCAATTACTCTGACTTTCGCAACATCAAGTACTTCGGAGAGCCCCAGTACCCGCCGGGCACGGAACCTTTGTACTTCTTCAATGCCACGGTGAGCCAGATCTATGTATCGATGTTCTTCTGAGCTGATCTGACTTCCGCGCGCCACCACACCAGCAGCATGGGTGCAAGTGCGGCAACGATGGCGGTCGTATCCGCGACCCAGTCCCAAAAATCCCGGTCTCTGTGCACGATGGACAGCCCCTGCACGAGCTCTATCAGAGCACCGAACGACGACAGCAAGGCGGCCATGACGAATAGGTTGCGCCTGGGAAACGCCGCGACCGCGAGGCCCGTCAAGCCATAGAAGGCGATAAAATGCTCAGCCTTGTCCCAAGGCGCCAGGTGCAATGCATGCTGCGGCGGTATTACCGCGCTGTAAAATGTGAAGGCAAGAGCGGCAAAGAATGCGATCCGTGCCAGTTTGAGCAGTAGCGAGATCGTGAGCACGGTGGTCCCAAAAGAACACAGCATAACAAATCGCAATTCCGGGCAATTTCCACAGGTGACTGCACGGCTATTTTTCTGCATATTAGCGCCTGGCGACCAAGGACACCCGCATGGCCCGATCAATTCGCCTCGACGCCTCGGTGACGCGCCGGGCGCTCATGCAAAACCTGGCGTTTGCCGCCGGCGCCGCGATTCTGCCAGCTCGAGCATCGAGCGCCGCCGCGCCTCAGCGGCTCGATACAAAGGATCCTGCGGCCGTGGCGCTTGGCTACGTTGAAAACGTGGCTCAGCTGGACGTGAAAAAATATCCTGCTTACGTGAAGGGCTCGAGCTGCGAGAATTGTCTGCTGCTGCAAGGATCGAGCGGCGCTGCCTACCGCCCGTGCTCCTTGTTCCCCGGCAAGGTGGTGTCCGTCAGCGGCTGGTGCAGCGGCTGGGCCGCGGAAATATAAGCGTCGCGCGCGCGTACGCCCACCGCGGGAAAATCGACAAAGAATCCATCGATACCACGCTGCAGAAAGCGCTGGATTTCGGCCTCTAAATTGCCATGCGCCGCGGGCGCAGCGCCGATCTTGAGATCATCGGGAAGAAATTCGTTTTCGGCGCGGAACGTCCAAACGTGTACCTGCAGATCCACGGCGTGCGCCGCGCGTACGCCCTCGGGCGTCGCCAGCGGTTTCGCTATGCCTACCCCATCGGCATATTTTGCGATCTCGCCCACATCAGCCAATTCATGTTCGAGTAGTTGTATCAGCGGCAGCCTGGTCATTCCGCGCAGCTGCCGCAGATTATTCGGGTCAAATGACTGAATGAAAACCGGGGCACCCGCGCGCGCATACTCATAGCGATGCAAAGTGTCCAAGACGGCCGATTCGAGCGGCAGTCCAATCCGCGCAAAGTGCGCCGGGTGCTTGGTTTCCGGGTACACGCCGATCGGCCGCTGGTCACGGCCGCGATTTGCGCTCACTACCAACTGCATGATTTCGTCGAAAGTGGGCACGCTGAAACGGCCGTCGAAATGTGTATTTTGCGGCCGCAAATCCGCCAGGCGTTCGCGCGCGCGCAAACTCTTGATCTCCGAGAGCGTGAAATCTTCGGTGAACCAACCGCTCATCGGTTCACCGTCGATGATTTGCGTGCGCCGGCGCATCGCAAACTCCGGATGCTGCGCCACGTTGGTCGTGCCGCTGATTTCATTCTCGTGCCGCGCGATTAGGACGCCATCGCGCGTCATGACCAAATCGGGCTCGATGTAGTCCGCGCCCTCCTCGATCGCCAGGCGATACGATTCGATGGTGTGTTCGGGCCGTTCACCGCTGGCGCCGCGGTGGGCAATTACGAGAATTTTGGCCAACGGGCACCCGCGCTTCGCAACGGTTGATTGTAGCGCACACGGGCAAGGCAGAGGCTCCGTTGTCACGGAGCCTCGAACCCTGCGTGCCCTCCGTCCTAGCGGGGCGGGGTCAACAGCGACTCATCGGGATCGTGCGCTGACATCAGACTGGCCGTGCCGGGACTCCATGGCAACTCTTGCTGCCCGAATCCACCACCCCAATCTGCTCGCAGCGACGTTGGTTGCGCCGCGAACGCGGCGCCGATCGCGAATATCGCCGCAGCCGCCACCGTAACTCTTCGATGATGCATGCCTATCCCCGAACTACGCACTGTGGGGCGGGGTAACCGGCGGGTTATCCAGCGATGCCAGGTGCGGCGGCGTGACCGGCGGGTTATCGAGCGATGCCAGGTGCGGCGGCGTGACCGGCGGGTTATCGAGCGATGCCAGGTGCGGCGGTGTGACCGGCGGGTTGTCCAGCGATGCCAGGTGCGGCGGCGTGACCGGCGGGTTATCCAGCGATGCCAGGTGCGGCGGCGTAACGGGTGGGTTATCGAATAACCCAAAAGCGGAACTGGCGATTGCGCAGCCAGCGATCAAAGCGACTAGACTTACCTTCATGATGATTCTCTCCCAAATTGAATTGTTGAAATGGACATCGACAGGAGATGCCTGAGCGATGTGCCCATAGATATAAGCGACATCTGCGGATGTTTCCCCTCATATACGGCTGCGATATATGCTTAGGGGAAAGCCTCAATCCTTGGGGCAGCGAGTCATCTTGTGGTTGCGAGTAAATTGACGATGCAAGTCCCGGCCAATTTCACCCAGTTATTGACTGAATGGCGCTCGGGCCACCCCCAGGCGCTGGACCGCTTGACGCCACTGGTGTACGACGAACTTCGCCGACTGGCGCATGGCTACATGCGCGCGGAGCGCGGCAGCCACACCCTGCAGGCCACCGCGGTGGTACACGAGGCATTTTTGCGCCTGATCCAGGCAAATGTCGCCCTGCAAGATCGCGGTCACTTTCTCGCCTTGGCTTCGCGCTTGATGCGCCGGGTGCTGGTTGATCATGCAAAGTCGCGATCGCGGCTCAAGCGCAATTCGGGCTTATGGGGAACGCTTTACGGCGAAGAACAGGGTGAAGGCTCCCCGTCAATCGACGTCGACGTGATCGCCCTGGACGACGCCTTGGAGAATCTGCTGCAACTCGAGCCGCGGCTGGCTCAGGTCATCGAGTTGTATTACTTCGGCGGCATGACCTACGACGAAATTGCCGCAGCGACCGGCAGGTCGTCCGCTACCGTGCATCGCGATATCCGTCTGTCGCGGGCGTGGTTGCTCAATGAAATCGGCGGCACCCGATCGACATGATTCCGCGCGCACGCTGGCAGCAGATTCAGAATTTGTTCGATCAATTGGCGGACGTTGGAGTCGCCGAACGCGCGGCGCATTTGGAAAAGAGCTGTGGAGATGACGCTGAACTGCGCCTGTCGGTGACATCCCTTCTCGATCTTGATCTCAGGGGCGAAGATCCCCTTTTGAACGCCATCGGTGCGGCTGCCGAATCGTTATTGGAAGATCACCGCGATCGATTGATTGGCACGCGGGTGGGCCCGTATCGCGTGGTCTCGATACTCGGCCATGGCGGCATGAGCACGGTTTACCGCGGCGAACGCGACGACTCTCAATATCAGCAAACCGTGGCGATCAAGGTTCTACAGCATGCGGCACTGCACCCTCGACTACGCAGCAGATTGCACAGCGAAAGGCACATTCTCGCTACGCTCGATCACTCTTCAATCGCGCGCCTGATCGACAGCGGCGACCTCGAGGACGGCACTCCCTACCTCGTGATGGAACACGTCGACGGCGAGTCGATCGACGTCTACTGCGACAGCCGGACCTTGTTCATTCGCGAACGCCTCGAATTATTCGTCGCGGTGTGCGCTGCGGTGCATTATGCGCACCGCAACCTGGTTGTGCATCGGGATATCAAGGCGTCGAACATCTTCGTCACCCACGACGGAACGCCGAAGCTTCTGGATTTCGGCATTGCAAAGTTGTTGGCGCCGGAAAGTCTGTCGCACACGCTTCCGGTGACCCGCTTGCAGGAGCGGATCCTCACACCGGAAAACGCCGCGCCGGAACAAGTCCTCGGCCGACCCATCACCACCGCGACGGACATCTACGCGCTCGGCGTGCTGCTCTATCAACTGTTGACGGGCCGATCCCCGTATCGCTTGCTGAGCTACAGCCAGCTGCAACTGGAGCGCGCCATCTGCATGGACGACCCGGTGCGACCGAGTCAAATGGTCGTTTCCAAGCTAAAGGGCGAGAACGATGCGGATCGCAGCCGCATTTCCGATCGCCGCGGCCTCTCCCCGCAACGCTTGCGCGCCCGTCTGAGCGGCGATCTGGATGCCATTGTGGCAATGGCCATGCGCAAAGAACCGGATCGACGCTACCCATCCGTCGAAGCCTTCGCTGACGATTTGCAAAGACACCTGTTGGGCCAGCCGGTGCGGGCGCGTCAGGGCGATTGGCGTTACAACTCGGCCAAATTCCTGCGGCGAAATTTATTCGCGGTAGTTGGAGCGGCGGCCGTTTTTGTCGGCCTGGTTGTCATCGCCGGCGTGACGCTCTGGCAGAATCATCGCATCGGGCTGGCGCGCGATGCCACCGCCCAAGAACGCGATCGCGCGCAGCAGGTATCGGCGTTCCTGGTCGACGTATTCTCGCAGGCGGATCCTTTCAATGCGCAGGGCCGGGAAGCCACCGCCAAGGACCTGCTCGATCGAGGTGCCGAGAAGATTACCGGCAATACGAATCTGCAGCCTGAAGTGCGCGCGCAGCTACTGGAGAGCATCGGGCTTGCGTACCGCCGGCAGGGCTTGAACGAACGCGCCATTCCCTTGTTCGAGCAAGCGGTCGCCATCCGCCGCGAGGAGCGTCCCCTCGACAGCCGCAATCTTGCCGCGGCGCTGGCCGACTTGGCGCGAGCGCTGACGGACGCCGGCCACTTGGTCTCGGCCGAAGGCTACCTGCAGCAAGCCATCGCCCTCCTGCAAAACGGCGATGCGCCGCCTTCGATCGAAACGGCAGAAATTTATGTCCAGTACGGGCATTTTCTGCTCAACGTCAAGAGCGATCCGGATCGCGCCAAGAAGCAATTCGGCGACGCCCTCGCCATCTATCGCAGCGATCCCGGCGACCAACATCTGGCAATTGCCTCGACCTTGAGCGCACTTGCTTCCGCTGCGATATGGTCGGGCGACTACGTGCTCAGCGAGCAATATCAGCGCGAAGCGCTCAACTTGTTTCGTGCGACCGTCAGCCGCAATCACCCCGATCACGCGGTGGCCCTGGCGAGCCTGGGTTACATACTCACGCAGCGCGGCAAGTATGCGGAAGCCGAACAGACCCTCACCGAAGCCTTGGAAATCGAGCGCAATGTTTTTGGCCCGGACAATCAGCGGCTCGCGTCGATCGAAGCCGATCTTGGCGCACTCTACCAGCGGGAAGGCGATCCGATACGCGCCATGGCCTCGACCCAGGATGCTTTGCGGATCACCTCGAACCGGCTCGGCGCCAGCCATTATTTGACCGGCTATTATCTGGATTCCCTTGCCGATCTTTATCTCAAAGCCAACAAGCTGGAGGCTGCGGAGAACCATGCGCGCCAAGCGCTCGCTGTTTACGCGCAATCGCTGCCCGCGCGGCATTTGTTTGTAGCCACTACGCGACAACTGCTCGGCGAGGTGCTTCTGCGGCGCGGTCAACCGGCGCTCGCCGAATCCGAGCTTCGAGCCGCGCTGGACATTGAATTGGCTTTGGCGGGACCAGACAATTGGCGCACTGCTCGCTCCGAGGCGAGCCTGGGTTGGATCTTGATCCAGGAAAACCGGGCGGCGGAAGGTGAGCCGATGCTCAGGGTGGCGCAGAAAAAACTTTTGACGACGCTGGGATCTCAGCACCCTGAAGTCGTGCAGGCGACCGCGCGCCTAACCGACTACTACCATGCGCATCATCGTGACGCCGATGCCGCGCAACTTCTCGAGACCGACAAGCATTAGGAAAGAGGCGAACTGAGGGAAGCCTGTGGCCCAGTCTTGCGGTAAACTGTTTGCATTTGAGGAGTCCCCCATGGCAAACAGAAAATCTTCGGCGTCGACTGCGCTGTTAGCCGCGCTATTTGCGGCGGGCACAATTGTAAATGTTGCACATGGCGGCGCGCGCGAAGAGGGCCGCCTGCTCACCGCAACCGAAGTACTGCAGGAGGTCAAGGCAATGCCCGACGTGCGCCTGCCCGATGCACTGCTGGCACGAGCCTATGGCATTGCGGTGATTCCCGATGTGACGAAAATTGCCTTCATTTTCGGCGGGCGCCACGGCAACGGGGTTCTGTCGGTCCGCGACAAATTGACGTCGCCGTGGAGCAACCCCGTGTTCGTCTCGATAACCGGCGGCAGCTGGGGTTTTCAGGCTGGCGCGCAGTCCTCCGACATCATTTTGGTGTTCACCACGAAGCGAGGCATTGAGGGCATTGCAGGGGGGAAACTCACATTGGGCGCGGATGCCTCGGTTGCCACCGGACCCGTCGGACGCCAAGGTTCTGCCTCAACCGATGTGAACTTGGCGGAGATCTATTCCTACGCGCGTACGCGCGGCTTATTCGGTGGTATCGCGCTGGACGGCAGCGTGATCGCGATCAACAGATCGGCAAATGCATCGCTGTACCAGAAAAGCGACGTCACCGCGAGCGAGATTTTTTCCGGACAAGCGCCGGCGCCTCCGGCCACCGCGCAGCGATTCCTCGATGAATTGGCCAAAGCGACGGGAAGCGCGCTAAGAACCTCGCCCGCGCCGCAGGCCGAGTTGTCGGCGGCGCAGGCGCCGAGCACGGTTGCGCCCAGTGCCGCACCGGCGCGCACTTACCCGTTGGAAGAACAGAAAAAACAGTGAAGTTCGCGTTGCTGTTCGCTTCCCTGCTGCTTTGCGCCGCGCTCGCCGAGGCCCGGGCGCCGTTGGTGATATTGACGGACTTCGGCACGCAAGACGGCGCGGTCTCGGCCATGAAGGGTGTCGCCTATAGCGTCTCACCGGATTTGCTGATATCCGACCTGAGCCACGAAAATCCGAGCATCTTCGACGGCGCATACCGGCTCTTCCAAACCGAACAGTTCTGGCCGCAGGGCACGGTGTTCGTGGCGGTCGTGGATCCCGGGGTGGGAACCCAACGCTTGTCGGTGGTGCTGAAGACCCGCACCGGCCGCTTCTTCGTCGGACCGAATAATGGTCTCCTGTCCTTGGTCGCGGAACGCGATGGCATCGATGGCCTGCGCCAAATCGATGAAAGCGTCAATCGACGGCCAGGATCGGATGATTCGCACACATTTCACGGCCGTGACGTATTCGCCTATACCGGTGCGCGCCTCGCGGCCGGCGTCATCAGCTTCGAGCAAGTCGGACCGTCATTGTCGCCGCAGGCTCTGATCAGCATTGCGTACCGCAAACCTCAGCGCACAGGACCCACGGTATCGGGAATCATTCCGGTGCTGGATGTGCAATTCGGCAATGTGTGGACCAATATCCCGAAGCCGCTATTCGACGAGTTGCATGTGGCGCTGGGTACTGCGTTGCACGTGCGCATTTTTCACGACGGCAAGTTGGTCGACGAGACGCTCGCGCCCTACCAGCGCACGTTCGGCGAAGTACCGGTAGGCAAACCCTTGGTGTACATCAATAGTCTCATGAACGTCGCCGTGGCGCTCAATCTGCAAAACTATGCCGCGGCCCACAAAATTGAATCCGGCCCGGACTGGACCATCGAGATCGGCAAGAACTGAATTCGGCCGATCGCTCACTTTACGCCAGCGGCAGATGATGCGGCCGCACCACCATGTGCCAATTCTGATGCTCCTCCAGGATCAACTCGATCGCTTCCTGGATCGATTCCTTGATCGCCTCGGCGCTACGCACAGGATCCTGCTGGTCGAGAGTTGCGTGAATGCGGGCGATCGCGCGCTGCAGTTCGACCGCAAGACGCTCGGATGTCGCACCCAGTCGATAGGCCTCGGACTGCGCGAGAGCGCCATGCAGCGAGGCGCCGAGCGCCGGGAAGAAAGTGGTGATGATCGATAACCAAAAGGTATGCATTACAAGATGCAGCAGTGCTCCAAGCGCGGTCAGCCCGAATAGTCCGCTGTTCACGGCATGGACGCGGTGCAACAGCGCATGCTGCCTGAATGCAACTCGATGATGGTAGTGCGTCTGCGCCTCGAGTATTCCGACCGTCCACAGCGCGTAACCCGAAATGAACTGGGGGTCCGACCAGGCGCGGTCGAGCAGCGGCCGCGCCAGGGATTCGTACCTGGCGCAAATTGCCGCAACATCATCGCCGCTGCGCAGGTGCTGGCCCGGATCGAACACCTGGACATACCAATTTGCTTTCGTGTCGTGCCGCCCGAAGTCGAGCAGCGGCGCGACCAGCGGCAGGTACCAGGTAAGCTCGGCCGTTGTGCGCGCGCGCAGCCATTGTCCCTGCCAATCGCGGCGGTGGCCCAACCAATAAATGGCGCTCACCGTGCCGATGACGCCGACCTCCGCAACCGCCCACAGGCCTACATACGGATGCAGCAAGTGGCGGCGGTCATCCCAGCCGAGCGCGAGCGGCAGAACGGCGAACAGCACCGCTATCGCGCTCAGGAGGTAAATGGCCCAAAAACCGCTGCGGTAGCGGTGTCCGAAATGCACCGCACGTTCATCGAACATTCGATGTTCTGAGGCAAGGGCATCGATGAACGGCAACAGCCGCTCGGGCGGAACCGGCGACGGGCTCGGCGGCGGATACCGTAGTCGCACTCCAACGAGCAGGATGCGTTGAATGATCTGATGCAGCGCCATGCGCACTAGCTCAAAATTTCATAGGTGGTGGCGAAGATGTTCTTGGCGACGATGCCCAGGCTGCCGTCGCCGTAATCGACCAGCCAATCACCCGGGTGGCCGGTCAGTTGCGACACCCCATCGGCGAGCAGCACGTCGAATGGCTGTTGCGATTGCAGCGCCAGGATCTGGTTGGGCCGGCTCATGTAGCGTCCCGACTGGCCCGCGTGGGTCGGTGGCATCGGCCGGTACTTGTTCGCGAATTTCGCCTGCGAGACGCGCCACTGCTGCCCGCCGTTGCCGGTTAAAATCGCGTCTCCGGGGTGCGCATGGACGATGCCTTCGGGCGTGCGCACGACACAGGCGATCGGAGTGAAGTGAACTTCCACCTCGCGTTCCAGCTTGCGCGCCCTCACGTGGCGCGGATCATTGAGCACCTGAGCGGAAAAGCCGCTCTGTCCGCTGCAGCGAAACACCGGACGGCGTTGCAAATTCACCCCGCGTCCGCCGGCGCGGCGCGCAAAATCCGTGCTTCGCGACCGCGCGAGTGCATCACTGAGAAACCCCATTGTTCTTCGCGTCTGGCCGAATCATACACAAGGCCGCAAATATTGGCCTGAAATCCGATGACTCGGGGAATTGCCAAGATCCGCGAAGTCGCCGGCGGCGCTTATAATTGTGGGTCGCTCAAACAATAACGGGAGACTCGATGAATCATCTAGCCAAGCTTTGTGCGGCTGTCGCTGCGGCATGCCTCGCGCTGCCGCAAGGACCGCTGGCGCAACCTAGCGCAGCAACCAAACCGATCACTCATGAAGCCCTGTGGATGATGAAACGCGTCGGGCCACCCGCGGTGAGTCCGGACGGTAAGTGGGTGGTCTATTCGGTATTGGAGCCCGCTTACGACGCCGACAAAGCCATCAGCGATTTGTGGCTCGTGCCGGTCGACGGCGGCAAGCCGCCGCGCCGCATCACCAACACCAAAGCCCCGGAGGGCGATGTCGCATGGTCTCCCGACAGCAGCAGCATCGCGTTTGCAACCAAACGCGAAAACGACGACATCGAGCAAATCTATCTCCTCAATCTCGCAGAGGGCGGCGAAGCGCGCCGGCTCACCAATATTTCCACCGGTGCCAGCAGCCCGCAGTGGCGGCCCGATGGCAAGGCGATATTGTTCGAGTCCCGCGTTTTTCCCAATAGCCTGGATGATGAGGCCAACAAAAAAATCACTGCAGAGCATAAGGAGCGCAAATACAACGTTCGGGTCTACGAGCACTTTCCGGTCCGCTATTGGAATCAATGGTTGGACGAGCGCCAGCCCACCATCATGGTGCAGTCAATTGAGCAGGGATCGGCGGCAAAAGACATCCTTTCGGCCACAGCCTTGGCGCGCACCGCGGGGTTTTACGGGACCGAAACCGATACCAGCGTCACTCTCGCCCCCTTGTGGAGCCGCGACGGACGCCAGGTGGTGTTCACCGCGACCAATGAACGTTGGAATGCCGCATTCGCGCACGTGCAATATCACCTGTACCGCATGGACGCGCAAGGAAGCGAGCCCGCGATCATCACCCCCGCTCCGGGCGAATATCAGGAGGCGATGTTCAGTGCCGACGGCACCGAGCTCTTCTTCAAGTACGCCCCACAGGACTCGGAGGTCTACCACCTGGCACAGCTCAACAAGGTGGCGTGGCCGGCAGGCGGCGAGCCAACGCTGGTGACCCGCGACTTCGATCGCGAAACGGCGCATTACGCGCTCATGCCGGACGGCAAGTCCGTCTATCTCCTCGTGCCGGATGCCGGCAAGGAGAATCTCTATAAAGTTGCAGCGGCCGGCGGCAAGCCCGCCCTGGTGCTGGAGCCCGCGGCAGGCGGCTACACCGCTCTGCAAATTCCCATGAAAGCCGCCAAGCCCGCACTGATCGCTAGCTACGGCAGCTCGGTCAGTCCGGCGGAAATCGTGCGCCTCGATCCGCCGCAGCGGTCGCACGTCAATCTCACCCATGTCGACACCGCGGCTGCGGCGGCCATCGATTGGCAGCCGCCGCAGCATTTCTACTTCACCAGCCTCAAGGGGCGAAACATCCACAACATGATCGTTCTGCCGCCGGCGTTCGATCCCGCCAAAAAACATCCGCTGCTGGTCCTGATCCACGGCGGCGCCGCGAGCAACAACCCGGATCAGATCGGATTGCGCTGGAACTATCACCTGCTGGCCGCGCCGGGGTACGTCGTACTGATGACCGACTACACCGGCTCGACCAGCTTCGGCGAGAAGTTCGCACAGGCGATCAAGCTAGACCCCTTGAAGACGCCGGGCGACGAGATCAATCAGGCCGTGGACGAGGCGATCAAGCGCTATCCCTTCGTTGATGGATCGAGGATGTGCGCCGCCGGCGCGAGTTACGGCGGACACCTGGCCAACTGGATCGAAGCCACCACGAGCCGCTACAAATGCATCGTCAGCCACGCCGGCGAAGTCGATCTCGCCAGCCAGTGGGGCACCAGTGATGGCATCTACGGCCGTGAGCTGACCAATGGCGGGCCGCCATGGGAGGGGAACCCGGTGTGGCGCGATCAGAGCCCGATTACCTATGCCGCAAACTGGAAGACCCCGATGCTGCTCAGCATCGGCGAGCGCGATTTTCGCGTGCCCATCAACAATACTCTGGAAAACTGGAGCACCTTGCAGCGGATGCACGTGCCAAGTCGACTGCTG